>Ga0256404_1003225_pt1 | contig 33842 bp, 31 predicted proteins | sample RumenRJG_01DNA_FD_185990 | JGI IMG/M metagenome (GOLD analysis project Ga0256404, IMG submission 185990) | Bovine rumen microbial communities from Lethbridge, Alberta, Canada - RJG_01 | ecosystem: Host-associated > Mammals > Digestive system > Stomach > Rumen | place: Canada: Alberta | collected... | reverse complement strand
GTCCCCTGGGCCAGTCGAAGGGGGCTTGTTTGCAAAAAGATGTCGGCACTTCGACAGGCTCAGTGACCGTGTTGCGGCAGACGAGTTTGTTTGCAAAGAAGCATCGGCCTTAGAGAGCCCGCTTGACGCTGCGCTGCGGGTGCAGGGACCACGTTGCGGTGCACGGAGTGTGTCTTGCAAAGGTATGCCACCCCACATCCGTCACCCTGAACTTGATTCAGGGTCTGTAGAAGTCGTGGCTGTACTTTTACAGATCCCGAATCAAGTTCGGGATGACGGCTTGGATGGCGGTTCTTCGTTGGGGAGGTGTTTTTTTTGCAACAAAAAGAGTCCGCCCCCTGAGCCAGTCGAAGGGAGCTGTTTGCAAATAAGTGTCGGCCCTTCGACAGGCTCAGGGACCACCTTTCGACAGGCCGCTTGACGCTACGCTGCGGTTGCAGGGACCACGTTGCGGCACACGTAGTATGTCTTGCAACGGTATGCCACCCCACATCCGTCACCCTGAACTTGATTCAGGGTCTGTACAAGTTGTGGCTGTATGTGTTACAGATCCCGAATCAAGTTCGGGATGACGGCTTGGATGGCGGTTCTTCGTTGGGAAGGCGATTTTTTGCCACCTCAAACAATCCTCTCCCTGAGCCAGTCGGCCTGTTTGCAAAAAGATGTCGGCCCTTCGAGAGCCTCAGGGACCGGCCTTCGAGAGCTTCAGGGACCGCGCTTCGACAGGCTGCTTTGCACTGCGAGTGCGAAAACGCCCTTCGGTTATGTTGGTGACTGTTGTCACCTTGCACTCTCGTTTTAGGGGCTGTGCAAGTTGTGGCTGAATGTTTTACAGAGCCCGAATCAAGTTCGGGATGACGGCTTGGATGGCGGTTCTTCGTTGGGGTAAAGTTTTTTTTGCTGCTTGGCAGGGAACTAGAATGTCCAGCCTACACCAAAATCGAATCCCAAATTCAAGCCTTCGTCTGGATTTTCTTCAAAATCTGCTTTGTCTGTGAATCCACTATCACTAATCAACGGACCTCGCCGCAGAGCATCGGGGTATTGAACCATCCGCGCGAATAACCATGCACTAAAATCAATTCGGTGTTTGCAGAATGTATAATTGGCCAGCGGTTTTGAAAAAAAGCCTACGCCGCCATGGAGGGGCGCGCAGCGTTCTCGCAGAGAATGGAGCCGAAAGGCGGAACCCCGGAACGGCGGTGACGAAAAGAAATGGCTGTCGAGTTAGATATGGAATGAATGGTAGAGCGGATAAAGGTTCCGTCCAGAAGAATAAGGTTCAAAAAAATAAACGCTTGTGGTTTGACACATTTCAGGAATATCAATATTATTGTGCACATGCCGCAAGTTAAAGAAAACAAAATGGGGACTATGAGCGTTCCCCTGCTTATCGTGAACATTTCCCTGCCGATGATGATTTCTATGATGATTCAGGCACTTTACAATATTGTGGATTCAGCGCTGGTTGGCCGCATAAACGAGAATGCGCTTACGGCACTTTCGCTTGCCTTTCCCCTGCAGAACCTTATGATTGCTTTTGGCGTGGGTACTGCGGTTGGCGTTAATGCCCTGCTTTCCACAAAGCTTGGCCAGAAGAAGGCTGAGGATGTGAACAAGGCTGCCATGAACGGTCTCTTTCTTGCCTTTTGCAACTACATCTTTTTTCTTTTGCTTTCATTTTTTATTTTGCGCCCATATTTTGTTTCTTCTGCCAAGGGGGTTGCCCAGATTGTTTCTTACGGCGAAGACTACATGCACATTGTAATGAAGGCTTCGTTCGGTTTGTTTGGTGTTGTTATGCTGGACAGGCTTTTGCAGGCTACGGGACGGACTTTTTTTACGATGATTTCGCAGATATCCGGTGCCCTTTGCAATGTGGTGCTTGACTTTTGCCTTATCTTTGGCCTGGGGCCTTTTCCAAAGCTTGGGGTTGCGGGTGCTGCCATTGCTACGGTAATTGGTCAGTGCCTTAGCATGGTTCTTTCGCTGGTCTTTAACCTTGCCTTTAACCATGACATTCAGTTTAAGTTTAGGAATTTTAAGCCGGACTTTGCGACCATCAAGCAGATTTATCTTGTGGCTATTCCAACGATTCTCTTTAACGGTGCAACTTCCATAACAACCTATCTTTTGCAGCTGATTCTTGGAATCTTTAGCACTACGGCGATTGCGGTTTACGGCGTTTACTTTAAGCTGAACAGTTTTGTATTTATGCCGGTTTTTGGCCTTAACAGCGGTCTTGTTCCAATAATTGCCTACAACTATGGGGCTTGCAAAAAGAAGCGCATCTTTAAGTCTGTTCACACTGGGCTTTTGTTTGCACTTTCAATAATGGGCTTTGGCCTCTTGCTTTTTGAGCTGATTCCTGGCCCTTTGCTAAGGCTCTTTTCTGCAACAGACGAAATGCTTAAGATTGGCATTCCTGCAATAAGGATAATTGCGCCAAGCTTTATTGGGGCTGCAATTTCCATAACGCTTTCTTCCGTCTTCCAAGCCTTTAGTTCCGCGGTTTACAGTATGATTGTTGCCTTTATGCGCCAGCTGGTGATTCTTTTGCCAGTTGCCTACCTTTTGTCTCTTACCGGTAACATACGCAACGTCTGGTTTTCTTTTCCGATTGCGGAGGTTGTGTCCGTTACCTTTTCGCTTTTATTTTACATGAGGCTTAGAAAGAATAAGATTATGCCAATGCAAGAAGTATAAAAGATGCCAAAAGCATTACGCTTCCTGCTACCATTAGCAGGGGGTGGGGGCTTTTTTTACCGTCTGCGTGCCTTTCTTTTACGTATTCAAGGTAGCTTTGATTTTTTGCGCACTGATCTTCGCTTGCCCCTTCAGCATTGCCTGAATCCCGAGCTTTGCCTGAATACTGTGATTTGCCTGCCAAAGGAATGAATCTTTTTGCCAGCCGGGAAAAAGCATAGCTGATTGAATCAAATCCGCCGTTCCTGCTTACTGCCACGAGAATCCCTGAACCAAAAAAAATGACTGCGGAAACAAAGCATCCGTCGCACCACAAGCGGGTGTAGGAAAGCTTGTTAAGGCCACTAAAAACATGCCTTTCGTAAAGGACAATTCCTGCTGCCAGTAGAAATGCCGCCAAGGTGTTTGCAAGTGCCAGAAGCAAGAAGCGCTTTGAAACCTTCATTATTCCAAATCCACAACGAGCGAACACTTGGAGGCCACGTCTGTTTTTTCAAAGTAGATTTCTTCCAAAGGCTGCCTTGATGCAAAGATTGAATTCTTTGCGGTGGAGCGGTTCTTTAGCCTTTCTTCCAAAGCGGAGGGAAGCATCCTTACCAGAACTGAATAGTCGTAGTATTTCTGCAAATTTTCGTTCATGCAGAAAGTTCCTTCAACAATGTTTATTTTTGCCGGCATTACGGTGATTGACGGTTCCAGCTCTTCCGTAGAAAAGTTGAAGCGCTGGTAGATTACAGGTTTGTCCTGGGAAAGGGGAATAAGGACCTGCTGCTCAAAGCGTTCCCAGTCAAAGTTGTAGCCGGGTTTTGCAATGCGCTTGGGGTCACGCTGTTCCTTCCTGAGCGAAAAGTCATCCGTGCGGAAAATCGTGGTGTCTGGAATGTAGATTCTGTGGAGCACATGAGCCAGCATTGATTTGTCGGAGGCGGAAATGCCGTCTATGGCTACAATGATTTTTTCCTTTGTACATAAAAGAGCGTCAATCTGCTCGCTTACTATTTTTATTGCCTGCTCAAGTCTCATTTTTCCACCTCTATGCCGTTAAAGTAAAGGAGTTCCGGGCGGTATTCAAAGTGCATGTTGTCAAAGTTTACCCAATTGCCACCCCAGATGAATCCTTCCTTTTCAAAAATATCAATAAATTTTTTTGGCGGCATCCAGCGCTTGGAATTTGGAATTGCCATCCAGCCGTTTGGATTCCTGCCGGTTTCGTATTGCCAGAAAATAGACTTGCCCTTAAGCTTTTTGGGCAGAACGTCTATTGCTATTCCGTAGCTGTGAAGGGAAAGCCTGTTGGTTCCGGCTATGACCCTCCAGTTGAAGGCGGCGGAAGATTTTATGCTTTTTACAAAGGCCTGAAGTTCCTTGTCTTTTGCAGCCGCGCTCTTTATTTTTTTTTCGGCTTCTTTGAACTGATAGTATATACGTTCATGAATCCTTGTGGGGTGGCCAAGAAAGGTGGTTCTTACCAGGTGGGACTCCATGTCTACCTTGTTGGTGGCTGAATACATTGCGTCAAAGAAGAACATGGAAGTTCCGGGTGCGGTCTTTCTGTTTGCGGCGGAATATTCAGCCTTTATCTTTTGACGCTCCGCTTTGGTAAGCTTTTCCGGTGCGCAAGAAAGCTCTGGGTATTTATAGAGAATTTCCGTGTAATTCTTTTTGTTTTCAAGCTCTTCCTTGGGCAAAAGCTTTCCTTCTGCCCAGTAGAATTCAGCGCTTTCGTAATGGCCACCGCGGTCTGGGTCCGGGGGAAAGCGCACTGTTATGTTCCAGTCGTCAATGTTTGGGTCGTAGCTTACAAAAAAAATAAGGTCGGGGTAGGCCTTTTGAAAGATTTTTAAATCTTCTGGAAGCGGTTTGGAAATTAGCGCCTGTCTTATAGAAAAATCAGAAGCTGCCACCCTTGCAAGGGAAAGTGAAATTGCAGCTAGAAAAAATGACAACCTAAAAATCCGAACCGACTTCATTAAGACTAATTTTAACAATCATGGAAAAGTTGTGCAAGGGCTTTTTGAATATATTCTATTGAAATGTTGTCCTGGCTAAGGCAATTTTTTTCCGCTGAATCGTGCAGGAAAAGATAGGCCTGGTTTTCCGCATAGTCAAGGTTTGGCGGAATGGTCTGAACAAATGAATTGTCCCCTTTTTGCAGGCAGTCCTTGTAAGCATTGATGGTTGCCATATCCATGCAGAAGGACTTTAAGTTTTCAAAGTAGCCCCTTAGGCTGGAAAGCATGCTGAATGAATTTTCAGAGCAGTTGCCAAAATAGTAGAGGGGGAATTCCTTTAGCCAGTCGCAGAGCTTTAGGACGTTTGCGTTGTAGCCCTGTGCCAGTATGCAAAGGCTTTTTGGGCATTCGGGAAAGGTTAGGTAGACCATCTCCGTTTCCACGATGAAAACATTTTCTATGCCCTGCAGTATGCCGCTTTTGGGAAGCATGCAGAAGTCTTCTATTGGAACCGTAAGCTCCTTTAGCTCCATCTGGCCAAGCATAAGAGGTACTTCTTTGCAGAGCGAGCGGAATCTTACGGTTGTCTGCTTGCCCAAAAGCCCGTGGTCTGCCTCAAAGGAAATCTTTATAGCCTTCTGGGTAACAAGCGAATGTATGAGGTTCTTGTTGTCTTCTATAAATTTGGGCGGAATGGAATTTATAAAGGGTAGCTCGCGTATGTAAAGGTTGCAGTTCTTGTTGCTCTTTAGCCAGCGCGCCACTTTGCAGATGTTCTGCCAGAAATGCTCGTCTTCGTGGTAGCGGCCAAGTTCTGCCAGGTGCTTGAATGCCCATGTGGGAAGTTCTTCAGGAAGCAAAAGACCTGACTCTATGATTGCAAAGATTGCCTCGTTAAAGCCTTCCGTTTCGTATTCGGAAGCATCGGCATTCTCTCTTGCACTTGCACTTGCACTTGCACTTGCACTTGCACCCGCATTTGCGCCTGCACTTGTTGCTGCACCCACAGCCCCCGCCGTAGCGCCATCTGCTGCACCCCCTGCTGAGCCTGCCGCATTCTCCACAGCATTGCTCTTTATTAGAAATGCCAAGTAGTCATCTTCCGTCAAAAAGCATATCCGCTTTAGAACCTTGCGGTTGCCCTTGCTGCGTGTGCTTACGAGTTCAATCTCCAGCGTGTAGCCTGTACCGCAGACATTCTTGCTGTTCTCGTAAAGCTCGCTAAGAATCTGTGCCTTTTCCTCGGGGTTTTCCGCTTCCTTTGCAAAGTTCACCCTAACAGGCATTGGAAAAAAATGTGTGTTCTGAACAAGGGCCCCGGTAAGGCCGTCACAAATGTATTTTATAAAAAGAGGAAATTCTTTTTGCGCAAGTCTCTTGATTTCATCCAAAGCAGTCATAAAGCGCCTTTATCTTACCACAAAGCGGCATGTGTTTCAAATTCTTCTTTGGCAAAGGTAACACTGCGCAGAATTAGGCTCCCAGAGTGTATTGTCCTGTCGCTCCAGTTGCAGTCAAACGACCTGCGGTCTTTTAGGGCAAAAGCAGGATGCAAAGTCGCGCCATGCCAATACGCTCTTCCGCCTACTTCTGCGCACACTTATTTGCTAAGCAGGAATTGTGGTAAGCTAAATGCTAAACTCATCATAAGCCTTTCCGTCCAGAATATTTTTCCAAACAAAAAGGCCATCCTCGTAAACCATGTAGGAGTGTGCGCTATTTTCCTTTGGAATAGAAACTGAACCCGGATTCAGATAGGTAAAATTTCCGCAAGACTTTTTAGCAGGGACGTGGGTGTGCCCACAAAGAAGAATGTCGCCTTCGCAAAGTGGCGGCGGATTTTCGTCATTAAAAATGTGTCCGTGGCTTGCGTAAACAAGGCGGCTTCCTGCGGCAAAAACAGCATACTCTGCGCAAATCGGAAACTTAAGCACCATCTGGTCCACCTGGGCATCGCAGTTACCCTGAACACAAAAAATCCTCTGTCCAAGAGCATTCAGCATTTCAATAACTTTCTTTGGCTCGTACTCAAGCGGCAAGTCATTGCGCGGCCCGTGGTAAAGCAGGTCTCCCAAAAGCAAAAGCCTGTCCGCATCCTCTTCCCTAAAGCGCTCCGCCATCTTTGCACAAAAAGCAGCAGAGCCATGAATGTCGCTTGCAATCATCAATTTCATAAGGCAATTCTACCGTTGCCAGCCCTCTCTTGCAATAGACTCTTCCCCTTAATTTTTTTTCTTGAAATTTGGACGGTACTTTTTTCCGCTCTACCATCCATTTCTCCTCTAAAATCGACACTTGCCATTTTTTACCTGCAAACAAGCAGCGCCATGGAGGGTGCGTCACATCTTAGCGCAAAAGATTCGCAGGTTTTCGGCAGAAAACCTGTAAGTAAAAAATGGCAAGGAGGCCATTTTTTACGGGCTTTCCGGGGTTCCTCCTTAATCAATAAATGTAAAACAAGTAGCGCCAAGGAGGGCGCGTCATTTGTTAGCGAAAAAAACAGGTGAGTTTTCGTAGAAAACTCATGGTTAAAAATTGCACGGATGCAATTTTTAACCAACGGCCCCTCCAATCCCGCGTAGGTTTCTAATGCTTCGCTTTCCGTAGGCTTTATGCCGGCTGGCAAGAATCTTCTTTTGCTTTGCAGATTGGCAAAAAAGTGTTATATTTATAGAAGAAGGAGGTGTGATATGAGTGATTTTGCATTTAACTATTTTAATACCGAACTTGACAATCTTGGTGTTCCAGAATTGACACAGATTTTTGAGAAGGTAAAATTTTTGCTTTCCCAGAAAACGAATGCTAAAAAAACTCCGTTCACCCGCGAACTTGGCGGTCTGGAAGAAGGCTTTTATATGGCACCAGACTTTGACGAAACTCCTGAATGTTTTAAGGAGTATATGTGAAATATATTCTTGATACAAATGCTCTTATCTATACTCTTTGTAATCCGAGTGGACTTACAAAACAAGCAATCCAAATTATTACCACTGAAAAAGAGTTGTGCGTAAGTATAGCTTCTTTCTGGGAAATTGCAATAAAACAGACTCTTGGAAAACTGGCAATACAAACAACTATCCCGGATATAGAAAAAATCTGCAAGAACAGAAGTATTGAAATTATTCCTATCCTTTCAGAGGAAATAGAAGGGGTAAAAGTCTTGCCTATGATACATAAAGATCCTTTTGACCGGCTAATAATTTCTCAGGCAATAAAAAGAAAACTAACTATAATTACAAGTGACACTATAATCCCTCAATATGCTGTAAAAGTTTTATGGTAATGCATGCTAATACCTGGGTGGTATTGGAATTTGTATAAGGCATGTGCTATAGCCAAAGAATTGCCAATCTCTTCCATAAAATAGCGCTATTTGCTATAATTCACGGCATGGCTACTACTACACATAAAGAGGTGTCTGAGGACACTTTGGAAAAACTTTTGTATCTTTCTCGCCTGTCCCCGGAAAGTACGGACATGGCAACCCTTAAGAAGCAGGTGGATGACATCGTTGGTTATTTTGACATTCTTTCCAAGTACGATGACAGTGAAAATCCATACGATGCTTACCCTTCAACTGATGCGGAAAAACTTCGCGATGACACTGTTGTTCCCGGTCTTGAAATGAGCGACGTAAAGAAAATCAATGCGGCTAATTTTATGGACGGCTATTTCCAGGTTCCAAAGGTTCTTGGCGAGGGAGCGTAGGCTGATGTTGGCCGCAACCTCCTGTTGCTAACGGGTTTCTTCGAAACTCGCAAGGCATGCTTGTGACACATGTTCATATTGAGCAGGCGTTGGTCGCAACCTTGCGGTTGCTATCGAGTTTCTTCGAAACTCGCGAAAGCCATGCGAACTTGCAATGCTTTATTGGGGCGTTGGTCGCAACCTTCGGTTGCTAACGAGTTTCTTCGAAACTCGCAAGGCATATATGTGACACCTGTTTTTTTTGAGCAGGCGTTGGTCGCAACCTTGCGGTTGCTATCGAGTTTCTTCGAAACTCGCGAAAGCCATGCGAACTTGCAATGCCTTATTGGGGCGTTGCGGGGCTTAGCAAAGGGATTGCCCCGCAGAGGGGGTAGGGCGCAACGAAGTGCGACCGCAGGGGGAGACTTCCCCCACCTTGAATATTATTATTCTTTTAATTGCAAAGGAATTGTTATGAATACTATAAAAGAAACAATTGCTGCCCTAAAGGGGGGCACGGTAACCAGCGAGCAACTGGTGCAAAAGTCAATAGACACTTTTACGGCCGACCAGAAGTCTGAAAAGCCGCTTAACGCATTTATTGAACTCTACGATGATGCACTGGAACTTGCAAAAAAAGCGGACGAAGAGATTGCAGAGGCCCGCGCATCTGGTAAGCTTGATGCTTTGTTTGAAGAGAAGCCTCTTTTGGGTCTTCCCTTTGCAACCAAGGACAATATTTCGGTTCAGGGAAAGCGCCTTACCTGTTCTTCTAAGATTCTAAAGGGCTATGTTGCACCCTACAACGCAACCGTAATTGGCCGCCTAAAGAATGCCGGTGCAATTCCGCTTGGACGCTGCAACCAGGATGAATTTGCCATGGGTTCTTCCACAGAGTATTCATCCTATGGCCCAACGCGCAACCCAATTAACCGCGACTATGTTTCCGGTGGTTCTTCCGGCGGTTCAACTGCGGCTGTTGCTGCAAACCAGGTGCTTTTTGCACTTGGTACGGAAACCGGCGGCTCTGTACGCTTGCCTGCTTCCTACTGCGGGGTCTACGGTCTTAAGCCAACTTATGGCGTTTTAAGCCGCTGGGGTGTTGTTGCATACGGTTCATCCCTTGACCAGGTTGGCATTCTTGGCCACACGCCACAGGACATAGCAACTCCCCTTAGCGTTATGGCCGGCGCAGACTTTTACGACGACACTTCTGCCGATTTGCCTTCTGCTGCTTCACTTAAAAATCTTAGCGCAATGTCTTCTGCAGACTTTGCCAAGCTAAAGATTGCAATTCCAAAGCAGTTCTTGGAAAGCAAGGGGTTGGACGAGGATGTTGGCAAGGTCTTTGCAGAAACACGCGCATGGTTTGAACAGAAGGGTGCCAAGATAGACGTTGTTGACCTTCCAGTTTTGGATGCTTCCATTGCAAGCTATTATGTTATTGCCTTTAGCGAAGTTGCATCCAACCTTAGCCGCTTTGACGGAATCCGCTACGGTGCCCGTGTGGACAATGAGGCCGGTTACGACCAGCTTTATGTAGACACCCGCAGCGCAGGTTTTGGGCCAGAGGTAAAGAGAAGAATCATAATCGGTAACTACGTTCTTTCTGAGCAGTTTTCCGGCAACACATACAAGAAGGGTATGGCCGTACGCGCAAGAATCCAGAGGGAAGTTGCAAAGCTTTTTGAAAGCTACGACCTGATTCTTTGCCCAACCTGCCCAACTCCAAGCTTTAGGCTGGGGCAGAAGGTTGACGATCCGCTTGAGATGTACCTTAGCGACCTCTTTACGGTTTTTGTAAACCTTGCCCGCATACCAAGCATTTCCGTTCCCTGCGGACACACAAAGGGTCAGGGTGTAGAAGCCGGAATTACTGTTGGCGGAAACGGCCCCTTTGCAAAGGCTGCCCTTACCGGTAAGAGCGACTCAATGCCGGTTGGCATACAGTTTGCAGGCCCCATGTTCAGCGAGGCAAAGATTTTGAGCGTTGCACAGGCATGGGAAGAAGAGCACCCCGGCTGCGGATCTCCTGTTGGAGAAAGTAACTAACACTTAGGCTGTTGGCATTTATGTTGCTAGCATTTATGCTGCTTGCCCTAGTCTAGCCACCAATTGGTTAAGGAAACGAAAATGATAGACAAATATGAAATAGTAATCGGCTGCGAAATTCACACCCAGCTTTTAACAAACACAAAGGCTTTCTGCGCCTGCGAAAACCGCTACGGTGGAATGCCCAACACCCGCGTTTGCCCGGTATGCCTTGGCCTTCCCGGAGCAATGCCCCGCATTTCCAAGGGCTACGTGGAACTTGGTGCTGTTGCCGGAATGGCGCTTAACTGCAACATTGCCCGCTTTACAAAGTTTGACCGCAAGCACTATTTTTACCCCGACCTTGCAAAAGGCTACCAGATTACCCAGTACGACATTCCCCTTTGTACGGACGGCCACGTTGACCTTCCAATGGCAAAGCTTCCAAAGGACCAGCAGAAGGGCGGCGAAAAATTCCGTCCGCTTAACTTTATTGGAAAGAACTGCATCATAGAAGACGGAAAGTACCGCCGCGTCCGTGTAGAAAGAATCCACCTGGAGGAAGACGTAGGTAAGTCCCTCCACCTTCCCGGAAAACATTCCTACATTGACTACAACCGCTCAGGTACGCCTCTTATAGAAATCGTAACCAAGCCCGATATGTCTAGCCCGGAAGAAGCTGCCCTCTTTATGGAAACCGTTCAGGAAATCCTCCGCTACATGAAGGTAACAAACGGTAACTTGGAAGAAGGAAACATGAGGTGCGACGCCAACATCAACCTGAATGTCTGGGAAGACGGCAAGCTCTGGCACACACCAATCAGCGAAATCAAGAACCTTAACTCCTTCCGTTCAATCAAGGAAGCCTGCACTTACGAAGCCCAGAGGCAGCTTAAGGAATTCCAGGAAGACCGCCAGGAATTCAACCCTGGATTCAAAGTGACTATGGGTTGGGACGAAGAAAAAGGCCAGACAGTTGTTCAGCGTACAAAAAACAGCTTTGTTGACTACCGCTTTGTTGTAGAGCCGGACATTAAGCCCTTTAGCGTTGGTGACGACTTGCTTAGCCGTGCAAAAAGCCGTGTTGGTGAACTGCCGGAAGCCAAGCGCGTTAGGTTGCAAAAGGAATACGGCTTGAGCGACTTTGACGTGGAGACCCTTACTTCTACCCGCGACCTTGCCGAATGGTTTGAAAAGGCCGCCGAAGGTGCCAAGGACGTAAAGAAGGTTGCAAACTGGATTTTGGCAGAGCTGCTTTCCGTCTTGAACGCAAACAAGCAGACAATCAACGACGTAACAATTACGCCTGCCCACATTACGGAACTTGTAAACATCATTGCTGAAGGAAAAATCTCTGGTGCCCAGGGAAAGACCGTTTTTGCAAAAATGCTCGAGACAAACGACATGCCCGCAAAGATTGCAAAGGATCTTGGCATGGAAGTTGTTTCCGACAACGGCGCAATCGAAGCAATCGTAGACAGCGTTATTGCCGCAAACCCCAAGGCCGTAGAAGACTTTAAGGGCGGAAAGACCAACGTCATTGGCTGGCTTACCGGTCAGGTAATGAAGGAATCCAAAGGCAAGGCCAACCCAAAAATTGCCTCAAAGCTAGTAAACGAAAAGCTCTCCGCCCTGTAACCACCACGGTTGGTGAGTTCATCGAACCACGGTTGGTGCCTCGCAGCGTAGCTTCCAGCGGCCTGTCGAACCACGGACCTGCTTGCAATTGCTAACCCGCTTTCCAGGGTTCCGGGGCCCCAACCCCTCCATTCGCGGCAGGCCCGTCCGTTTTACAGGTCATGCCAACGCTAACAGGTGGCTTTTTGTATGCCCTGCCGCGAACGCTGACGCGCCCTTCCAATCGGGGGTAGGGCTGGTCGTGTAAAAGAGAAAGTTTCTTTTCATAACAGATTTTTTGGCTACGCCTCTGCTAAAGAACTTGGGCAATAGCCTAGAGCAAGCGCCTTAGCATAAGGGAAAATGCAAGTATAAAGAAAAGAAGGGGAATTACTGTAAACAAAAGGCTTGTAATGGGGATTCCAAAAACAACAAAGTCAACTGTAAAGACAAAACCAAAGTCCAAAAGCAAGTTGTAGACAATGCCGGCATAACCTATTACTGTTCCTGCAACAAGGCTCATCCATGCGGAATCGCGGGTTTTGCTCCACAAAAGCACGGCTAAAAACGCAGTCAGCCCTCCCAGAATTAGCTTAAGCAAGTAAAGAATCAATTCTGACTGCGCCATAGAGCCGTCCTCCCAAATATATCATCGGGCAACCTCCACCCAGGAAAATTGCCTGCCTACATATTTTATCGGCAAAGTAAAAATCGAATTTAGGGAAATGCGATTTACGTCACCCTGAACTGGTTGGTGAGCTTGTCGAACCACAGGGGCTATAAATCCTAAATCTGAATTTTTTTAGGAGAAGTTGCTTTTGCTCACGGAAAGCAATTTTGTGTTCCGCTCCCAGGCAAATCCGTCTGAAAACCCGCTGTGTCGCGGAATAGGAAATTAAACTCGCTGCGCTCGTTCCGCTCCAATGCGAGTTTTCAGCCGGCTTTGCCTTCCGCTGCACCCAAAATTGCTTTCCGGTTTCGTTAACATAGGGAAAATAAAAGAAACCAATTTTCACTGTTCTTTTTTTTGATTACCGCCAGCATATTTTATGAGAATTAATTTCTATTGCTTTTGCTAAGCTTTGCAAACACGCCCTTGTCTGCCTTGAATGGTACAATTCCGTTTTGCTCGTATGAGGGCGGGGGCACAAGCTGGCAGTCAAGGCAGAATTTTACAAAGTCATCGTATTTTTCCTTTGCCACCTTTGGAAAGAGGTAGGGGCCTTTGCGAAGCCAGTAGGGGGCAATGTATTTGTCGTAGATAAAAAAGTCCTTTTCGCTGTAGCTTTGAATAGCCGCAATCAGGTCGTAGATTGAGCGGGCCAGGGCAGCTTCCATTGCAGGGGCAAGGTATATTGTGCGTAAGCCCTTAAGTTCAGCAGGCTCTTCCACAGAATGACCTTCCCCAGAAGGTGCTCCATTTGCCAAAAGTCCTTCTTTTACAGCCAGCAATTCCGTTTCTCCGGCCCAGGGAAAGGGGGCTTCAACAATCACGCAGTCTGTAGCAGAAAAGTCAACCGCAGACGAATCTTTAGCCAAAGCCCAGGGCTTGTAAAAAGAAATGTCCGTACTGAATTTTTGTGCGCCAAGCAGGGCATCTTGCCGGGAAGCAAAAACAAAAATCTTTCTTTCGCTAAAGAGAAGCTCGCTAATGGCCTTTTGCAAGCGGTAAGTCATAGCCGTAGGAAAGCTTCCTGTTAGCCCGCGCTGCAGGACATCCTTAAAAACAGTAAATGCCCCGCTTCCTTCCGAGCCCCAGCCAAGAATTGCCCTTCCGCCCTCGCGGTACAAGTCGGTAAGGCGGACACCTTTTTCCGTATAAAGGAAATTTCCCCTTGCCCTTTTTATGTTACCGTAGCGTAAAAAAATCTCATTGCGCAAAAATTCAGTATTGTTCATAGTCCGCTTTCTAGAAGTTTAAGGATCCACCCGCATAGAATTTGAATGAGTTAAGATCCATGGCTTCGTCTACAGTGGAAGTGTCACCGTCAATGTCTTCCTTGTAGCTGTCGGCTCCGCAGAAAATGCCCTTCAAGCCAAAGACTGCGCTAATCGGTGCAACCGGAAAAAGCTTTGCCTGAACGTCAAAACCAAAACCGGTACTTTTTCCGTAAACGTAATAGTCTTTCTTGCCGCCAAGAAGGCTAAACTCCGGTTTGCCAGAAATTCCAAGGTAATGCCAGTCAAAACCAACCGCTCCCTGAAGGGCAACCACATCCATTATGTTGATTGTAAGTGCCGGGCCCAGAAATGCGTCAAAGTCAATCAGAAAGTCCATTTCTGGGGAAGCAGAATTCTTTGTGTGAATGCTCTTTCCAAAGGCCAGGTCGCAGCTTCCCAAAAAGCCGACTCCAAAAAAGCTAACCACATCAAATGTGTTAAAAGACTTTAGGCCAATGTCAAAACTGTTGGACTTCCAGCCAATGTCGCCGTCATTAAGGCTAAGATACTGCTGGTCGTGTCCAAGAACCAGCTGAATGTCTCCCTTGTATTGGGCAAATGCGCTTGATCCAATAGAAATAATAAAAGCCAAAGCCACAATTCTTGTAACGAAATTCTTCATGTTTGCTTCCTATGTGCTAGTTGCATTAAATATACCTGTAAAAATATAACTGGTCAAGTTCCGCTTTTTGCATTACGATTATTGAAAATCTGTACTTGCCTTTTACATTCATTGTGGCAAGAATGGTATGCAAAAAGAGGCGCGGCAGGCACTGTAGGGGCGCGAAGCGTTACCGCAAAGCGGTAATGGAGGCGAATGCCGGAACCCCGGAAGCGCCACCCACAAGGCACGATGGTTAGCAAACAAGATGCTTGGACTGCAAAAGAAAGTGCCGCACGAATAAATATTAAAAAATTCAAGTCCTAATTCCCGATAATAAAAATATGGCTAAGAAATTAAAAGTTTACAATGATTCTCCTGTTACCGTTTGTTTTGCCCTTCTTGCATTGGTGGCATTTACGCTGGACACTTTTGTGCTAAAGGGAAAGCTTCTTGCCTCCATCCTTACTTGCCCCGGCGGAAAGCTTAGCAGCCCAAGCTTTAATTTTTCGTCTGCTGCCGACTACATAAAGCTTCTTTTGCATGTCTTTGGATTTTCCTCCTGGAATGCCGTCTTTATAAACTGCCTTTTTGTGCTAATGCTTGGCCCGGAACTGGAAGAACGCTACGGCTCTCCCGTACTGGCCCTGATGCTTGCAGTCTCTGCCCTTGTTACCGGCGTCTTGAACGCATGCCTTTCCCCAGCTCCCGTCTTTGGCGCTTCCTGCGTAATCTTTACGATGATTTTCCTTACCGGAATGACGGACCTTGCAAAAAAACACATCCGCTTTTCTTGGATATTTATATTTGTCTTCTATATAATATACCAGTTCTATTCTGTTTATAGCGGAAACGATGTGCGCCTTTCCCTTACTGCAAACAAGGGATTCATCCTCTTCCTAAAAAAGAATGCCGTTACATTCATAAGCCTTGCCGGTGGAATCTGCGGAAGCCTCTTTGGTTTTCTTGTTTCCCCCAAAAAGCGCTCTGCCCCAAGGAAGAACTTTGACGACACGGAACTTGAAAGCGACTCCTCTTCTGCCCCAGAAAAATCATCTTTCTTTGGCAAAAAACATTCCCTCTTAAAAAAAGCAGAAAAAGCGCGCAAGTCTTCCTCCAACGATGAGACTGTGATTGGCACGATAAGCCTGTAGGGGAAGGGTTTTGGCGTAAGTTATTATGCCCTTCTTTCTTCTGTCAAAGGCTCGTCCCAAAGAATAGAAGCATCATGCTCTTTGGCAATGCCGTCTATGACTTTGCCAAGATCTTCAAGAAAAGCGGCCTCTTTTTTCTTTGACCTTCTGCCTTTTGCGCTGTAAAGTTCTTTTTCAAAATAGGCATCGTAGGAAACAGAAAAATCTTCCGCGTCCTTGTGGGCAAAGAAAGTAACGGCCGCCTTGTAGGTAATGAAGCCTGCCTCACTGTCGCTTATGAGCATGACAAGCGCCCCGTTTCTTTTTATGCCGGAGAAGTCTGCCTTTGCTTTGTAGTAGCGTTTAAATACGTTTATAACCATATATCTTGTCCAAAATACATTATTACACATACTCCGCTTAATTCCCAGTGTTATTAACTTACAGTCATGCTGAACTTGATTCAGCATCTGTATCTTGTTTGCCTAAGATATTCCGAATCCACATTCATAGCAGTTCGGAATGAAAGTCCTTTAGATTACTGACATTGGCGTAATTGCCATACTTAAAAGCTGTGAATTTTTCACAGAATTTTATGTTAATTTTCATTTGTTTTTGTGCGCACATACTCACTACAGAAAACAAAATCTAATCTAAAATAGGCTTAAGATTAAACAGTCGGCGGACTTTAAGCGCGGGGTATGTATTATGGGTATGTTTGATGGAAGTTGCAGGTACTGTAGTAAGTCTCTTTCTGATTATAGCAGTATAAAGTATTCAAGAATGCCACCAAGTTTTTCAGGACAAACTAAACCTTGGAATTATTGTTCTAAAGATTGTTACGATAAGGGAAAAAGTGATTTTGACAAGCAATTTGGTTCAAGCTCTGCTTCCGGTGGAAATTCATTTGCAGCTGGGCTATGGGATGTCTTTGCTACATGGGTTTTAACGAAAGTTATACCTTTCGTTGCTCCGTATATTGGCTGGATAGGGGCTATTGCTCTTCCTTTCTTGTTTTACTACGACTTTGATTTGTCTATGGTTCCATTATGGGCAATGATTTTTTCATTTATTTTAGGAATGGGAATAGCTGTCGCTATTAAGCTTGTCCCTTTTCCAAAAAAGATTCAGAGATTCAGAAAATTCTTTTTGTGGCTACCTATAATAATTGTAATAGCAATGATTGTTATTTTAATAGCTATTATTGTCATTAAGAAATTTGTACTAAAATAAAAAGTTGTAAAAATATAATTCTTATAATTAAGGGGTATTTTATGAAACTTACAGGTCTTAGAAGGGCTGCAATAGTTCTTGCAGTTTTGGCATCGGGTGTGGTTTTGTTCTCTTGCGGAGGAAAAGGCAAGAAGCAGGACAAAAAGGAAGCAAAGGCTGCTGCGGAATCTGCCGGAGGAGAGGAGGCGGAGGAAGTTGTAGAAGTTAACATTGTGGATACAAAAGATCCAAATGCAGCAACAGACTTTATCTACGAGACAACGGTTGACGGTACAGGTGTTGTAATCCAGAGGTACATTGGTTCGCGCGGCAACGTAGTCATCCCGGAAGAAATAGAAGGGCTTAAGGTAAAAACCATTGGTAAAGATGCTTTTAACGACATCAAGAACATTGCGTCCGTGGTTTTGCCATCTTCTGTAACATCAATAGAAGCGAGTGCTTTTTATGGCTGTTATGCTTCGGAAATTTCTTTGAGCAGCGGTCTTAAGACTATAGCAGGCCAGGCTTTCAAAGACTCAAAGGTAAAGGAAATTACAATTCCGTCCGGCTTTGAAAAATTCGTTGGCACGCATCAGTTTGCAGGTTCTGCGCTTTCCAAACTAACTCTGCCTAATGGTATTACTTCCATTCCCAACGGTTGCTTTTTCGACACACGGCTTTCTACCGTAGAAATTCCAGAAGGTGTTACATCAATTGGGGCACAAGCCTTTTCTAGCTGCAACATTTCTTCTTTCAACATTCCTTCAAGTCTTAAGAATACAGGTAATGAGGCATTTGCAGACAATCCGCTCAAAGACGTTTCCATTGCAAGCCGCGATGGTACAGTTGCATACGGTTGGAATTCCTTTGCAGGATGCAATAATTGGGGTACAATGACGATTGCACTCAGAAAGAAGATAAACGCTTCCGGCTACAAAAACGCTTACTACACAAGTCCCAAGTACCAGGACGATATTTCCTGCTGCAAAGAACCAGCTGCCCGCTAATCCTTTTGCAAAAGCCAGTCCAAAAAGCTTTACTGCTTTATCCGCGTTACGGCGGGGGCTGCGCTTTATCTTTCTTATCCTTTAATCTGTCTGTAATTTGCTATGGACTTTTAATCAAAACCATACTATATTATAAGTATGGAAGATAGCAAATTCAGTAGTCCTGCCATGCGTGCAATAAAGCTTACCGTCATCTGCGTTCTGGCACTTGCGCTTAACTTCCTCTCCGTCTTTGTCTTTTATGATACGCTTAGGCTTCCGCTTTTTATGGACACTATTTTTACCTTGGCGGTGCTCTTTTATGCTGGGCTTTTGCCGGCACTTTTTGTTCAGATTTCCTACAACATCATAAATTCGCTTATATGGATGTTCAAAACCGGTTCTTTTGACGTCTTTATGATGATGTACACAATCTGCGGAATTCTGATTGTAGTTTCAAGCTGGATTGTTGCCAGGCACAAGGAAGAATTTGAAATTAGCCCCTTTGTTACGCTGCTCTATCTTGTCCTTATAGCGATGATTTCTTCCGCATGTTCTGTACTTGCGGGCGGCATAATCGACTACTTCCATATAAAATGCCGTAATATCCCCGACATGATGAACCCCATCAAGAAATTTACCGATGCCTTTTTGCGGCAAAGGTTCAGCCTCTTTCTTTCCTGCATACTCGCCCAAGTTCCGGTCTCTTTTGCGGACAGGCTTATTGCAACCATCGCGGGTTGGGGCATATACAAGATTATGAAGCGGACACTGTGAATTTTTCACAGTTTTTTATGTAAATTTTCACAAGTTTTTGTGCGTTCCTACTCACTACAAGTTTTTTTGCTTCTGTTATAATTTTATCATCCTGCTATCCTTGAGTAACCCGTCATTTTCTGCGGTGGCAAATTTTCTGCGGTTGTGATAAACTTGCTTTGGGTTGCAGTGATTTAATATGATGGATAAAACACAGGAAATTGCAGAACTAGAAAGCATTCTGCACAATTACACAGTTTTCTTCCTCGTGATTGATGTGCTGTTTTTCGTGTTGCTTTTTTGCGCCGTCATTTTCCTTATCAAATTCATCAAGGACAAAAAGAACCTTCATGCCTCCAACGAATACATATCGTATACGATTCGGGGACAAGAGGAAGAAAGAAGCCGTATTGCCCGGGAACTTCACGACACTGTGGCTCAGGACTTGCGTTACTGCAAAAGCCTTTCCGAAAAGAAGAATGCCAGTGAACTGCTGCCCCAAATTTCATCCATACTGGGAGCGACAATTCAGCAGGTAAGGGCAATGAGCTACAATCTGGTTCCGCCGGACATAACACAGAACGACCTTGCCGCAAACCTTATGAGCCTTTGCGCGGAGTGTGCAGAAAAGAGCGGGATAGAATTCCGCTTTACGCTTATAGACGGAACGGACACTTCTTTTCTAACTGCGGACGAAGGGCTTAACCTTTACAGAATTGTGCAGGAAGCTCTTACCAACATTCTTAAGCATGCGGAAGCAAGTGAAGCTACCGTAATGCTTAGGAACGGAAGCGCTAACGAAGAAAAGGGGCTTTACATTTTTATTACGGACGACGGAAAAGGCTTTGAACCAAAAAGCAACATCCTCCTTGCAACAGGGCAGAAACATTTTGGTCTTTCGGGAATGGAAAGGCGGGCTGCATTAATAGGTGCAAAAATAACCATAAACTCTGCAAAGGGTGACGGAACTCAAATAAGCATTATGAAAAAAAATAGTGCTATACATAATGTAAGTAGAGAGGGGGGGGTAAATGGTATCATTCTTTGTTATAGAAGACCACAGCCTTACCAACTTGGGAATAAGGCAGCTTCTTACGGAGCAAAGTGGTTTTGACTGCATGGGCTTTGCTTTTAAAACAGACGAGGCCTTGCAAAAACTTTCGGAACTTTCACAGAAAAACTCACTTCCTCAAATCCTCATACTGGATCTGTTTTTGGGCGAAGAAAGCGGAATAGACCTTATGCGCCAACTTGTCAAGGAATTTCCTTCCGTAAAGATTCTTGTCTATTCCATGTTTGCCAAACCTGGAATTGTGTCCATTGCCCTGGAATGCGGTGCCAAGGGGTTTGTCTCAAAATCTGCCCCAGAGCCGGAACTTTTGACTGCAATCAAAACTGTTCTTGGCGGCGAAAACTATGTGCAGCAGAATTTGGTTCCTCCGCTTTTTACATACCGCACAATGCTGGACAGCTTTACAAAGCAGGAACAGAAGGTCTTTAAGCTGCTTCTGGAGCGAAAGAGCAAGATACAAATTGCAAGTGAGCTGAGCATAGCAAACCGTTCTCTTGAAAACTATCTTTCGCGCATTTACTCAAAGACAGGTTGTAATGGTCACGAAGAACTAATCCGCAAGTTTGGCGAGTAAGACACAGAAAGTTAGAAGAACTCCACCTTGTACTTGTTTTTTACCGCATACTCGTGGGCGGGACTGCCTTTTTTTACAATCCACACCACATCTTTGTCTGTTATGTTTTCGCCAAATTTTACGATGCTTTCGGGGACTTTTAGCTTTTTGATGCTGGTTCCAAGGAAGGCACTGGCACCGATTTCTTTTACGCCTTCTTCGATTGTAACTTTTGAAAGTTTTCCGCTGCTCCAGAATGCATCTTCTTCTATGATTTTAATTGTGCCGGGTATGTAGATTTCCTGGAGTTCCGTTTGGTAGAAGGTGTTTTTCTTGATTACGGATGCCGATGGCGGTATTACGGCTTTTGTAAAGCGGGGAAAATTTTGCCTTATTTCTATGAAGGGGTCTCCGTCTGCAAAGTAAAGCACTCCGTTTTTTACGGCGTCATTTGCAGGTAGCGGAGCTCTTAGCTCTTTTTGGGAAAATGTAGCAGGATTTAAAAGATAGCCGTTGGGGTAGGGTAGCGTGCCGGATTCAAGTAAGGATAAAAAGACAGATGTGCCTATTCCGGGAAAGCCTGTTGTTGTGCTGGAAGAGGGGCACATGTTTCCGTCTGAGTGCTTCCAGCCCATGTTGTGCGAGAATTCGTGGAAGAAGGTTTGGCATGAATCCTTAAAGTTTTGGAATTCCAGGCATTCATCGCTTAGCCAAATGCGGAAGAGGTAAAGCCAGTCCTTGCCCCACAGGATTGTGTTTCCTTCCGTGTCGCCAAGCCCTGCCGTGTGGCCTGTGCCGTCTATGCGCCCAAGCTTGAATGCGTGCTTGCGCCTTTTTTGCAGGAGTTCATCCATTTCTTTTTTTGTAAGGAATTTTGTCTTTGCCGAATCCTTGTAGAGGGCTTTTTGGCTTACGCTCTTGTAGCAGAGGTCTTCGTATTCCCTGCTTGCGATTGTGTAGGCTACGTTGGAGATAACCTGTATCCAGCTACGGCAATGGGCGGGCAATGTTGGCATGTGGTAATAGTTTTCTTTGTGTTCGGCCCTGTACTTGGCTGTGTATTCGGGGACGGATCTTCTTATGTCGTCTCCGTTAAAGGTAACCGTCCAGTCTATTACGGATGAAAGGGATGAAAGCTTTTTGTAGAGCGGGTCTGTGCATGTGATTTTGTAGCCTTCCGGGGCATTTGTGCCGCTTGCCTTTTCCAGCAGGGTGCGTGTTAGCGGCTGGATGGTCTTTTTGCTTAGCACTGTCTTTCCGTTTTTTGTTACGGTAACGTTTTGGCAGGGGGTAAGCATGAATGATGTTAGCACGATTTCTCCGTAAACATTTTCTATTAGGAGCGGTTCAGACACTTTGAATTTGTAGGCGGTCCAGTTTGAATAAAGGTCATCGTCGCAGAGGATGCGGGTAAAGTCTTCTTTGATTTGCCTTGACTTGTCCCTTGAATAGAAGTTAAGGTCTGCAAGAACCCCGCAAAGGTAGTAGCCGTTGGCTTTTGCCCATTTTTCTGCGTAGGAGCCACGCCTTGTGCGGAGAATTGTCTTGTCGCTGAATGCATTTTTTCCTATTTCGCTTATGGAAGGACCCAGGTCTATGCTTTCAAGGTCGTGCTTTCGGAATGCTTCTGCCGAAATCTTTTTTACGCTTGTTCCAAGGTTTACGCGCCTAAGGTTTTTGTAGCCAGCTGGAAGGGGGTCGATTTTTTCGTTGCTGGAGAAGTCTATTTCTGCAAGGGTTGCCGCATTTTTTTTGTCGCTTCCAGTTACGTCTATTTTTTTGTAGCCGTTTTTTAGGGCAAGCCTGTAGGCTTCGCTTCCGGCCGGACAGTGGAAGACGCGGGTTTCCTTGTTCTGCCAGTAAAGGCCAATTTCTCCGATTTTTGTTGCTGAATCCGGTATGGTTACAGATACTAGCTTTGGGCAGTTTGAAAAGACGGACTGTCGTATGTCCTGAATTCCGTCTTCAAAGATGACTTCCTCAAGGTTTTCGCAGTTGGCGAATGCGTACATGTTTACGATTTTTACGCTTCCGGGTATGACGACTTTTTTTAGCCCCTTTACGTTCTTGAATGCGGCTCCGCCAATTTCCGTTACGGTGTTGGGGATGCGGATTTCTATAATGCTTGCGTTGTTTTCGTAGACGCTGGTTTCTATTTTGGTTGTGCCGGGGGCTATGGTAAGTATGCCGTTCTTTAGGCTGTCTTTTGAAGCGGCGCGTTTTTTTGCTTCTGCAGCAGAATCCACCTTGATTACGGTTACTTTTGGGGCAGGACCCAAATCTATAAGGCCGCTTATGTCGCTTCCACCGACGGTGCGTATTTTTGCGGTAAGCCTTAACTTTCGGAATCGTGGTTCAAAGGTGTAGGGGAAGGTATAGGTGATTTTCTTTGATGATGAGTCAATCGTCCTTTCGCTGCTGTCCCTAAGGATTGCCTTGTCGTCCAGGTAAAGCACCACGTCTTTTATGCAGAACTTGTCCTTGCCGCTTCTGTAGGAGAAGGTGATTGTGTTGTCTCCACTTTCGCAGAGTGAGGCATTCATGTCCATGTAGTAGTCTTGCCAGCTTGTTGTAAATGAGCCGGAAAGCCATCCGCCGGGGCTGATGCTTTTTCCTTGTGAAAAGGCTTTGCTTGCAAGAAAAAGCAGTAATATGGTGGTAAGTGCCTTGATTTTGATTGGTGAACGCATGGCTTTCTCCCTTTGTCTTGTTTTCTTCTATTATATCCCTCTTTTTCTGTGCGTGCAATTTTTTCTTTCTCCTATGTTAAGCAGGGCGGGAAGCAGTTTTGGGTGCAGCGGAAGGCAAATCCGGCTGAAAACACGCATTGGAGCGGAACGAACGTAGTGAGTTTAATTTCCTATTCCGCGACACCGCGGGTTTTCAGATGGATTTGCCTGGGAGCGGAACCCAAAACTGCTTCCCGTGCCTCTTTTTGCCTACCTGTTGAACATTTTTAGATTTTCGGGCATACTGTAATTTATGGAAACTCGTAATATTTTTGAAAACCTTTCTTGTATTGACCACAGGTATTCACTTTCAGAAGCCGCTGCTTTTGAAGGGCTCTCTAAATATATTTCAGAAGAAGCGTCTGTTCGCAGCAACGCAAGGTGTGAGGCTGCTCTTGTAAAGGCCCACCTAAAGCTCCGCGGCCAGCTTACTCCTGCCATGGAGGCAACTCTGGACAAGGCCGCAGAAGAAATTGACCCGGAAGAAGTCTATAAAGAAGAAGAAAAGACAAAGCACAATATCCGTGCCCTTGTTAACGTTTTTAAGACAAAGGTTCCTTCAGAAGTGGCACCGCTTGTTCACCTTGGGGCAACCAGCGTGGACATTCTGGACACAGGCCTTTCCTGCCGCATGAGGGATGTTACGCAGAATGTAGTCCTCCCGGAGCTTAAGGAACTGGAAAAGGCACTTTGCGCTATTGCAGACCGCGAGGCTGAAACTCCACAGGTTGGCCGCACCCATGGCCAGCATGCGGTTCCAATAACATTTGGCTGGTCTATTGCGGAATTTGTTTCCCGCCTTGGCAAGTCAATCCTCCGCATAGAAGAGCTTTCCAAGCAACTTAAGGGTAAGCTTGCAGGTCCTGTTGGTTCTTACAACGGTCCCAGCATGATTGTAAAGGATCCCGAAGAGCTTGAACTTACCTACATGCACTTTTTAGGCCTTGAACCAAGCGAATATTCAAACCAGCTTGTTGAGCCTGAATACCTCTTGCGCCTTTTGCTTGAGATGAACGTTGCCTTTGGTATTATTGCAAACCTTGCCGATGACCTGCGCAACCTTCAGAGGAGCGAGATTGGCGAAGTCTTTGAGTATTTTGCTTCTACCCAGGTTGGTTCTTCAACTATGCCACAGAAGCGCAATCCTTGGAACAGCGAGCACGTAAAGTCTTTGTGGAAGGCTATGTGCCCCCGCGTCCTTACTTTCTACATGGATCAGATTTCTGAACACCAGAGGGACCTTACAAATTCAGCAAGCCAGAGGTTCATCTCTGACTATGTTGCAGGCTTTACAATGGCTGTTGCCAGAATGAAGGCTGTTGTTTCGGGGCTTCAGGCAGACCGCGAGTCTATGGCACGCAACTTGGCTGGTGCAGGCGGAAAGGTTAAGGGCGGCGTACTTGCTGAACCCGCATACATTCTTCTTGGTGAAGCTGGTGTTAACGACGGACACGAAGTTATCAGAAAGATTACCCTTGAGGCTGAACAGTCCGGAAAGACATTCTTTGAAGTGCTAAAGACCCACACCGATGCTTATGCAAAGATTACTGCCCAGCTGGAAAAGCTTGGCGTGGAAAATCCGTCTAATTTCTTTGAGGACCCGGCCCGCTACAGAGGTCTTGCGGCTGTTAAGTCTAAGCGTCTTGCAAAGAAATATGCTGAACTGATGGGTGCTTCGACAAACTAGTTTTATGGAGTATATAATATGAAGAAATTGGTTGCTTTGGCTGTTGCCCTTTGTTGCTCAGCCGCAATTTCCTTTGCGCAGGTTAAGACTGCCGGCGAATTTTTTAAGTCTGTAAGCGATTACTATGCAGAGATGAGGGATTATGTTGTTACCCTTAACATAGATGCAAACGGAAAAAAGATGGCTGGTACCGCAATGTGGCATCGCCCTCAGTTTTTGCGCATAAACTTTTCTTACCCGGGTGGACAGACTTTTGTTTACGACGGTGACGAGCTTTTTATTTACCTTCCTTCACAGGCCACGGTTCTGGAGCAGAAGGTTTTGAATGCTGAACAGGCTGTTCCTGCAAAGGGACTTTCGCTTTTGCGCCGCTACTATACTATTACTTATGAATCTGGTCAGGATCCGGTTCCGCTGGAAGAGGGAAGCTCCACAAAGGTAATAAAGCTTTTGCTTACCCGCCGTTCTGCCGCAGAGGAATTTACCACTATGACAATTTCCATTCTGCCTGAGTCTAAGCTTATCCGCCGCATTGTTGCGCATACCCAGAACAACGGAACTTATGTCTTTGACTTTACAGGCTGGTCTATCAATGCCGGTGTTCCGCTACGCCGCTTTGAATTTGAGATGCCGCCGGATATTAACAGCTACAACAACTTCTTGTTATCGGAGTAAGTCGATATGCAGAGCTATGGTGCAATACTAAAGGAAAAAAGGGAAGAAAAGGGCCTTACTGTTGAACAGGTCGTAAAGGACACTTCTATTTCCTACCAGTATATTACTGGCTTGGAAAATGAAAAGGACGACGTGTTCCCTGCCGGTGCCTACATGGTCGGTTTTTTAAAGAATTATGCCGACTACCTTGGCGTTTCCAGCGAGGATTTGATACGCCTGTACCATGCAAAGAAAATTCAGGAGTCTCCAACACCGGAAGCTCTTCTTAGAAAGACAAAGCCAAAATTCCTTGTGCCGCTGATTGTCTCCGGTGTAGTGGTTCTTCTTGGCGGAATTCTTGCCTACCTATATTTTGGTGTGTTCAAGGTTCCCCAGAAGCTACAGGAAAGGGCTATGCTAAATTCTACGGCAAAAAAGACCAACCAGTATATGGTTACCGACCAGCCGCAGGAGCTCCGCCTTTACAAGGGTGACCAGCTGCTTGTTCCTTTTGAAGAGGGAGAAGGTCATACGCCTCTTACCATTTCCGGTACGATGGGCCGCCTTGCAATAGAAACTCCTGTTGGAACACAGGTCTTTGACTTGAGCGAGGAACGTGTTCTTGACATTAACGGGGACGGCATTTCTGAGCTGATTGTATACCTTAGTGACATTAGCAATGTTTCTGAAAAGAACGGTGCCCAGGTACGCGTTTCTTTGGGCAGTTCACAGATGGTTGCTCCTCAGCCGGCCGCCACGGAAAACGTAGAGCTTATTGCAAAGCCTTCCATTGGTACGGAAAGCGTTGCAAACACTTCTATGAATACTGCTACCATGAAGGTTATTCATGAGGATTCACGCTCATATCCGTTCACAATAGACTTCTCTTTCCGCGGTCCATGCTACTTCCGCTACAAGATAGACAGCAATTCAAAGGTAGAGAGAAACTTCCGCACAGGTGAATCCCTTACCGTAACTTCTCGCTACAAGGGTGTACGCCTTTGGATGAGTAACGCCTACAACGTAAAGATGAAGGTTCGCGCTGGAATGGATGCCTACGATTTGGAAGTTGGTAAAGCCGGTCAGGTTGCCGTAGAAGACATCAAGTGGGTTCAGGGACGCGACGGTAGATTCAGAATCGTTATTCAGGAAGTTGACTAAGTTCCTGCTGCTCAAAACTCTTAAATGGAAGCAAAGAAGTTTTTTTTAGACCAACACGGATGCGCAAAAAATCAGGTGGACGGGGAAATTTTGGTTACCCGCCTGCTGAACAAGGGTTTTTTGCAAACCTTTGATGCCCAGGAAGCAGATTTAATAATTGTAAACAGCTGCGGCTTTATTCAGAGTGCAAAAGAGGAAAGCCTTAATTCACTTTTGGAAGCAAGGCAGGAATACCCAAATGCAAAGATTGTTCTTGCTGGCTGTCTTGCAGAGCGTTATGCAGAGCAGTTCAAAAAAGACCTTCCCGAAGCAGACGCTATTTTTGGCAACGGAGACCTAAGCCTAATCGATTCAACCGTAGACTCTCTCTTTGCAGGACAAAGGCCAGTTGTAAAAGCTTTGCAAAAGGGTGTTTGCTGTGGCAACAGAAACCTTCTTTTAAACTACAAGGGAAGCGCCTACGTAAAGATTACCGAGGGCTGCAACAACTGCTGCTCCTTCTGTGCAATTCCCCTTATCCGCGGCCAGTTGCGCTCAAGAAAAATATCCGAGATTGTAGACGAAATAAAAGAGCTCTTAAAGAGGGGCGTAAAAGAATTCAATCTTATAGGGCAAGATTTGGCTGCTTTTGGCTGCGGCAAGGACGACTTTGTTTTTGATGCCAAGGAAAGCGGTGGGGCTTCTTGTGAAAAATCAAAGCTTTTGTGTCTTTTGGAAAAAATTGCAGAGCTTAAAGGAAACTTCTGGGTTCGCCTGCTATACATTCATCCCGACCACTTTAACACGGACATTCTGCCTCTTTTGCAGAAGGACAAGCGCTTCCTTCCTTACTTTGACATACCCTTCCAGTCTGGAGACGACACGATAATCCGCGCAATGAACCGCAGGGGCACTTTTGACTCTTACGCGGGTCTTGTAGAAAAAATCCGTTCTGATTTGGGCGAATGTTGCATACGCACTACTTTTTTGACGGGCTTTCCCGGTGAAAGTGATGAACAAGCAGAGCGCACACTTGACTTCATGAAGAAGATTCAGCCGGACTGGTCTGGTTGCTTTGCTTACAGCCGCGAAGAAGACACTCCCGCCGCAAAGTTTAAAGATCAGGTTCCCAAAAAGAAGGCTCAGGCACGCGAAAAAAAGTTGCAGGCCTTGCAGGAAGAAATTACCCAGGAAAGGCTTTCCCTGCGCATAGGAAAAATTTACCCTGTTTTGATTGAAGAAATTGTTCAGGCGGGGGAAGATGCTTCGGAAGATGAGGGCTTGGCCATAGGGCGTTCCTGGTTCCAGGCACCGGAAGTGGACGGAAGCTTTGTTGTGCGCTACGATGCAGACAATGCGGATGCAGTCAGGGCAATTGTGCCGGGTTCAATCGTGAACGCAAAGGCTTTGGCTGTTAGCGGTGTGGACATTGATTCGGAACTTGTTCTATGACAGACTTTTCTCCGCAATATCTTGACGTTCTTAACGAGGAGCAGCTTGCCGCAGTAACCCACGAGGGAAAGAGCCTTTTAATCTTGGCGGGGGCAGGAACAGGAAAGACGCGCGTTGTAACTACAAAAATTGCGTGGCTCATTCAGCACAAGCATGTTGACCCGTATTCAATTCTTGCCGTGACTTTTACAAAAAAAGCTGCCAATGAGATGAAGGAGAGGGCAATTGCTCTTGAACCAAAGGCTGCTTGGTCAAAGATTAGAACCTTCCATTCCTGGGGTGCCAACTTTTTGCGCCGCTATGCAGACGAAGCGGGAGTGAGCAAAGATTTTACGGTCTACGATGAAGACGACATGGCAACCCTTGTTTCCAAGGCTATTCCTTCTCTGCCAAAAAAGGAAGTCTCCCAGATTGTAAAAAAGATTTCACTTGCAAAGGATTACGGTCTTACCCCCACATCAAAAAACTTGGAGCTTGTTGGCGGAGACGGCGTTTTTGCAGAGCAGTATGCCCTTTATCAGGAACGCCTTAGGTCAACCGGCAACGTGGACTTTGGGGACCTGATTCTTCTTCCCTACCTTACGCTAAAGAACAACGAGGCTATCCGCCGCGACATGCACTTTCGCTACCGGGTCATTATGGTGGATGAATATCAGGATTCCAACATAGCCCAGTCACTTTTGCTTCAGGAACTTAGCGGTGTTAACGAAAATTCCGGAACGTATGTTTGTGTTGTTGGTGATGATGACCAGAGCATTTACCGCTTCCGTGGTGCAGAAGTTAGGAACATACTTGAATTTAAAAATCAGTTTGCAGGAACAGACCTTATACGCCTTGTGCAGAACTACAGGTCAACTCAGGAAATTTTGTACTGTGCAGACTGTGTTGTTTCCAATAATGCTGGAAGGCTTGGAAAGACTCTTGTTGCGGCAAGGGGCAAGGGCAAAAAGCCAACCCTTGTTTTTCTTCCCACTCAGGATGACGAGGTTCAGTTTTGTGCGGACATAATTGAGCAGCAGCACAAAAAGGGTGTTCCCTATTCCGAATGGGCAATTCTTTACAGGACCAACGCACAGTCGCTTGGCTTTGAAACAAATTTCCTTCATTCAAAAATTCCCTATGCGATTGTTGGCACTTTAAAATTCTATGAGCGCGAGGAAATAAAAGACGCCCTTGCGTGGATTTCTCTTGTGGCAAATCCAAGGGACGAAGTTGCATTCCGACGGATTGTGAACAAGCCTGTTAGGGGTGTGGGGCCTGCAAGTCAGGACAAGATTGTGGAAGCGGGTCTTGGCCAAAGTTTGGTTGACTCCGCAAAGAAAATGAAGCTTCCCAAAAAGGCCTCGGAAGGCGTTGCGGAATTCTGCAAGATTTTTGATGAATTGAATTCAATGCTTCCTGATGAAGAAATGAATTCTTTAGGAGAGGCGGATGTGCCTGCAGAAGAGAATGCGGGTGCTGCTCCAAAGGCTGTGGACGCAAACAAACTTTCCCTTGCCGACTTTATAAAAGAGGTTTGCGAAAAGACTGGTCTTAATGAATTCCACCAGGCTCAGGACGAAATTGCCGGTACGCAAAAACTTGCAAACCTTGAAGAACTTACCAACAGTGCTGTTCAGTATCCCCTTTGCAGAAAAGGCCTGCTTGACTTTTTGGACAGCATAAACCTTGACCGCTCAACCCTGGGCGAAGAAGAAGACGGCTCTTTGCAGGACAGGGTAACTCTTATAACCCTGCACAACACAAAGGGTCTTGAATACAAGCGCGTAATAATTACCGGAATGGAATACGGTGTTTTTCCCCGCGAAGGAAAAGTTGGAGACGACTTGGAAGAAGAACGCCGCCTCTTTTACGTTGGAATTACCCGTGCCCAGAACGAGCTTTATTTTACAAGCTGTGCCATGCGGCGCCTCTATGGCAGGACAAACTACATGCAGCCAAGCCCCTTCCTCTACGAACTAAAAAAAGGAAGCTTCCGCGTGCTTGGCCAACAGCCCTTTGCATTCCATGGTGCTTCAGATGCAGAAGCGGATGCAGGTGCAAGTTCCTCTGCCGCATACTCTGACCCAATAGCAAAAAAGTACCGCAAGGGTGCCATGGTTTACCACGACGACTGGGGCCACGGCCAAATTGTCCACACCGAACTTACCGATGAAGGTGAATATATTGTTACCGTAAATTTTGAAACCGGGGGCAGCAAAAAATTCTTGCCCAAGTACCAAAGCTCCTCTTTGCTGGTGGAAGGTACTTGATATTCCGCCTAGCCCCGATTGGAAGGGCGGCGTAGCCGTTGCCGCAAGGCAATGGAGGCGGTAGCCGGAACCCTGGAAAGCGGGATGAAATGCCCTCCGTGGCATTTTACCCCGTTAGTTTTCTTGGGAAATCTAACCTGCTTTGCCGGCTAAGAAATGACGCGCCCTCCTTGGCGCTATGGGTTTGCGGTTTAGGGGTAAAATGTTACGGAGGTTTGCCCGAGCACGGAGTGGCGGGCACAGTAAAGAGATGGCATCTGCTCCAGAATAAAAATCATTATAGAATTGCGCTATTGAACCAAGTGCGCTTTTTGACTAAAATGATTTTATGTTAGCAAAAAGAATTCAAAACCTTCATCCCTATGTTCCGGGCGAGCAGCCTAAGGACAGGGAATACATTAAACTTAACGCAAACGAAAACCCCTATCCGCCCCACGAAAGCGTTGCAGAGGCACTTTCCAAGGCGGCACTTACAAGTACGGCAAGAATTGGCCTTTATCCCGATCCTGATTCAAATGAACTGCGCTCTGCTATAGCAGATATGCTGAACAGCACAGGCGGTGTCTTTTGCACTTCGGATGTTAGCGGTCAAAAATGCACTCCTTCTTCCAAAGACAAGATTCCATTTGAAGTTACCCCGGACATGATTTTCTGCGGCAACGGAAGCGACGAAGTTTTGAGCTTTGTATTCTACACTTTTTTTGACGGAGACAGGCCGCTTGTTATGCCGGAGTTTACATACAGCTTCTATCCTGTTTACTGCGGTTACTACGGCATTCCCATGTGCACGGTTCCACTAAAGGCTGACTGGCAGCTGGACAAGGAGACAATGCTTTCTGCCGCAAACAAGACGGACAGCGCAATTATTTTTGCAAACCCTAACGCTCCTACAGGCATTTCAATTCCGCGCGATGAAGTTCGCAAGATGATTGAAAAGGCACCAAAGGACAAGGTTTTTATTGTGGACGAAGCCTACTGCGACTTTGGTGGGGAAAGCTGCATTCCCCTTCTTGCGGAATTCAAGAACCTTGTGATTGTTCGCACCTTTAGCAAGAGCCTTTCTTTTGCGGGCATGAGGCTTGGCTACGTTGTGGCATCCCCGGAGCTTGTAAAGTCCATCTTTATGGTAAAGAATTCATTCAACCACTTTCCGGTAGACTTTATGGCACAGACTGCCGGTATTGCTTCCTGCAAGGCTGCCTACTACTATGCAGAAAATTCACGCAAGATTGTTCAGCAGAGGGAAAGCTTTACAAAGTTTTTGCGCGACCATGGATTTTTTGTAATAGACAGCAAGACAAATTTTGTCTTTGCAAAAAAGGACGGTCTTACAGGTGATGCAATTTACCAGGCTGTAAAAAAAGAGGGAATCCTTATCCGCCACTTTAGCACAAAGGGAATAGAAGACTTTGTAAGAATAACGATTGGCACTGAAGAACAGATGAATGCCCTAAAAAAGATAATGGGCAATTTGTAGGGAATGGCATTCCCGGGAGGCAGTATGAAATTTTTGGTTTTAAGCGATATTCACGGTGATTTGGAAAATCTTGGAAAGTTGGAGGGCGAGTTTAAAAAGGCGGACGCTGTTTTGTTTGCGGGTGACTTTGCAAAGTTTGGTGAACCTGAGACAGCTGAACCTGTGCTGGAAAAGCTTTGCTCCATGCACAACACGATTTTTTCCGTGATTGGAAACTGTGATGAACCTGATTTTATTGGCAACATAGAGGCTAAGGACATTAGCGTGCAGAAAAGCCTTGTTCAGTTTGAAGGGCTTTGCATTGCGGGTAGCGGTGGCGGCTTGCCTTTTGGTGGTGCTGCCAATGAGCGTGAAGATGCTGAACTTGCCACTGACTTTAATATTCTTACCGAGCAGGGGTCTTGCGAATGGGACAACCTTGTTGCCATTATGCACAATCCTCCAAAGGACACTGACTGCGACAAGATTAGCGCCGGCATTCATGTTGGAAGCGAATCATTGAGGGCTTTTATTGAACAGTACAAACCGCTTGCCGTTGTTACCGGTCATATCCACGAGAGCGTGGCTGTGTGCAAAATTGGGAATACAACAGTTATAAACCCCGGTGCCCTTATGGAAGGAAGGTACGGCTGGCTTGAAGTTTGCAAAGAGGGCGGTGCTTGGCAGGTAAAAAGCGCCCAGCTCTGCACAATAGAATAAATTCCTGCACTCGCAGCGCAGCATCAAGCGGCTTGTCGAAGGGCGGTTTTACTGTCATCTTGGCTTTGCCCTACTGTCATCCTGAACTTGATTCAGGATCTGTAAACGATGACACCCCAGCTTGTACAGACCCTGAAACGAGTTCAGGGTGACAGTGGTCACGGATATTATTTTTTCTTTGCGGCCTGCTTGTCCATCTTTGCGATTGTTCGTTTTTGTATGCGGATTTTTCGCCTTTGGGCAAGTGGCACTCTTTTCTTTACTTCGGGGGTAAGGCGGCGCTTCATAAAGAAGAGGTAGGCCAATACTCCTGCAAACAAGCACATGGAAAGCACTATTACGGCACCCATCCATGGAGACTTTTGCCATGGGAGCGGCACGTTGATTCCAAAGTAGCTTGTTATAAGGGTAGGAAGCACTAGTACCAGGTTCCAGCCTGTCATTGTCTTCATAACGATGTTCAGGTTGTTGCCCAAAACCGTGGAGAATGCATCGTTCATGCCGGCCATGATGTTGGTGTAGGTGTCTACCATCTCCATAGCCTGCCTGTTGTCTATTTCTACGTCGTCCAGCCAGTCCTGGTCCTCTTCGTCCAGCTTGATGATTTTTGTCTTCCTAAGTTTTTCCAGCAGCATCTGGTTGCTTTTGAGCGATGTTGCAAAGTAAACAAGAGACTTTTGTATGTTTAAAAGCTGAATCAGCTCGTGGTTTTGAACCGACTGCAACATTTCGTTCTGAATGGTTGTTGCGCGGCGGTTGAGTTCCTTTAGGTAGCGCAGGAACATTATGTCTGCACGGGCCATAAAGCGGATTGTTACGGCAGGAAAGTCGTTAAAGGAAAGGTCCTTGATTCTGTTTGCGGAAAAGTCGCGCAAAACTTCGCAGTCCGTCCAGCAGATTGTTATGAAGAGGTTTCCTTTTATGATGATTCCAAGCGGTGTGCAGAAGTAGCTAATGTCGTCACCAGGGGAGAATACGGGCAACCTTACGATTGCAAATGTGTATTCAAATTCTTCGTTGTAGTCTATGCGGGAAAGTTCGTCCGGGTCCAGGGCATCCAGCATGTTTTCCGGATCGATTTTGTATTTTTCTTCAAGTTCCGCAATGTCGTCGCGGGTAACGGAGCGTGCGTCCACCCAAATTTTTGAGTGTCGGTTGAGCTCGCTTTCTTCTTTTTCTACAAGTTTGCCGTCTTCCTGCTGCCAGTATTTTATCATATTCAGCCTGCCTCTTTTCTTTGGTTCAGGCGCGGTTGGCAGAAAAAATCAGATGATGTTTTGTGCTTTTATTAACCGGAGGCCTGTTTGCTCGAATGAGCCGCGTTGATGATAACCGGAACTACTGCCGCTATCCACTTTCCGCCTCCGAATCTTTGGAATCTTGAAGTTTAACAAACTTTTTGTATTTATAGCAGAAAAAGGGAAAAAAATCAAGAGCAAAAAAAAGACCCCGAAACAAGTTCGGGGTGACGTGTTGCGTGATTTGGTTTTTGAAAAGAACGCTTT
>Ga0256404_1003221_pt1 | contig 33859 bp, 27 predicted proteins | sample RumenRJG_01DNA_FD_185990 | JGI IMG/M metagenome (GOLD analysis project Ga0256404, IMG submission 185990) | Bovine rumen microbial communities from Lethbridge, Alberta, Canada - RJG_01 | ecosystem: Host-associated > Mammals > Digestive system > Stomach > Rumen | place: Canada: Alberta | collected... | reverse complement strand
CTTGGAACTTGAAAAGACGAAAGACGAAAAACGAAGGACGAAAGACGAAAAAAGTCATAGTCATCGTCATAGTCATCGTCGAAACATTAAACATTAACCATTAAACATTAACCATTAAACTATTAAAATTATGTTACATTTGTACAAGATGGTGAAAAACGCCAATAAGAGAATGACTGGAGCCGCATCTTCTGTGAAGAATGCAGAGCCTTTTTTACTAAAAATTTGGATAATCCATGGAAAAGCACTATCTTTGCTCCTTAACAAAATACGAAAGCAAATGAAGTCTGCAATCCTTTCCGTTTTATGCCTTGCCACACTCACAGTACAGGCACAGAAGAAACCACTCGACCACACGGTCTATGACCAATGGCAGAGCATTGGCAATACGGTCCTTTCACCCAAAGGCAACGTGCTTACCTATGAAATTTGTCCACAAGAAGGAGACACCACCCTCATTGTCCGCAATAACCGTAATGGCCGTCAGTTGGAAATTCCCAGGGGATGTCGTGCTCGTATTCTTGATAACGAAGAGGCTGTGATTTGTATGATCAAACCTTTCTTCAAAGACATCCGTGAGGCTAAAATTAAGAAGACAAAGGCTGACAACATGCCAAAGGACTCGCTGGCGATCATATCATTACCATCTTTCAATGTCCGCAAGTTTGCAGCAGTCAAGAGTTTCCAACTAGGATTAAGAGGAACCAAGGCCGTGGCCTTTCTCTCTTCTGATACCATCCTGATTCCCAAGAAAGAACGTAAGGATAAAGATTTCGGTAGTCCTCTGCTTATTTATAACCTGCAAGGCGGACACATCGATACTCTTCGTCATGTGGCTGAATACACTTTCGACCGAGAAGGCAAGCTGATGGCCTACACGCTGAAAGAGGGGAAAAACCGTCAGATGGCAGCTATATACGACGTGAATTCCCGTCAGAATATCCTGCAAAGCGACACAATGGCTTTTGTCTCACTTCCTACATTCAACAAGCAGGGAACAGAAGCCCTCTTCCTTTCTGCCAATGACACCCTTAGCAGTGGAAGTAAACATTGTAGCCTATGGTTAGCCAACATACATAATTCTACCCTCAAGTGTCTCACCACACCCGAGAACCGAAAGAATATGCCCGAAGGATGGGGACTCACCGAAAACAGCAGTCCACAATTCAGTCATAACGGACAGCACATCTTTACTGGCATTCAGCCTTTCCAAGCGCCTAGAGACACCACCTTGGTGCCTTTCGAGACCGCAGAATTGGACATCTGGAACTATAATGCTCCAGAATTGCCGCCCATGACGAAAGTAAACCTGAAACGCGATCAAAAGCGAACTTGTCTGGCTAGTGTTGACCACGACGGGACACTACATCCCCTCACCACAAGTTTTTATGACCATCTTTCGTTAATAGACCGTGGCGATGCTCCGTTGGTGCTAAGTACGGACATGACTGCAGCAATGGTTTCTACTCAGTGGGATGAACAACCCATACTTACAGCCTCTCTAGTGAATATCGCAAACGGTACACGCACCGAGGTGACAAAGGCTCGTTTTGAACGAGTAGTGCCTTCTACAAAAGGCCGTTTCCTGGCTTGGTTTGATCTCACACGGCATCATTGGATGCTCTATGACGTAAATCGTAAAACCACCCGAAACCTGACAGAAGGTCTCAAAGAGAACTTCTGGAATGAGGAGGATGACCATCCCATGCTACCCGAGGCCTACGGCATAGGCGGATGGACTGCTGACGACAAATACCTGTTGCTCTACGACCGATATGATATCTGGGCTTTCAGTACGACAGACGGCAAGGCGCAATGCCTTACCCGGGGAGAAGGCCGCAAACATCAGAGGACCTACCGCTACATTGACACTCGTAGCAAAGATGACGATCCTGGTATCCTTAAAGAAGAAAAGCTTTTACTTTCTGTCTTCGATAACAAGACAAAGGAACGCGGCATCAGCACAACCACACTGAATGGAGCTCTGAAAGACATTACTCTGGAAGGATATAGCCAGACATCTTTTATGAAAGCACGTGAAACGGATGTGTATGCCTACCGACGCGGAAACTTCCAACATCCTATGGACATCTATCTTACTAAAGGCTTACGTAGCAGCCAGCAACTGAGCCATATCAATCCTCAACAGCAAGACTATCTGTGGGGAACAGCCGAACTTTTCCACTGGAATGCCTACGATGGTACACTCCTCGACGGATTACTCTATAAACCTGAGAACTTTGACCCCGAAAAGAAATATCCCGTGATGATATACTTTTACGAGAAACGTTCAGATAATCTCTATGCCTATTATCCGGTAGCCCCGAGCCGTTCCATTATCAACATTCCGTTTTTTGTGTCACGCGGATATGTAGTCTTTGTCCCTGACATTGTGTACCGCCCAGGAACACCCGGAGAATCTGCCTACAATTGCATTGTCAGTGGTGCTGAGGCATTGGCTCAGAATTCATGGATAGATCGTGAAAACATGGCCATTCAGGGACAGAGCTGGGGTGGTTACCAAGTTGCATATCTCATTACACGTACCAACCTTTTCAAGGCTGCTGGAGCAGGAGCGCCCGTAAGCAATATGACATCTGCTTACGGTGGCATCCGTTGGGAGTCAGGAATGAGTCGTCAGTTCCAGTACGAACAGTCACAAAGCCGGATAGGGCGTGACCTCTGGCATGGAATTGAACTTTACATGGAAAACTCACCCCTATTCAAATTGCCAGAAGTACAAACGCCGGTGCTTATTATGCACAACGACAACGACGGCGCTGTGCCCTGGTACCAAGGTATTGAGATGTTCATGGGGCTGCGGCGTCTGGGAAAGCCTGCCTGGCTTTTAGAATACAACAACGAAGCCCACAATTTAAAAGAGCGCCGTAACTGTAAAGACCTTTCTATAAGGTTACAACAATTCTTCGACCACTATCTGAAGGGTGCCCCAGCCCCAGCATGGATGACCCGTGGCGTACCCACTTTACGCAAGGGCCAATATTTTGGCTTCGAAACAGAATAAGATTATTAATGAAAAGAGATAGTTTCATGAACTGGAAACAACTTATATCAAACAAGCGCTTAGGACAGGAGAACCGACATTCTGAGCGACATGATGACCGCACGGAATTCAAACGCGACTACGACCGCCTGATTTTTTCTGCCCCATTCCGGCGAATGCAAAACAAGACACAGGTATTTCCCCTTCCAGGAAGCATTTTCGTCCATAACCGTCTGACACACTCATTAGAAGTAGCGTCAGTAGGAATGTCGCTTGGAAACGATGTGGCACATCGTGTCTTACAGAACAATCCCGAACTGATTGACACGCTGTTTCCACAAATCGGCACCATTGTCAGCACAGCCTGTCTTGCACACGATATGGGTAACCCACCCTTTGGTCATTCGGGAGAAAAAGCCATTCAAACCTATTTCACAGAAGGGAAAGGAGCCTACCTAAAAGAAATAGTATCCCAGGGGGTATGGGATGATATCACCCACTTTGAAGGCAATGCCAATGCTTTCCGTCTGCTGGCTCACCGGTTTAAGGGTCGTCGTGATGGCGGATTTGTGATGACTTACACGACTTTGGCCAGCATCGTGAAATATCCTGTATCTTCTTCATGCGCCACCAGAAAAGGAAAATTCGGCTTTTTCCATGAAGAGAAAAATATTTACGAAAGAATTGCCAGCGAATTAGGCATTATCAAGCTTGGTGAAGATCACTACGCACGTCATCCACTTGTCTATCTCGTAGAAGCAGCTGACGATATCTGTTATGAGATCATGGACATTGAAGACGCGCACAAACTGAAAATCCTCTCGTTTGATGAAACTCAACATTTACTACTCGGTTTTTTCGAAGAAACCGAGCAAAATAATATCCAACAACGGATTTTTGATGAAGGAATCACCGATAATAATGAAAAGGTTATCTACATGAGGGCATGCGTTATCGGAAAGCTCGAAAATTGCTGCGTGGATACTTTTATGGCTAACGAGCAGGCCATTCTGAACGGAACGTTTCAAGGGAGCCTTATTGACCACATTGCAGAAAGACAGCGTGACGCTTATCGCAGATGCACAGAAATGTCAGCAAAAAAAATTTACAAGAGCAAGCCTGTGCTGGACGTGGAACTTTCTGGTTATAAGATTATGGCCACACTCATGGAAACCTTTATTGAGGCTGCCGTTCATCCGGAACGTTTCTATTCACAACAGTTGAATCGCCGCGTCAGCAGTCAATACGACATCGACTCTCCTGATCTTGAAACACGCATCCTTGCCGTCATCGACTACATTTCAGGTATGACAGACGTCTATGCCCTTGATATCTACCAGAAAATCAACGGCATTTCCTTACCTATCGTGTAGTACAAAAAAGATAAAGAAGAATATTTATTTATCTGACTTGTAAATGATCTTATTGGCACCACTTGTAATATTCAACGCATCTGGATTGTGCTGAACAAAGGTGTCAATATGGCGCATACGCTTCTCTTCAAGAATTTCATCAACAGCAATCAATATGCCCGTCTCTTCCACATCACCAAATCCGTAGTTGATGGCCGTTCCGAAGAGTTTCATTGTTGGTGATAAGTTCATATAGGCATTTACCAATGGAGGAATATTATAACCCATCTTACGGATTTCAGAATTCAAAATCCGGTAGTCTTTTCTGAAATCGTCTTCAACGAGAATAGATGCTAATTCTTCAGGGGAGGTTTCAAATTCCAACGGTTTCATCGGTACTATCAGGTTTTCCTTATCATCGAAATGTTTCTTCAGAAAATAAAGAATCATATCACGTCCTTTTCGGATGTAAGAAGGATACATGGTCATCTTTCCAAAGAAATATTTCACATTAGGCATCACAACTGTGAGAGCACCTAAACCATCCCATAGATTATCGAGAGCAAAAAGACTCTTGGCACCCATCCGTGAACTCTGATAGCCTAATGAAACGAAAGAACGACCCAGTTCTACTGTATAAGGCATGTATTCTTTTAAGAATTTCTCCGAGAAATGGAACATATGGCTGGTGGCCAGTTTAGGCTGGCCATTTTCAGCAATCTCCCAATCTGTTCCCAAAAGATAACGATATCCACCTATTATCTCTTCCGTCTCAGGATTCCATACGATAAGCTGCTTGTAACAATTCTCACAAGTGTCGAATTCATCAATATCCACTTCCATACCAGTTCCACCACCAGCTTCACGGAAAGCCTCCTCACGCAAACGACCAATCTCTTGCATAACATGCGGAGCATTATGAGCTGTCACAATAAAAATTTCATTATGACTCTTATTCGTCATACGAAGCTGCTTGTCAGGCGTCAACTCACTCTTGAGCAATTCCTTGTCGACAGGCTTGATAATTGGTTTTTCTAACATGGTCGTTGAGTTTAAACGTTAAGGATTATGATATTGACACGATCTTTTTAAAGCTGATAAACTAGATCTTCAACAAACTTCGCCCATTCTTTCGGCGTTTTTGACTTGTCAAAAGTCTGCCATGGTATAGGTTTACCAAAGGTCACTTTGAAAGACTTATGGACATTCTTGTACATTTCATCAACCAAGAACAACATAGCGAGGTTGAATTTGAGATGCTTATCGCTGAAATTAGCCAACCGATAAAAGAAGTTACTATTTTGTCCGCTGAAATGAATAGGAACTACATCACGCTGATACTGCACACTCTTAGTTATAAAAGTTTTGGTCCAAGGAAAGTCATGAATCTCACCATTGATTCTGCGGGAACAAAGTCCTGCAGGATACATAAGCATATGATTGTCACTTTGAAATCCGGCTTCTACCATAGCAGGGAAATTACGACTCTGCTTACCTGTCTTATTGATGGGAATGCAAAGGGGTGCAAGACCTGGCAGATTCATCAGAATATCATTAACCAGATAACGAAACCGGCTATCATAATGGCGACCTATAATACTACCGAGAGCAACACCGTCAGCACCACCCAAAGGATGATTGCTAACGAAAGTGTATAATTTTCCATCATCCTTTGCCGGAAGATTTTCCACACCTTCTATGTCAAGTGTCATATCCAGATAACGAACACATTCCTCAAGCCATTCGGTTCCTGAAAGATGACGACTTTCCCATAAGAACTGATTCACCTGATCCTCATGGACGATGCGTTTCAGCCATTTCACCAGAAATCCGGGTACATACTTATATTTTGCGCCCATTTTTCCTCGAAGAATTTGTTCTACATCAACTGTCTTTTCTGTTATCTCTTTCATGAATTCATAAAACAATATGCAAAATTAGCACTTTTTTTTCATAAACGTGCACCTTTTCAAGAAAAATGTGCTGAAAAGTTGGATTTTTGTAACAAAACGTCTACGCCAAAAGTATCTCTGTTCGTTTTCTGTCATCAATTCATTTGACTTCTTGAGTCCTCCCGATTCTTTTCGAAATGCCATACTTGGGGACTCCAAACCGAACTAAAGAAATAAAAATTAGTTAATTTGAAAATTTTGTGGAGGAAAGTGGTGGAAAGTGGAGGAAAATGATTATCTTTGCCAACGAATTCGAATTAATAATGTACGTATGCGTTTTTTAGGTAATATAGAAGCCAAAACTGATGCTAAGGGCAGAGTCTTTCTACCTGCTGCTTTCCGTAAAGTACTCCAGGCATCGGGCCAGGAAGCACTCATTATGCGCAAAGATGTTTTTCAGGACTGTCTGAAACTTTATCCAGAAAGCGTGTGGAATGAGCAGATGGATTTGCTGCGTGGCCGGCTAAATCGCTACAATCGTCAGCATCAGGCAATTATGCGCCAGTTTGTAAGCGATGCTGAACGTATTGAACTGGATGGGAATGGGCGTTTTCTCATTAACAAGCGCTACCTTCAGCTTGCAGGCATCAGTCGCGACGTAAAATTCCTGGGAATGGACGACACCATCGAAATCTGGGCTGCAGAGAAGACAGAAGAACCATTTATGGATGTGGACTCTTTCGGACAGGCTTTGGAAGAAGTGATGGGATCCGAAGAATTGTAAAATTAGGGATAAGAGATGAGTGACGTCTATCATGTTCCGGTTTTGCTCAATGAGAGCGTTGATGGGTTGGACATCCAGCCCAACGGTATTTATGTAGACGTGACATTTGGCGGTGGAGGCCACAGTAGAGAAATACTTTCACGACTAGGAAAAAACGGTCATCTCTATAGTTTTGATCAGGATGCTGATGCAGAAAAGAATATCATTGATGACAAGAGATTCACTTTCGTGAGAAGCAACTTCCGCTATCTGAAAAACTGGATGAAGTATTATGGTGTGAACCAAGTGAATGGACTATTGGCTGATTTGGGTGTTTCAAGCCATCATTTTGACGATGAGACTCGCGGCTTTTCCTTTCGATTTGACACACCACTGGATATGAGAATGAACAAAAGGGCCGGACAAACGGCTGCCGACCTTCTCAATAAAGCAGAGGAGGAGAAATTGGCAGATATCTTTTACCTTTATGGAGAGATGAAAAATGCCCGCCGTCTGGCCGCGGCCATTATCAAGAAAAGAACTGAGAAAACAATCTGTACAACTCAGGACTTACTCGACGCCATCAGTGCAATGCTCCCCAAAGAACGGGAGAAAAAGGACTTGGCCAAAATCTTTCAGGCCTTACGCATCGAAGTGAACCATGAAATGGACGCATTAAAAGAAATGCTTAAGGGTGCTACGGAACTTTTAAGCGATGGCGGCCGCCTCTCAGTGATAACCTACCATTCACTTGAAGACCGCATCGTGAAGAACGTGATGAAAGCAGGAAACGCAGAAGGGAAAGTAGAACAAGATTTCTTCGGACGTATCAAGTCGCCTTTCCAACTTATTAGCGGTAAAGTGATTACCCCTTCAGAAGAAGAACAGCAGCAGAATCCGCGTAGCCGTAGTGCAAAACTCAGAATTGCAGAAAAGAAATGACAGAAGAAAACATCATAGAAGAACAACCCGAAGACGTAAGGCCGAAGCATGAAGAAGAGCAACCGTCTCTTGAAGAAGCCTTCAAAGAACAGGCTCGAGAAGACGAGGCTGCCCAGTCGGCAACGTTTACACTTCGCAGAATCCTGGGTGGAGACTTTCTGACGACACAAATGTTGCGCCGGCAGATTGGTGTCATCTTACTATGCGTTTTCTTTATCATCATCTATATATCCAACCGTTATAGTTGCCAGAAAAAGATGTTGGAGATTGACAAATTGAATATTGAATTGCAAGATGCCAAATACAAATCCCTTTCATCGGCAAGTGAGCTGACAGAGCGTTGTCGTGAGAGTAATGTCCTGAACATGCTAAAAACCAATAAAGACTCGTTGCTGAAGATGCCGGCACAGCCGCCATATATAATTAATGTACCCGAATAAAGAACATGAGCAGTAAATTTGACAGGAAAAAAATCATACCTCGTTACAAGATCATTGGATATGTGATGGTCATATTGGGGCTGCTCATCGTGGGCAAAGCCTTATATATCGCCACTGTTAAACGCGACTACTGGATGCAGGTCGCTGACAGGCTGAAACGTGACTCCGTGGACGTAAAACCCGTGCGCGGCAACATCCTCTCCTGTGACGGCCGACTGATGGCTTCTTCACTTCCGGAGTTCAAATTATACATGGATTTCCAGGCCGGTGACGAAACTACAGACTCGCTATGGAACGACAAAGTGGACAGTTTGTGTGCCGGACTTCACGAAATATTCCCGGAAAAGAGTGCTGCTGAATTTAAAAAGCATTTAGAAGAAGGACGCGAGAAAATTGTAAAAGGGCATGATGGCAGGCCTGATACCAAGGGCAGCCGCCACTGGCCGGTTTGGAAAAGCCGCGTCAGCTATGACACTTACACAGAAGTGAAGCATCTGCCTTACTTCAATCTGCCTAAATACAAGAGCGGCTTTCATTGGGAAGAATTCAATTCCCGCCAGCGGCCTTTTGGTTCATTGGCACAGCGCACTGTAGGTGATATGTTTGGTGCCAAAGACACGGCACGTTGTGGTCTGGAACTCTCTTTCGACACGATTCTCCGCGGAAAAACGGGTATTGTTCAACGAAAGAAGGTCATGAACAAATATCTGAGCATCACTGAGCGTCCGCCTATTGATGGTGCCGACATCGTAACCACGATTGACGTAAACATGCAAGACCTGGCCGAGCGTTCCGTTATTGACGAGCTGAAACTCATCAATGGCAATGTGGGTGTGGCGATTGTGATGGAAGTAAAGACAGGCGACATCAAAGCCATTGTGAACATGACCAAATGCGAAGACGGTGTTTATCGTGAAGTGAAAAATAATGCCGTGAGCGATTTGTTGGAGCCGGGTTCTGTATTCAAGACTGCGTCCATTCTTGTATATCTGGATGATCACCAATGTGACACCAACCTCTGGGTGGACACCTACGGAGGTGTGATGGATATGCATGGAGCAAAAATGCGTGACCATAACTGGCGACGCGGTGGCTACGGCAGAATATCGCTGCCTCGTACACTGGAAGTAAGTTCCAATATCGGCGTAAGCCGCATCATTGATGAACATTACAACAAGTACCCGGAGAAATACGTAGAAGGTCTTTATCGAACTGGAATCCACGATGATCTGCATATTCCACTGGTAGGTTCTACGCCAGCAAAGATTCGAATGCCCAAGAAAAACGAGCGCGGTCAATGGCTCAACTGGAGTAAGACGGCTCTTCCTTGGATGAGTATCGGCTATGAGACGCAGGTACCGCCTATCTCTACGCTCACCTTCTATAATGCTATTGCTAACAATGGCAAAATGATGCGACCGCGTTTCGTTAAGCAGGTGGTAAAAGACGGGCAGGTTATTATGGAGTTTCCACCCGTTGTACAACGTGAAAAGATATGCAAGAATCCAGAGACCATCAAGACCATGCAGACTATCCTTACCCATGTAGTCAGTCAGGGATTGGGAAGAAAAGCAGGTTCTAAAAGTTTCAAAGTGGCTGGAAAAACTGGTACTGCCCAAATCTGGAACCGCTTTGGCAACACGGCTGCCTACCTACTCAGTTTCGCTGGTTTCTTCCCTGCCGACAATCCTCGCTATTCCTGCATCGTCTGCATACAGAAAAGCGGTCTGCCAGCCTCTGGTGGCGGTATGAGCGGTGTCGTGTTCCATCATATTGCTGAAGGTATCATGGCACAAGACGTAAAGTTGAGTGTGGCTGATGCCCGCGACTCTTTGTCAGTCATGCTTCCGGATGTCAAAAATGGAAATCTATTAGCTGCAGACTATGTACTCAGCCATTTAGGTATCAAGACCAACAACACATGGAGTGGTAGCTACACGAATGGTAATCCTATCTGGGGAGAAGCCTCTTTCAAGAATAATACGGTTCAATTAGCCCAATCTCCCACATACGCCAAGAATCTCATTCCTAACGTCATGGGTATGGGTGCACGGGATGCTGTATATATGCTGGAAAGCCGCGGAGTGAGCGTACGGATATCTGGTCGAGGAAAGGTCGTGACACAAAGTCTGCCCGCTGGCCATGAAATCAAGAAAGGTGAAATATGTAACTTAAAACTAGATATATGAGACTGAACGAGTTGCTGAAGAACATCAAACCCATACAGATTTTGGGAGATGTGAACACCGACATCAGCGGCATTAATATTGATAGCCGCAAAATTGAGCCGGGGCATTTATTTGTGGCCATGAAAGGTACACAGGTAGATGGCCATCAGTTTATACCGAAGGCTCTGGATTTAGGTGCTACTGCCATTCTATGCGAAAATCTTCCTGATGTGCGAAAAGATGGCGTGACTTATGTACAAGTCGAGTCTACGGAAGATGCCGTGGGTAAAGTTGCCACTTTGTTCTTTGGGAATCCAACAGAGAAGCTGAAACTGGTAGGAGTAACCGGTACGAATGGTAAAACTACCATTGCCACCTTATTATATAATATGTTCCGTAAGTTGGGATATAAATGCGGCCTGCTAAGTACTGTCTGCAACTATATTGAAGGTGAAGCCATCCCTACGACCCATACTACCCCAGACCCCATTGAGCTGAATGCTTTGTTAGGGAAAATGGTAGAAGCGGGCTGCCAGTATGCCTTTATGGAATGCTCGAGTCATGCTATCCATCAAAAACGTATTGGAGGTCTAAAATTTGCTGGAGGTATCTTCACAAACCTGACCCGTGACCACATGGATTACCATAAAACTGTAGAGAATTACCGTAATGCTAAGAAAGCATTCTTTGACGGACTGCCTAAGTCAGCCTTTGCAATTACAAATGCAGACGACAAGAACGGCATGGTAATGGTTCAGAACTGCAAGGCTCAAATCAAGACCTATAGCACCCGTTCGATGGCCGATTTCCGTGCTCGTATCCTTGAATGCCATTTCGAAGGAATGTACTTGGAGATTGATGGTCGCGAGGTAGGTGTACAGTTTATTGGTAAATTCAATGTTAGCAATCTGCTGGCTGTTTATGGAACGGCTATCATGCTCGGGCAGAAACCGGAGGACGTTTTGGTGGTTTTAAGTACTTTGAAAAGCGTTAGCGGCCGGTTGGAGCCCATTCATTCACCTGAAGGCTATACAGCCATTGTGGATTATGCCCACACACCTGATGCTTTGGAGAATGTCCTCAAAGCCATCCACGAGGTTCTCAATGGCAAAGGTAGAGTGATTACCGTCTGTGGTGCAGGCGGAAATCGTGATAAAGGCAAGCGCCCGCTGATGGCGCAAGAAGCAGTCAAACAGAGCGACAAAGTCATCATAACGAGCGATAACCCACGTTTCGAGGAACCACAGGACATTATCAATGACATGTTAGCCGGTCTCGACAAACAGCAGATGAAGAAAGTGGTGAGCATCGTGGACCGCAAAGAAGCCATTCGCACGGCCTGCATGATGGCAGAAAAAGGGGATGTCATCCTGATTGCCGGAAAGGGGCACGAAGATTATCAAGAGATAAAGGGTGTGAAGCATCACTTCGACGACAAAGAAGTCGTGAAGGAAATCTTTGCCTGCTAAGTAGAAAGAGATAACCTAAGAATTGAAACCTGGAACTTGAAATAATAAGATTATGCTGTACTATCTTTTTAGATTTTTAGAGCAATTCGGCATCCCTGGCTCCCGTGTCTGGGGGTATATATCTTTCCGTGCCTTGTTGGCACTTATCCTAGCCCTGATTATTTCTGCCTGGTTCGGAGAACGCTTCATCAAGTACATGAAACGAAAGAAGATTTCCGAGACAGCGCGTGATGCCTCCATTGATCCATTTGGGACAGCCAAAAAAGGTGTGCCCACCATGGGAGGTATCATTATCATCGTTTCCATACTGATACCCGCTTTGTTACTGGGCCGTATGAGAAACATCTATCTTATCCTGATGATCATAACAACTGTTTGGCTAGGTTTCCTTGGATTCTTAGATGACTATATCAAAATCTTCAGAAAAAACAAGGAAGGATTAAAAGGCAAGTATAAGATTGTAGGACAAGTAAGTATCGGTCTGATTGTGGGATTAGTACTATGGGCTAGCCCCGATGCAAAAGTCCGCGAAAATGTGGAGATGCAACGACAAAATCAGCAAACGGTAGTTGTGCATAAGTCAGAACCCGTGAAATCCCTGAAAACGACTATCCCATTTGTGAAAAACCACAATTTGGACTATGGACAGGCTTTTCCTTTCCTCGGCAAATATAAAACAGCTGCAGGTTGGGTACTCTTTGTTATCATGACCATCATTGTGGTGACAGCCGTTTCTAACGGCGCCAACCTAAACGATGGCATGGACGGTATGGCTGCCGGCAACTCTGCCATCATTGGAGTGGCCTTAGGCATATTGTCTTATGTGAGTTCACATTTGGAATATGCTGCTTATCTTAATATTATGTATATTCCTGGTTCGCAGGAGTTGGTGGTGTTCCTTTGTGCATTCATTGGTGCCATGATTGGATTCCTATGGTATAATGCCTATCCCGCTCAAGTCTTTATGGGAGATACAGGTTCTCTCACTATCGGAGGAATCATTGGTGTCTGCGCTGTCATTATCCATAAGGAACTGCTCGTTCCGATACTCTGTGGAATTTTCCTTGTGGAGAGTTTGAGTGTGATGATCCAAACGTTCTGCTTCAAATATTACAAAAGGAAGGGGCAGCGTGTACGCATTTTCCGGGCCACACCGATCCATGACAATTTCCGCAAACTGGATTCACAACTCGATGAAACCAGCCGGTATGTATTCAAGAATTGGCCTCAACGCCAGTTCCATGAATCAAAAATTACTGTACGTTTTTGGATTGTCACCATCATTTTAGCCGCATTGACTATTATAACGTTGAAGATAAGATAAAAAATAGATGAAAAGAATTGTTGTTTTAGGAGCCGCAGAGAGCGGTGCAGGTGCAGCCGTATTGGCAAAAAAGGAAGGCTTTGACGTCTTCGTATCCGATATGGGTGCCATCAAAGACCGTTACAAAAAACTTCTGGATGACCACCAAATTGAATGGGAAGAAGGTCATCACACGGAAGAAAAGATACTGAATGCCGATGAGGTTATCAAGAGTCCGGGCATTCCCGATGAGGCACCAATGATTCAGAAAATCATAGCCAAAGGAATCCATATTATAAGCGAGATTGAGTTCGCCGGACGTTATACACATTCAACGATGATTTGCATCACGGGTTCTAATGGTAAGACAACGACGACGAGCCTCATTTACCATATTTTCAAGCAAGCGGGCTATGATGTCGGACTGGCAGGAAACATCGGTAATTCTTTGGCTCTCCAAGTGGCTGAGACTCCGCATAAATACTATGTCATCGAGTTATCCAGCTTCCAGTTAGACAACATGTATGACTTCCGTGCCAATGTAGCTATTCTCATGAATATCACACCCGACCATTTGGACCGTTATCAGAACTGCATGCAGAATTATGTGGATTCCAAGATGCGCATCATTCAGAACCAACAACCTGAAGATGCCTTCATTTATTGGAACGACGATCCCATCATTAAAAGGGAACTTAAGAAATACGATATTAAGGCCATTCAGCTACCGTTCTCTGAACTTAAGGAAAAAGGTTCTATCGCTTATATCGAAGAAGGACAATATAAGATTGAGAAACCTACCCCGTTCAACATGGAGCAAGAGGAACTCTCACTGACCGGAAAGCATAACATTTATAATTCTCTGGCAGCTGGTATAGCCTCAAACGTAGCTGGCATCAAAAAAGAAGTCATCCGGAAAAGTTTGAGTGATTTCCCGGGTGTGGAGCACCGTCTGGAATATGTGACGACCGTTCGCGGCGTCCGATACGTCAACGATTCTAAGGCCACGAATGTAGATGCCTGCTGGTATGCACTCGAAAGCATGAAGACCAAGACAATCCTGATTATCGGCGGCAAAGACAAAGGTAATGATTACAATGCCATCAAAGACCTCGTTTTGGAAAAATGTGCAGGGTTGGTATATCTAGGAGCAGACAACACGAAGCTGCACAACTTCTTTGACCCTCTGGGAATACCCGTTCGAGATACACACTCCATGAAGGAGTGTATGGAAGCTTGCTATGAAATGGCAGAACCTGGTATGACGGTACTACTCTCCCCCTGTTGTGCCAGCTTCGACCTCTTCAAGAATATGGAGGACCGCGGTGAACAGTTTAAATCACTCGCAAAGGCTTTATAAAACTTGTAACTTTAATTACGTGATAGACAGACTATTAAAACTCAAGATTAAGGGCGATGGTATCATTTGGATGGTGTTCTTCTTCCTCTGTATCATCAGCATCATCGAGGTGTTCAGCGCTTCGAGTACACTGACGTTTAAAAGCGGAAGCTATTTCGGCCCCGTTCTTCGCCATACAGGACTATTACTCATCGGTGTGGTCTTTATGGTAGCAACGATGAACATCAAATGCAAATACTTTAAAATTGTAACCCCATTTGCCCTGTTCTTGTCGCTATTTATGCTGATAGCCGTATTAGCTGTAGGACAAAGCACAAACGGTGCCCAGCGATGGATAGGACTATTTGGCATCCAGTTCCAACCCTCGGAATTGGCCAAAGGTGCTCTTATTCTGGCTGAAGCGCAAATCTTGAGTGCAATGCAGACTGAGAACGGAGCTGACCGACGCGCTTTCAAATACATCTGTTGGTTGAGCCTGCCTTTCGTTCTGCTTATCGCCATGGAGAATCTTTCAACAGCAGCCCTACTCTGTGCCACCATCTTTATAATGATGTTCATTGGTCGGGTGCCAAAAAGTCAGCTTAACCGTACTATTGGAGTTGTGGTCCTGATGGCTGCCATCGGTATCAGTATCATCATGCTTATGGGTAAAGACGAACCGAACATAACGGAACAATCTGAAAAGATGAGTATGACGGAACAGGTAGAGAATCCGGAAAAGAAAGACAAGCTTTCCAAAATCTTCCACCGTGCTGACACCTGGAAGGCACGTATCGATAAATTTCTCAGTAACAAGGAAATAGCACCTGCTGATTACGACCTTGACAAGGACGGACAAGTGGCACATGCCAATATCGCTATTGCTTCTTCCAACGTGGTAGGTAAGGGGCCTGGGAATTCCGTTGAACGCGATTTTCTCTCACAGGCTTTTTCTGATTTCATATATGCCATTATCATTGAGGAGATGGGCATTTGGGGAGCCTTCGGGGTTTGTCTGCTTTATATTATTCTCCTTTTCCGTACTGCAACCATTGCCAATCGCTGTGCCAACGCCTTCCCAGCTCTGCTTATCATGGGCATAGCTCTCTTGCTGGTGACACAAGCATTCTTTAACATGATGGTGGCCGTGGGATTAGTACCTGTTACGGGTCAGCCTTTACCGCTCATTTCACGTGGAGGAACCTCTACGATTATGAACTGCGTCTATATCGGCATCATTCTCAGCGTCAGCTACACAGCCAAGAAAAAAGATGACGATGACAAGAAAAAAGTTTTAAAACCAGCTTTGGCTACAGCATAACATAAAATAACATTATTCTTTCTCTAAAGAGAAAAAAATATAGTACTTTTGCCCATTAAAATTTTAAAACCATACTATATATGGACGAAGATTTAAGAATTATCATAAGCGGCGGTGGCACGGGGGGACACATCTTCCCGGCTGTTTCCATTGCCAATGCCATCAAAGCCAAGCATCCCGAAGCCAAGATACTTTTTGTTGGTGCGCTCGGCAGGATGGAGATGCAGCGTGTGCCAGCTGCAGGTTATGAGATTAAAGGTCTTCCCATTCAAGGTTTCGACCGTAAAAATTTGCTGAAGAACTTCAAAGTTCTCTATAAGATTTGGAAAAGCCAGCGCATGGCTAAGAAAATCATCCGGGATTTCCGTCCAATGGCGGCAGTGGGTGTCGGTGGCTATGCTAGCGGACCTACGCTCAATAAAGCTGCAGCTATGGGTATTCCCTGCCTGATTCAGGAGCAGAACTCGTATGCTGGTGTGACCAACAAACTTTTAGCAAAGAAAGCGGATAAGATTTGTGTTGCATACGAAGGTATGGAGCGTTTTTTTCCTGCTGACAAAATCATCATGACGGGTAATCCTGTACGTCAGGCTTTGTTAGAAACCAATATCTCCAAGGAAGAAGCCGTCAAGATTTTTGGCCTTGACCCTCAAAAGAAAACCATTCTCATAGTAGGCGGTTCTTTGGGCGCAGGAACGGTAAACAAGAGCGTGATGCAACACCTCGATGAGATAGAAAAGAGCGGTGTGCAAGTAATCTGGCAAACAGGTAAATACTACAATGCCAGTATTATGGAACAGCTGAAAGGCCGTGAACTACCGATGCTGAAGGTTCTCGATTTCATCAGTGATATGGGTGCTGCCTATAAGGCAGCTGATCTCGTTATCAGCCGTGCTGGCGCCAGTAGTATCTCTGAGTTCTGTCTTTTAGGAACACCTGTCATACTCGTTCCGTCACCCAATGTGGCAGAAGACCATCAGACAAAGAATGCCATGGCACTTGTCAACAAACAGGCAGCCCTTTATGTAAAAGATGCGGAGGCTCCCGAAAAGGTCATCTCACTAGCACTGGAAACCGTACAGAATGAACAGCTACTTCGCTCGTTGAGCGAGAACATCAAGAAATTAGCATTACCTAACTCGGCAGATATCATTGCTGATGAGGTGATCAAGTTAGCAAAAAGATAATGGAACTGAAAGATATAAAGGCTGTATATTTCGTAGGAGCAGGCGGCATTGGCATGAGCGCCATAGCACGCTATTTCCTGAAGAAAGGCATGATTGTAGGCGGATACGACAAGACTCCGTCTGCCCTCACACTGCAGTTGGAGAAAGAGGGAGCACTCATCCATTACGAAGAAAATGTGAACCGCATTCCAAGAGCATGCCAAAATGCCAAGAACACACTGGTAATCTACACCCCAGCCATTCCGAAGGAACATGCTGAGCTGGTGTTTTTCCAGGAAAACGGATTTGACGTGGAAAAGCGTGCACAAGTGCTGGGAATGCTAACACGAACACATAAAGGACTCTGTGTCGCCGGCACTCATGGCAAGACAACCACCAGTACGATGTGTGCTCATATCATGCATCAGAGTAGTGTTGACTGCAATGCTTTCCTCGGAGGCATCTCCAAGAACTATGGTACCAACTATATTCTTTCAGAAAAAAGTGACTATGTAGTAATAGAAGCCGACGAATTCGACCGTTCTTTCCACTGGCTGCGTCCATGGATGAGTGTCATTACAAGCACAGATCCCGACCACCTCGACATTTACGGAACGAAAGAAGCCTATTTGGAAAGTTTCCGTCATTACACTACCCTCATTCAACCGGGTGGCGCACTGATTATCCACAAAGGATTGGAAATGAAAGCTGAGGTGCAGAAAGGGGTCAAGGTCTATGATTACAGCCTTCATGATGGTGATTTCCATGCCGAGAACATCATCATCCAAAATGGTGAGATAAAGTTCGATTTTATCTCACCCATCGAAACTGTCAGGAACGTCCAGCTCGGACAGCCTGTGCCCATCAATATCGAAAATGGTGTGGCAGCAATGGCCATGGCACAGTTGAACGGATGCAATGCCGAGGAACTGCGTTACGGCATGAAGACCTACGGAGGTGTGGATCGTCGTTTCGATTTCAAACTGAAGAACGACCGTATCACTTTCCTCAGCGACTACGCACATCATCCGAAGGAAATCTACCAGAGTGCCAAAAGCATGCGGGAACTCTATCAGAACAAGAAAATCACTGCCATCTTCCAGCCACATCTCTATACTCGTACCCGCGACTTCTACAAAGATTTTGCGGACGCCCTGAGCCAGTTAGATGAAGTGATTCTCACCGAAATCTATCCAGCCCGTGAAGAACCGATTGAAGGGGTTACATCCAAACTTATTTACGATAATCTGAAGCAGGGTGTCAAGAAACAGATTATTGAAAAGAAAGACGTGCTGGAGTTCGTGAAAGACCACGACTTCGAGGTTCTTATTGTCCTTGGAGCTGGAGATCTGGACAATCTGGTACCCGAGATAACAAAAATATTGAAAACGAAATACAATTCGTAAACTGTAATAAAAATGAAGGTCAGCGTCAAGAAAACCATCATCGTGCTACTGGATATAGTACTTGCAGTATATCTGGGATTTGCCATGACTTCGTTCAACAATCCGGACGAGACGATGAAGGCATGCACCAACGTGAGCATACAGATTGATGACGAGACCACCAACGGATTCCTCAGTGCCAAGGAAATCAAAAATATTCTGGAACAGAAAAAGCTCTATCCTTACAAGCAGCTTATGGCTGATGTCAATCCCCGGAGCATTGAGGACGCCCTGAAAAAGAGTTCTTTCGTAAACACATCACAGTGCTATAAAACAAAAGATGGCCACGTAGTCATCAATGTGACGCAGCGCCTGCCCATCGTGCGCATCAAAAACATCAAGGGCGAAGACTATTATGTCGACGATCAGGGAGGCATCATGCCTAACTCCAAATATACCAGTGACCTCATCATCTGCACAGGTCATGTATCAAAATGGTTTGCCAAGAGTTATATTTCCCATCTTACAATCGCTTTAATGGGAAATGAATTTTGGAAGAATCAGATTGAACAGATTAATGTATTGCCCGATTTAGGCATTGAGATTATCCCACGTGTAGGTGACCATGTGGTTTATGTTGGTCATCTCCCACAGACAAAGATGCTCGATGAGCGTCAAAAGCTGGTAAGTGATTTCATCAACGGTAAACTCGCCCGTTTGGAGAAATTCTATCGTTATGGCCTTAGTCAGGCAGGCTGGAACAAATATGCCTACATCAATCTGGAATTCGACAACCAGATTATTTGCAAGAAGAGAAAACAGAATCAGATTTAGAATAGTAAAACCGAAACAGTATGGCAGCAAAGGAATTTATCGTAGCTATTGAACTCGGGTCATCGAAAATGACTGGTATTGCAGGAAAGAAGAATCTCGACGGCAGTATCTCCGTGCTCGCAGTAGTCACGGAGGAATCGAGTACCTTCATCCGCAAAGGTGTCGTTTATAACATCGACAAAACTGCGCAATGTATCGCAAACATTGTAAAGAGACTTACCACTACCCTGAAAACTGAGATACGTCATGTATATGTTGGCGTAGGCGGACAGTCTGTTCGCAGTGTGAAGAACAACATCGTGAAGAATCTGCCTGAAGACACTGTCGTCACACAAGAGATGGTCAATGAACTGATGGATGGTAATCGCAACATGAGCTATCAGGATCAGGAAATCATTGATGCTGCCACTCAGGAATACAAAGTAGACAATCAATACCAGATGGACCCCGTGGGTATTCAGTGCACACGCCTGGAGGGTAACTTCCTTAATATTCTCTGGCGCAGACTGTTTTACCGCAATCTTAACAAATGCTTCGATCAGGCTGGTGTGGCTATCGCCGATATGTATTTAGCACCTTTGGCATTGGCCGACTCTATACTCACTGATGCCGAAAAGCGCTCGGGCTGTGTGCTTGTTGATCTGGGTGCTGATACGACTACTGTTTCTGTTTATTTCAAGAATGTTTTGCGCCACTTAGCTGTCATTCCACTTGGCGGTAACAATATCACCAAAGATATCGCCTCGCTGCAAATGGAGGAAAACCATGCTGAAGACATGAAGCTCAAGTATGCTTCTGCTTTTACGGACAATAGCGACATTGATTCTTCACTTAAACTTAGCATCGACAGCGACCGTTCCGTTGAAAGTCGCAAGTTCGTGGAAATCGTGGAAGGTCGCATGCAGGAGATTGTAGAGAATGTTTGGTACCAGGTTCCTAGCGAGTATGCTGACCGCCTGTTAGGTGGTATTATTCTAACTGGAGGTGGTTCCAACATGAGAAATATCGAGACGGCATTCCGCAACCATACGCATATTGAGAAGATTCGTGTCGCGAAATTCGTCACACAGGCTATCACTGCCAAAGACCCGCTTATCACTGCTAAGGATGGAACCATGAACACTGTACTTGGTATCCTGGCTAAGGGAAATATGAATTGCGCCGGTGATGAGATTGATCCCAATGCTGATCTCTTTGCAGAGAGCAAACCCGCTACTACCACAACCACTGCTGATATCCATCGCGAGCCTCGCAAGGTGAACGAAATACAGAGTGGTGTCGTCCTCACCGAAGCTGAGAAACAAAAGGCTGAGGAAGAGAAACGCCGTGCAGAAGAGGAAGCCGCTGCCAAAGCCGCTGCGGAAGAAGCTGCCGCCAAGGCTATTGAGGAAGAAGATGAGAAAGAGAACGGCATTAAAAATCTAGGCAAGAAAATCGGAAACTTCTTCAGAAGTATCATAGCTGAGGATGAGTAGTTTTTTTAATTCAAAATTAAGAATCAAGAGTTAAGTAACCGCTTTAGCGCTTTTTCAAAGCGAAGTGACTAATAAAATATAGATTTGATAAATATGAAACCAGATTTCGATATATTGGATTTCGGTGAACCCGAGAAAGAAAATAGCATCATCAAAGTGATTGGTGTAGGTGGCGGTGGCGGTAATGCTGTCAACCACATGTACCGCGAAGGTATTCATGATGTTTCCTTCGTACTCTGCAATACTGACAATCAGGCGCTTAACGACTCTCCTGTACCCGTGCATCTTCAGCTGGGTAAGGAAGGATTAGGAGCCGGTAACAAACCCGAGAAAGCCCGTCAGGCTGCCGAAGAAAGCATCGAGGATGTGAAAAACATGCTCAGTGATGGCACGAAGATGGCTTTCATCACAGCTGGTATGGGCGGTGGTACTGGAACAGGTGCTGCACCCGTGATTGCCCGTGTTTCCAAGGAGATGGGGATTCTCACAGTGGGTATTGTCACCATTCCTTTCCGCTTTGAAGGCCCTAAGAAAATCGACCAGGCTCTCGACGGTGTGGAGGAGATGTCGAAACATGTAGATGCCCTGCTGGTTATCAACAATGAGCGTCTGCGTGAAATCTACCCCGAACTAACCGTTCTCGATGCTTTCGGAAAGGCTGACGACACCCTGAGTGTTGCCGCCAAGAGTATCGCTGAGATTATCACCGTTCACGGTCTTATCAACCTCGACTTCAACGACGTAAAGACGGTGCTGAAGGATGGCGGTGTAGCCATTATGTCTACAGGTTACGGTGAAGGCGAAGGCCGCGTAAAGAAAGCCATTGACGATGCGCTGAACTCCCCGTTGCTTAACGATAACGACGTGTTCAACTCCAAGAAGATTCTGCTCTCCATCTCTTTCTGCAGCGACAAGCAGTCAAAGCAGGGTCTGATGATGGAGGAAATGAACGACGTGAACGATTTCATGGCCAAGTTCGGCAGCGATTTCGAAATCAAATGGGGACTCGCCACCGATCCCGAGTTGGGCGATAAGGTGAAGGTGACCATCCTGGCAACAGGCTTCGGTATCGAAGATGTTGACGGTATGAGTGGCCATTTCACCAAGCGTACGCAGGAAGAGGCCGACCGCATCGCCGCCGAGGAAGAGAAGGCCGCCGAGCGTCAGGACCGCCGCAACCGCTATTATGGCAAGGACGGAAGTACTAGTCAGTATAAGCGTCGCCCCCATATCTTCATCTTCCGTCAGGAAGACCTCGATAACGACGATGTCATCTCAGCCGTGGAGCAGACGCCTACTTACAAGCGTACACGTGCGGTACTTGATGAAATCCGCAATCAGGCTGCCGGAGAGATCAAGTCCAATGATGAAGGGCCTCGAGAGGCTATCCAGGGCACAATTAAATTCTCATAGAAACTAATATCATAACAATTATTCATCATAAATGATAGGAATCCCGAGCGCTGTGACAGCAGCTCGGGATTTCGGGTTTTATAAGCTTTAGGTTTTTGTCTTGAGGTATCATTTCCATAGTTCCTTCATCACCTCAAGTGAACGGAGTTCAGGAAAGGAAGGCACGTGGAGACGATAATATTGGATGATTACATCCACAATGCGGTTGCGATCTTCATGAGTCATGCGGAAAAGGTGCATAGAGGCATATTTCATGCGCAGTAGTGTGTTAATTCTTACAGCGTCGGGAGCAGACAGGTAATCCGTGTGCAAAGGCTCCTGCGAAGTAAAAGTGGCGGCACGTAGGTCAAAGAAGTCTCCTTCTTGATAATCTTCCACATTAGGGAAAAAACCTATGAAACGGCTCAGACGCATCATGAAGACCAGATGGAAATTGGCAAACTGGCCTTCACAGCCGTCAAGCCACTGAAGGCTGTTCACCACGAACTGATAGAGCGCAGGGTTCAACTGTTCATCGCGTGTACCATAATATATAAATTCAGCAAGGAAAAGCGAAATGCTTAGTTTACTGGGATTAAAGGGAATCGTGGCATAAGGAATGCTTATACGGGCGTCACGGATATGATGTAACTGCTGATGGGGGCGGATATCCAGTTCCACTTCCAAAATGCTCAACGGCTGGAAAAACTGTTTCTTCAGCTTTCCCCGTTGCGTCTTTGGAATGCCCACCACACACGACAGCCGTCCTTCCACCTCCGTGAGGAAGTCCACAATGAGTTTATTCTCCCCGTATTTAATCGTGCGGAGCACCACGGCCTGAGTCTTCAGCAGCATGTTGGCAAATATACAAACATATTTTCAAACTGCCAAATCATTCCCATGCTTAATGTTACGTTTTGGATACTAAAAGGCTGTATCTTCCACGTGCTTGAAAATAAAAAACCTTTCACCAAAAGACACAACCAACTGACTAACAGATATTTGCAATAAAGTGTTTTGATTTTCTAAAACACTTTGAAAATCACCCATTTCTTAAGGGGCGAATCATTTTGTGTAGTTTTGTTAAGTAGATTTTTTGGAGAATTGGATTAAAAATCCTACTTTTGCAGCAAACATATTTAATATGAGAAGGTGCTTAATCGCGATTATAGTATTTCTATTCTTGATATCTCTTTTGATATTCCAGAATTGCCAAAGGGAATCATCAGTGTATAGGAAACTTAAAGGTTGGTCAACTGTTGATGTTAGATTTTCTGAAACGCAGAGAAATAATGCATATTATGCTTTGTATGGGAATTTAGATTTCAAGTATAGCGAAGTTAGTTTACCTTCCTCAGCATACAATTTAACAAAGGATCTCCAACAAGACTTGAATCGACAATTTGAGGAATATGGTAAATGGAAAATAATTAGCAAAGCCCCGGATTCGATTCTGATAGAAGACCCCAAAGCCTTCTTTAGTGGGAGATATGGCGTTGAGTTTGGAATAGCAGATGGGTATCGGGTAGACACACTTTGGGTATTACTTTCAAATGACTCCACTCATATTGTGTTATACAAGCTTTCCGATTATGTATCTTACGAGACTCAAAGGGACTGGCTGAAATAGTCATAGGCCATTAGCTCGTTCATTGTTTTTTTTGACTGATCTTATCTCTATTAAGGATAATTCAAACTTTACAGAGTATTTATTATGAACAATAGAAATGACATGGAATCAATAGCCTTCTTTACTATGTCTAGACAAAAGGCAAGAAAGATGCTGTTATGTATAATCATAGCTTCTGTTATTACTATCTACCAACTATTTCTTCATGGATACCTTGGCAGACACCATGATGGGGTTCTGGCTATTGCGTTATTTCAGCTTTGTAAGACTTCCTTTTTCCCATTCCTTTTATCATTGCTTAATCTTACATGCGTCTGCTATATGTACGATGCCCTAAGGCAGTCAGTGAAAAACTACAGTGCTACGATGAACAAACTGTGCTGGATTCTCATCGTCACAAAAGTGTTAAATTTAGTGCATTCCTTTTTCTACACACCTCTTAATTCAGATATATGGAATTCAAATGAAAGTTTATATACAATAATAGGTGCTTTGTTCAAAATTGTATGTTTCGTAATTATTTTTTGGCTCTGTGTTTGTCTGATAAAGAATTTTGTTGGAAGGATAAGGACGCTGGGAATCATTTGGATGGTCGCACTGCTGTTGCCTCAGATAACAGAACTCTTTTTCATTCTTATCGACTATCTGTCAGACAGAGTTACAGCAGATTTTTGTGTAAATATCCTGCTCTCGATTTATCCATACATCTATCTTGTATGTGCGGTCATTCCTCTTATCTTTATATACAGGAGTTTTAAGATTGCTCTATCATGAAAGAAGACCTGTATCTGTTCATTTGCCGGGAGTGATTCATTTTGTAGTTTTGTTAAGTAGATTTTTTGGAGGATTGAATTTAAATACCTACTTTTGCATCAAACAAAATAATATATATGAATCTTCATTCTAAGGCTCACAGGGGGTCAGCCCCCCTGTGAGGTTAGAATACTAGTTTCATACACCACAAAAAGACTTATTAGCCTGTTATCGGAACATTTACAACGCAAATAATTGGGCCGTTTGAATATTTTCCTGTACTTTTGCCTTCAGCAACTCAAAAAAACAAAAACATATGGAACGGCAACTTGGAATAAACAATCTACAGCGGAGTCTCTTTCAGAGCCATCACGCCATGAACGGGAAGTCTTCCGTTCACAAATACATGACAGGAATCATCATTCTTGCGTCAGTGGTGCTGTTGCTTGCCGGATGCAAGGATAGCGACAATGGGGGCGATGATGCTGGGGGCAGCGAAACAAAAATCCTCCTTGATGAGGCTTTCTATCTGGCCTTAGCCGATGACGAACAGCCTACATGGTTGCAGGATCTGATCAGCGAGAGTCCCTATCTGAAGGTATTCCACAGCAACGCTCGTGGCGGACTCTACCTTGTGGCCTTTCCGCAACGGGGCTTTGCCGGTATCCTTTACAATAAAAATGGCAAAGCACTTGTCCAAAGTTCTGATGATGAATGGGCGGAGATGGTTGGGCAGGGTTCGCCATGGACGTGCACGCATGTCTATACGCCCTCGCTGAAGCCCGGCGATGCCGAGTGGGACCTCAAGCGCTATACGGTTCAGGAGATCCAGCAGAAATTATTGTTGCCTGACGCCCTGCTAAAACAGATGACGACTGCCGACCTCTTGGAGGTGTGTCTGGACTATCAGTATTCCACCGAGATTTTGTTTTACAACGAGATGCAGTTGGCTATCCAGGCTTTGCGCAAAAACTTCAACGGCTACAACGAGCTGTTGCAAAGGAAAGACCTGGTGGAGGTGATGCTGATGAAGTATCTTGTATGGCTGCGGTCGGTTGAGACGATGGACCAACAGGAATCAAGGGTGCGAGGGAGCCTCTCTTTTCATTTCCTGCTGTTCAAGATGCTGTTGGCGCAAGAGGAGATGCTCAGCAGCATGAGCCGCGAGCAGCAGCGGATGCTCATTGCGCTAAGCATCGAAGCGTGGAACATTGTGGCTGAGCAGCCCGATCTGTTTGGTACCATTCATTACAGCCCCATACTCTTCCTCTTCTCGCGCATCATCGTCCGCGATGGCGGGTTCAAATTTACCAGCGACGAGGAACGCCAAATGGTTGAATATTACGCTGAGACATGTACGGGCAATCCTAAGATGCGCACCGTGTTCACTGAGGATTTTCAGAAACGCATGTTCAGCTATCTGCAGCAGTTGTAAGAAATTGAACACGAGACCTGTTCACAGTTGAAAGATATGAATAGAGAATGAATCGGGGGCTATCCCTCCGATTCATAAGTTCTGAAAGCCAAGGAGCGCGAGGACTGACCAGTCCCTCCATGTGACGTTGGTAAAAGTTTGTTAATTATTTGATTTCCATACAGCATTTTTGCCCTTTGCATGTTCTACAATAGAAGAAACAAATAGAATTTATGAAGAAATACTATATTTTAGGCCTTTTTATGGTAACGATGCTGTTCACCATGATGGCATGCAGCAAAGATGACAACGTTACGCTTCGTTCCCAATTATGCCATGCCTGGTATTGGCATGACGAGATGCCGAAGAGTTATTATAGCCTTTTGGCCTTTAAGCCCAACGGTCGTTTTGAGGTTGTTATGATGATTTATACTGATAATGGCACCAGGAAGAAAATCGTGGAACAAGGTAGTTATAACCTCGATGGTGACAAACTGACCCTTATGTATGACAAAAGATACGAAACCTATACATTTAGAATTGTCATAGAGAATGATGAAGTAGGCTACACCATGTACTGGTATAGTGATGAAAATGAACACCAATCGCAATTTAGTACCTATTATGCCTCAGAGGGTACTGATGCTGCTTATCTATACGCTCCGGAATATCAGGGAGAATAGGGAACAGCCTTGAACAATGTGAACAACAGAAACAGTCCCCATTCACCAGATACAAGGTGAGAAAAAAGAATAAAACATCAGTATCTATTTGGTGATTACAAGGTTTTGTCTTATCTTTGCGAAAACTTTTTTACAATGGAGAGATATATTGCTGACGAGAAGCGCTATGAGCGGATGAAATTTCGCCGTTGCGGCCACTCTGGTGTGAAACTGCCCGAAGTGAGTTTAGGCTTCTGGCATAACTTTGGCGGCGTGGATGTCTATGAACACTGCCGCGAAACGGCACGCTATGCTTTTGACCACGGCGTGGTACACTTCGATCTGGCCAACAACTACGGTCCTCCCTATGGCAGCGCCGAAGAAACCATGGGACGGCTAATGGACGATGACTTCCGTCCTTATCGCGATGAGTTGTTCATCTCGTCGAAGGCCGGCTATGATATGTGGCCCGGTCCTTACGGTGACTGGGGTTCCCGCAAATATCTCATGGCAAGCCTCGACCAGAGCCTTAAACGCATGAAGATTGACTATGTGGACCTGTTCTACAGCCACCGCTACGATCCGGAAACACCACTTGAGGAAACGCTACAAGCACTGGTGGATATCGTGCGCCAGGGCAAGGCGCTCTATGTGGGTATCTCCCGCTGGCCACTGGAAGCGCTGAAGATTGCCGACAAATATCTTTCGGAACGCGACGTGCCCCTGCTCATCTTCCAGGACAAGTTGAACATGCTCAACCGCGAACCGCAGGAACAGGGTATCCTCGATTATTGCGCGGACAATGGCATAGGCTTCATCTCCTTCTCTCCCCTCGCTCAAGGACTGCTCACCGACCGTTACCTGAACGGTATTCCCCAAGACAGCCGCATGAGCAAAGGCAAGTTCCTCCGGAAGGAAATGCTGACGCCCGAACTGCTGGAGCAGCTGAAGGCATGGAATGCAGATGCCCTGGCTGCCGGACAGACACTGGCAGAGAAAGCCCTGAGATGGATTCTGGAACAGCGCGGCACTACATCAGTCCTTGTAGGTGCCAGCAGCAAGGAACAGTTGGCCAAAAATCTGAAATGCATTATTTAATTTAGAGTGTTGAGTATAGAACCAACGGTCGCTGACCGAAGGGAAGCAATGTAGAGTTATGATTACATTCTGAGAGCCTGATATTGGCGGGGAATTTCTTAAAAATCATTAATTTCCAAAAAATTCTTCACGCTTCACGCTTCACTCTTCACTTTTATTCGTACCTTTGCACCCGCTTTACAGGCACGATGGTCCCTTCGTCTATCGGCTAGGACGAGAGATTTTCATTCTCTAAAGAGGAGTTCGACTCTCCTAGGGACTACATAGGAAACCACCATCCGCGCAGTGACTGCGCTAACGAGGCAAACCATTGCCGAGGGAGAAGATGGAGGTTTTTTCATTTAAGGCAGTCCTTGCGACATAAGACCTGTCTATTCTAAATTTCTAAGATTAAAAATTAAAAGATTTAAACAAAATGGCAAATCACAAATCATCGGAGAAAAGAATCCGTCAGACAAAAACCCGCAATGAGCACAACCGCTATTATGCTAAGACTATGCGTAATGCCGTTCGCAAGCTTCGTGCTATGACCGACAAGGAAGAGGCACAAAAGATGTACCCCACCGTACAGAAGATGCTGGACAAATTGGCTAAAACCAATATCATCCACAAGAACAAGGCCGCTAACCTGAAGTCAAGTCTGGCAAAGCACATTGCCAAATTAGGCTAACTGCATCAGACCAAACAAGTGAAAGAAATAAAGGTCGCCATCCGAAAGGTTGGCGACTTTTTATTTTAAATTTTTTAGCAACTAAATACTACGTATTTAGCGAGATTTTTTGTAACTTTGCACACTATTAATTGCAAAAAACCAAAATGGCAGAAAATCAAAACAACGTAAACAATTATTCCGCGAGTAACATTCAGGTCCTCGAAGGTCTGGAAGCTGTGCGTAAACGCCCAGCCATGTATATCGGTGACATTTCTGAGAAAGGTCTCCACCATCTTGTAAATGAGACCGTTGACAACTCCATCGACGAGGCTATGGCTGGTTACTGCACACATATTGAAGTAACCATCAACGAAGACAACTCTATTACTGTTCAAGATAATGGCCGCGGTATCCCCGTGGACGAGCATGAGAAGATGCACAAGAGTGCACTCGAAGTGGTCATGACCGTGCTACATGCCGGCGGAAAGTTTGACAAGGGTTCTTATAAGGTCAGTGGTGGTCTCCACGGCGTTGGCGTCAGTTGTGTAAATGCCCTTTCTTCTCACATGCTTTCTCAAGTGTACCGCAATGGTCACATCTATCAGCAAGAATACGAGAAAGGAAAGCCGCTCTACGACGTAAAGATCGTAGGCGACACTGATAAGACAGGTACCCGCCAGCAGTTCTGGCCCGATCCCACGGTGTTCACTGTTACCACTTATAACTACGACACCATTGCCAAGCGTATGCGCGAATTGGCATTCCTGAATGCCGGCATCACCATCACGCTTACCGACCTCCGTCCTGATGAAGAAGGCAAGACCAAGCAAGAGGTGTTCCATGCCAAGGATGGTCTGAAAGAGTTCGTCCGTTATGTGGACCGTCATCGTACCCATCTCTTCGACGATGTCATCTATCTGAAAACGGAGAAGCAGGGCACGCCTATCGAAGTAGCTGTGATGTACAACACCGACTATTCGGAGAACATCCACTCCTATGTTAACAATATCAACACCATCGAAGGTGGTACCCACTTGACAGGTTTCCGTATGGCACTGACGCGTACGCTGAAGTCCTATGCTGATGCAGACCCCCAGATTTCAAAGAATATCGAGAAGGCTAAGATTGAGATTGCCGGTGAGGACTTCCGTGAAGGTCTTACCGCCGTTATCTCCATCAAGGTGGCAGAACCTCAGTTTGAGGGTCAGACAAAGACTAAACTGGGTAACTCTGAGGTGGCTGGCGCCGTGCAACAGGCTGTAGGCGAAGCCCTTTCCAATTATCTGGAAGAACATCCCAAGGAGGCCCGTCTCATCTGCGACAAAGTGGTATTGGCTGCCACGGCTCGTATCGCAGCCCGTAAGGCCCGTGAAAGCGTGCAGCGCAAGAATCCGATGACGGGTGGCGGTCTGCCTGGTAAGTTGGCCGACTGTTCCAATAAGGACCCGAAGGAATGTGAGATCTTTCTCGTCGAGGGTGACTCCGCTGGTGGTTCCGCCAAGCAGGGCCGTGACCGTTACACACAGGCCATCCTGCCGCTCCGCGGTAAGATTCTGAATGTGGAGAAGGTACAATGGCACCGCGTCTTCGAAGCAGAGTCGGTAATGAACATCATCCAGTCTATCGGTGTTCGTTTCGGTGTAGAAGGAGAGGGCGACAAGGAGGCCAACATTGATAAGTTGCGTTACGACAAGATTATTATCATGACCGATGCCGATGTTGATGGTTCTCACATCGACACCCTCATCATGACACTCTTCTATCGCTTTATGCCACGTGTCATTCAGGAAGGTCACCTCTATATTGCCACACCTCCTCTTTATAAGTGTACTTATAAGAAGTTCTCAGAATATTGTTACACCGAACAGCAGCGCCAGGCTTTCATCGACAAATATGTGGCTGGTGACGAGAATGCTGCAGCCCTGCACACACAGCGCTACAAAGGTTTGGGTGAAATGAATCCTGAGCAACTTTGGGAGACAACCATGGACCCCAAGACCCGACTCTTAAAGCAGGTAACCATCGAGAATGCTGCCGAGGCTGACGAAATCTTCTCCATGCTGATGGGCGATGACGTGGAACCACGTCGTGAGTTCATCGAGAAGAATGCTACCTACGCCAATATCGATGCTTAAAATGAATCAGTTTTAGTCCCCCTTCTAGGATACTGTCTTAGAAGGGGGATTCAATTTATCAGGAACTCTGATTTTAATCTAACAAACTTATGAAGAGACTACTATTCATCTTTCTAATCCTGATTTCACTACAAACCTTGGCGCAACAGTTACCGATGCGCATTTGGTACGACCGTCCTGCGACATATTTTGAAGAAGCATTACCCCTCGGCAACGGCAAATTAGGGGCCATGGTCTATGGTAATCCCGAAGATGACCTGATTTATCTGAACGATCTAACCCTCTGGACGGGAAAACCCGTTGATCCCGAAGAGGGTTGCAACCAGCCTTCACCCACAGGCGAATTGGGAGACCTCGCACTTTGGATTCCAGAAATCCGCAAGGCGCTCTTTGCCGAAAACTATGCCCTCGCTGATTCCCTCCAGTTGCATGTCCAAGGCCATAACAGCCAATACTATCAAGCACTCGCCACCCTCCGCATCAAAAATGCCTCCATTGACCGCAATTCTATTGCAGTCCAAAACTACCATCGCGAACTGAGTCTCGACAGTGCCCTCCTGAATATCACTTACGAGCAAGACGGTATCCGCTACTGCCGCGAATACTTTGCCTCCTATCCTGACAAAGTTATTGCCATCCACCTTAGTGCCGACCGTCCCCAAAGCATCAACAATGAGATCCTGCTTACCTCTCAGACGCCTCACCATATCAAAGCATCACGGGGACAGCTCACGCTGATGGGGCACGCTGTTGGCGACCCCAACGAGAGCATCCACTACTGTGCAAATTTGCTAGTCAAGAACAAAGACGGTCAGGTCTTTGTCAAGGATTCCACGCTTGTCTTGGAAAATGTCACCGAGGCCACACTCTATTTCGTCAACGAGACTTCTTTTAATGGTTTCGACAAACACCCCGTCCGTGAAGGAGCCCCATATATAGAAAAGGTGGCGGACGATGCCTGGCACTTGGTGAACTACACCTATGATCAGCTCCGCAGTCGCCATATCGCTGACTATCAGCAATACTACGACCGTCTCAAACTCCGCCTTGGTCCTGTAAGTCACGACTATTTCGCAACCCTTCCTACCGACCGCCTTCTCCTACAATACACCGACAATCCAGAGGAGAATCCCGAGGGCCGCCGCTATCTTGAAACACTCTATTTCCAATATGGCCGCTACCTCCTTATCAGCAGTAGCCGTACACCCAATGTCCCCGCCAATCTTCAGGGACTTTGGGCTCGGAAGCTATATAACCCATGGCGTGCCAACTACACGGTGAACATCAATCTCGAAGAGAACTACTGGCCTGCCTTCGTCACCAATCTCACGGAGATGGCCATGCCGCTTGATGGTTTTGTCGGTGCGCTCGCAGAAACAGGAAAGCACACCGCTAAACATTATTACGGCATCAACCGGGGCTGGTGTTCCAGCCATAACTCCGACATCTGGGCAATGAGTAATCCCGTGGGCGAACATAATGAGAAACCCGAATGGTCAAACTGGAACTTGGGCGGTGCATGGCTAGTGAATACCCTTTGGGAACGCTATCAGTTCACTCAAGACAAGGAATATCTCCGCAACATCGCACTTCCGCTGATGAAAGGTGCCGCCGATTTCTGTCTCGACTGGCTTATTCCTAACCCGAAGTTTGTGAACAGACAACTCATCACAGCCCCCTCAACCTCTCCAGAGAATGAGTATATCACCTTTGAGGGCTATCATGGCATGACCTGTTACGGAGGAACGGCAGATATGGCCATCATCCGCGAACTGCTTTCCAACGTCATTGCCGCATGTTACATATGTGGCTATGATGGAGCCACCTATCAGGATGCTCTCAAACACCTCCGTCCGTATATGATTGGCAGTGAAGGCGACCTTAATGAGTGGTTCTATAACTGGAAAGACTTCGATCCGCTCCATCGGCATCAGAGTCACCTCATCGGACTCTATCCCGGACAGCATTACCTGCAACTCCCAGGCGGCAGTGTGATCTATCCCGTCAAAGACCTATATAAAGAGAATGTAACTCATGCTTTGGGACTCAGAAACAATTCACCAGAACATGCACGGGAACAGTTCCTGAAAGCTTGTGAACAAACCCTTATTCAGAAAGGCGATAAGACAACAGGCTGGTCCACAGGATGGCGCATCAATCTCTGGGCGCGCCTAAAGAATGCCCGGCAGGCTTATCATATCTACCAAAAGCTCTTAACCTTCGTCACCCCTGACGACTACAAGGCCCCTGACCGTCGTCGTAGCGGCGGCACCTATCCCAACCTCTTCGATGCCCATCCGCCCTTCCAGATAGATGGCAATTTCGGCGGCACGGCAGGTGTCTGTGAAATGCTTTTGCAGTCCGACATCACCTTGCAACCGTCACCCGTCACTCGCATCACCCTGCTTCCTGCCCTTCCCACAGAATGGAAGGATGGCAGCATCGAGGGTATCTGTGCCCGTGGTGGTTTCACGGTAAACATGAGTTGGAAAGATTCTCAGGTACAAGAAGCCTCCATCTATAGTCAACAAGATGGTAATGCAACCATCTATTATAACAACAAGGAAAAAACTATTAACTTCAAAAAAGGGAAATGGACAAAAATTCAATGAAAGAGATATCCGTAGGCTACATGCAACGAACCTATCAGGGAAGTTACATCGAAAACGATATCTTCATCTTCGATGAAGTAAACTCTACTTCATTTCCTCAAGGTCCTTGGAAAACAAAATGCATCTTGCTCGCACTTTGCTTAAAGGGGAGTGTTCGTTACACGGTGGACACGATAGATTATACGGTCCGCGCCAACGACATCATCATCGTCAGCGAAGGACAGGTAGTCAACAACTACGAACCAGACAGTGACCTTTCTGCCTTTGGTATCTTCATCAGCGAAGATTTCTTCCAAGAGATTGTAAGAGGTATCCACGAACTATCGTCGCTCTTTATTTTCTCTCGGGTACATCCTGTCTATACGCTCAGCGAAAGCGAGTCCGAGAATCTCAAGCTCTATCTTCGCGCCCTCAAGCTGAAACTCGATGAACGGGAGCATCATTTCCGGCGCGATGTAGCACGTTCTCTCATGATGACCATGATCTACGATCTCTCCAACGTCATTCTACGCGAGCAGTACGACAACCGTAAAACAACACGGGCTGAAGTTATCTTCGCCCAGTTCATCGACATGGTGGAGAAAAATTTCCGTAAAGAACGCCGTGTTGGCTGGTATGCCTTTCAGCTTAACATTACGCCCAAATACCTTTCTGAGAC
>Ga0256404_1003220_pt1 | contig 33865 bp, 34 predicted proteins | sample RumenRJG_01DNA_FD_185990 | JGI IMG/M metagenome (GOLD analysis project Ga0256404, IMG submission 185990) | Bovine rumen microbial communities from Lethbridge, Alberta, Canada - RJG_01 | ecosystem: Host-associated > Mammals > Digestive system > Stomach > Rumen | place: Canada: Alberta | collected... | reverse complement strand
ATTCCGAGTTCGGTGTCGGCTCGGTGTTCACCATACGCATACCGCTTTCGCTGTCTATCATTGACGTTCTGAGCGTGCAGGTGGGCGAAAACAGCCTATCCGTGCCGATAAGCTCGGTGCGCGAGGCATTCTCCTGCAAGGCGGAAAACTACATTTTAGACCCCGACGGCAACGAGTTCATAATGCTGCGCGGAATGTGTCTGCCGCTGATAAGGCTGAGCAAGCATTTCGGCATACCAAGTGAGGTAGAAGATGTTGAAAAGGGCATAATGCTCTACTGTATGGAGCAGGACACGGGCGCTGTGCTTTTTGCCGACAGCATAATCTCCGACCAGCAGATAGTTGTAAAGCCGTTTTCACCGCTGCTTGCGGACTATCCGCTTAAAGAGGCAGGAATGAGCGGCTGCTCTATACTCGGCGACGGAACGATAACCATCGCCCTTGACGTTAACGAGATTATCAAGCCGTTTATCAGCAGCGGCAAATAACGCGGAAAGGAGAGGTGCAAATGCCTTTGAGCGAAAAAGACGAACAGTTTGAGCAAAACGGCGGAAAGATACTCTCTTTTTATGCCGACAACAAGTTCTATGCGTTTTTTATCACCGATGTCACCGACATCATCGAGATACCCGAGATAACCTATGTGCCGACCCTCCCCGCGTACATAAAGGGACTTATGAACCACCGCGGCAAAGCTATCCCCGTGATAGATTTTGCAATGCGAATGGCGCTGCCTAAGCCCGTGTACAGCGACCGCAGCTGCGTTATCGTGGTCGAGATAGGCGATCTTCAGGCGGGCATAATGGTCGACAGGGTATCCGATGTTGAAGATATCCTGCCCGAGATGATAGCGCGCTCGCCGATCTCAGACGGAACGGTAAGGTTCTTTATCTCGGCAAACAAAAAGCGCATTTCTCTGCTTGACCCCGAAAAGCTTGTGAGGGACAAGCGGTAAACTCTTTGAAAGGAGCAGGTTTTGAGCGAATGAAGTACGAAGTGAACGATCCCGTAAGACTGACAGATGACGGCAGAGCGATACTTGCCATAGACCAGACGCTTTTGCCGGGCCGCGTAGCGTACATACGCCTTGAAACGCCCGAGCAGATGTATGATGCGATAAAGCTTCTTCAGGTGCGCGGTGCATCGTGCATAGGCATTTTTGCGGCGTATGCGATGTTTATACAGGCAAAGGTGTTTGCGCAGATCAGCAGCGACAAGGAGCAATTTTATCAGCAGCTTCACCGTTTTGCGAAGTATCTTTCCGCGGCTATGCCGTCGGTAGTGGACTTGTCGTGGGCGCTCAAGCGTATGGAGAGGATCGCTGCAAATAATATGCGACGCAGCTTTGATACTATCATCGAGGCTATGCGCCGCGAGGCTGTTCAGATACACGAGCAGAACATACAGACCTGCTCGGCTATCGCAAACTACGGACTTACGCTGATAAATGACGGTGACGGGATACTTACCTACTGCAACGCGGGTGCGCTCGCGTCATCGCGCTACGGTACGGCACTCGGACCTGTTCTGCTTGGCGCGGAAAAGAAAATGGACATCAAGGCGTACGTCTGCGAAACAAGACCTATGCTGCAGGGCTCGCGGCTTACTGCGTACGAGCTTGTGAATGCGGGCGTTGATACAACGCTTATCTGCGACAATATGGCGGCGCAGGTCATGAAAGAGGGACGCATCAAGGCTTGCTTTGTCGGTGCGGACAGAGTCGCAAAAAACGGCGACACGGCGAACAAGGTCGGTACCTACGCGCTTGCTATCCTTGCAAGAACGTTCAGGATACCATTTTATGTTTTCTGCCCGACATCGACTATCGACGTAAGATGTGATGACGGCTCGAAAATTGATATCATCGAGCGTGACGGCTGCGAGATCAAGACGGAGTATTTCAAATCGCCCGTCGCACCGCTTGAGGTCAAGTGCTATAACCCATCCCTTGATATAACTCCCGCGCGGCTCATCACGGCTATCATTACCGAGGACGGCATAAACTATCCGCCGTTTGATTTTACCTGATACGCCTGTGAATAAAAGTGTCATCGGGTGCAACAATAAATAAAAAAGGAGACACTTATGGCAGGTTCGGTTTTTGAGCGCATTTACGAGGTCGTAAAGAGGATACCTTACGGCAGGGTAGCGACCTACGGACAGGTAGCGGCAATGGCGGGCAATCCCCGCTGGGCGAGGGTAGTGGGCTACGCTCTGCACGCAAACCCCGACCCAGCGCACATCCCTTGCTTTCGGGTCGTCAACCGAAACGGCGAGGTGTCAAAGGCTTTTGTGTTTGGCGGCGAAAACGCGCAGATACGGCTTTTGCAAAGCGAGGGCGTTGAGGTCACTGACGGCAGGGTAGACTTATCAAAATATCAGTGGTGAACACAGAAAAAAACAAGAGGTAAGAATGTATGTCTTACCTCTTATTTGTTTTTCAGACATCTCTGATGCAGATTATAAAGCTCATCATTTCTGCCATCGGCAGTTTTATAAATATATCCGTTTTCAAGCAGCATCTCGTTTTTAGAACCGCCCGAAGCATTTATCTTTACGGTATTTCCGCTTTTCATTTTTATCTCAAAAAAGCCGTTATTGCCAACGAGGTCGTTGGGACGCTCATTTCCGTTCATAAGCTTTATCTCGTGTATGATACTTACAAGCTCATCAGTCTGTTCATCGCTCAGCTCTTTTTTCACCCACAATGAAGTCTGTGCGCTGCAGCTTTCTATGTCGCTTCTGCTTATATCCTCAAACGGATAAAAGAATACACCGCTGTCCTCATCATTGACATTGAATAGTATCACCGCACCGGTAATACCCAAAAGCACCGACGTGCATATCAGGCAGATCATTTTTGCTGTTTTGCTCATAGCAAAGCCCCTTTTTATTTTTGTATCGTGCAGTAAAGCTTTTCAAGCTCGATAAATTTGTTGTCGACAGCACAGTAAACATAGCTTCCCATGATAAATTCATCTTCCTGCGGCATTATGCATATGTGTATTCTTTTGCCGCTTTTCAGATCTATCTCAAAATCATCGATCGCGCCTACATACGAATTGTCGGAAGCCCTGCTGTCATTTTTCAGCTTTATTTTCCGCACTATCGCAAGCAGCTTTTCTGTCTGCTCATCTGTCAGTTTGGTTTTCTTAGTGACCTCACATGCATAGCAGCTTTCAACATCGTCTGATGAAATATCTGCGTAGGGATAGCTGTCAAACAGCCTGAAATAATAGATAATAAGCGATTCCTCGGAATCGCCTTCGGCAGTTATCGGCATAATGTATCTGTACTCGCCCGCCTCAAAGTCATAATCAAAATCGCTCTTGTAGAAGGTTAAGTTGGTTTTGAAATTCCTGTTGAGGACCCAGCCGGCTGCTTTCCAGGATTCTTTTTTGTATGCAATCTTATACCACTCGCCGTCCTTTTTGACCTCAAGGGAATTATCACCGCCCTCGCCGTAGAAATATTGCTTATCGCTTCGGCACACCACAGTAAAGGATATTTCATCAATATCCTTGGGGAAATAACCGTCCTCAGCCTCGTACTGCCCTGATCTGTCCGTCATCTGCACAAAATCGGCAGCCTTGGGCGAGACATATCTGCTTTTTTCAAGCCTTGCGCTGCCCTTTTCCCAGCCGTTATCCTCGCAGGCAGTGAGCAAAGAAATGCCCAGAACAAAAGCAGTCAGTATCTTCAGAAGTCTGTTCATACGTACGCCCCCTTTTAACGCTTCTACAAAGAATACGTTCCGGCAAGCCGTTTTTGTGCGCAGCGTGTAAAAAATCGTAAGCCTGCACAATTTGTACTGCGCAGGCTTGTATTATTTCCACAAGAGCTATTTTTTGGCGGCAGCAGTTTAAACTCCCTTTTCGACGTAGTATTTTTTCACCTCGTCAAAATTTATGCCCAGCTTGTCGGCTTTGTCAATGGTTATTTTGCAGCCGTTTCTGACCTTTTGCATTATCAGCTTCATCATTGACTCGTTAACTGCAACGCAGCCGCCCGTATAAGGCTTGATCAGACCTGTGCAGTGGAAGAAGAAGCAGGAGCCTTTCTGCGGGATACACTCCTTGTTGTAGCCCATATTCAGGCAGTACTTGTACTGATACTTGTAGTCAACGATGTGCTCGCACTCGTCGGGGTCAAGACCGGGAACGTCCTTGATGTTGACGAACTCGTTGAAGTGCATACCCTCGCGGCTGTCGCCCGACCAGTAATGGTCCTCGGTGACCTTTGTATATTCCATCTGACAGCCGGGGTCGTCTGCGATACCGAAAGCCTTGTCGATCGTGAACGTGCCTGTCGGGGTCCTCGCGTGGTCGCAGTCTGCATCGCCCATGCCCTCAAGACCGATATATCCGGGTGTCTGAAGCAGCATCTGCCACTTGCCGTCCTTGTTCTTTTCGTGCATACTTATATACGCTGTTGTATCGCCGACACCCGCAACGACGATCAGCTGCTCTGCGTCCTTTGCCGCATCGAGCTTTGTCAGCCAATCGGGCGAGTCAACTACCGTCTGTTCGGTGATATACAGATAGTTTGAATCTGCTTTGCTGTCTGATTTTGAGCTTGTGTCCGCTTTTGAGCTTGAATCGCCGCACGCGGTCAGCATGCTTACGCACAATACCGCAGATGTTAAAATGCTTGCAATTTTTTTCATATTTTCCTCCTTATTTTATTTGCCCATAAATGCTTTTATCTGCGTTATCATCTGCGCCATTTCGTCATCTGTGCCGATGGTTATGCGCAGGCGGTCGTCGATCCTCGGTTTGTTGAAAAATCTGATGAAGATGCCCTTTTCGCGAAGGTACTCAAAGATCTCCTTTGCGCTGTACCTTGGGTGAGTCACAAACAGGAAATTCGTCTGGCTTTGCGGGACATCAAACCCAAGCTCTTTGAGCTGATGCGCGGTGTTTTCGCGCGTTGCGATGATCTTTTTCAGCGTGCTTTGGAAATACTCCTCGTCCGCAACACTTGCCACGCCCGTTTCGATAGACAGCCTGTTGACAGGGTAGGAGTTGTACGAATCCTTGACGGCGAGCATATACTTGATAAGCTCGGCGCTGCCGTAAGCCTCGCCTATGCGCATACCTGCCATAGAGCGCGATTTTGAGAACGTGTGCGTGATAAGCAGGTTGTCGTATTGATTTATCATATCAAGGCAGTCGATGCCGCTTTGTGCAAAGTCAACATACGTCTGGTCAACGATAACGATGCAGTCCTTGTTGTGTTCAAGCACATCCCGCACGAACTCTCTGCTTTCCGCAAGAGATGTCGGGGCATTGGGGTTTGCAAAAACGACACCGCCGTTGCCCTCTCCGTAAAGGCTTTGCGCGCTTATGTGAAAGTCCTCATCAACGGGAACTGTCCTGCTCGGTATCTTTAAAAGCTCGCACCACACGGGGTAGAACGAGTAGGTGATGTCGGGGTAAACTATCGGCTTATCGCTGTTGAAAAACGCGCGGAAAGCCGTTGCGAGAACGTCGTCCGAGCCGTTTGAAACGAACACGTTGTCCACGCTCAAGCCCGCCCTTTTCGCAAGCGCCTCACGCAGAGGGCCTGCATCCGCACTCGGATAGCGGCGCATATCCTCGGGCTTGTAGCCGTCAAGTATCTCCCGCACCTTTGGTGACGGCGGATAAGCATTCTCGTTAGCGTTGAGCTTGATGATGTTATCGCTCTTTGGCTGTTCGCCCGCAATGTAGGGTGTAATGTTTATAAGATTTTTTCTCCAAAGCTGTTCGCTCATTTTTTATACCTCATTTTCTCTGTTATTAAGTCAGCAATGTCCTTTTGTCCATATTTCACAACGAAATCAACAACATCGCGCTTTTGCAGTATCTTTTGGACAATGCTCTCGTCGAGCTGCCCGAAAAACTCCGCCGCAGATACTTGTGACTTTTCCCTGATGCTTTTGAGAAGCTGTGTATCTTTCAGCTTTCTGTCAGCCGCGCTTCGGGGATAGCCCTGCCCGAAGGGTTCGCAAAACAGTGCCGCTATCGTTTTTTCAAGGTTTTCCTCGCCCGACCATGTGTATTCCTCTCCCAGCGGAAGCGAAACAGCATTTCCGTTGTTTATCTGCGCAAACAGATACGCATCCTTTGGCGATGGTGCGTAGCCGCAAAGCACCTGCGGCATACTGTTGCACGCAAGCATCATGCCCTGCCCCGAGGAACAGCCTGTCACGATAAAATCGACCGAGCCGCTTGCAAGCAGCAAGCCGATAAGCACGGAGATCTCAATGTACGAATACTTCTGTTCATCGCTGATTTTACACCCAAAGTTAAAGATCTCCGCTCCTTTGGGAGCGTACTTTTTCACGGTGCTGCAGATAAGCTCGTTTTTCTCTGCCTGCGAGCTTGCCTGAATGACTCCTATTTTCATTCTGTTATCCCTTTGTGATGCTTATTTTGTTACGTCTGTATTGATTATCATTTTTTTGCAGCCCTCGCAGAAATGCGCAGGTATCGTGAAAGTCGAAAGACCGACCTTTGCCGCGGTGACTTTGCACGAGCCCACCACCTTGTCGATCATAGAGGCTTTCTTTTCGCCCTCTTTCCAGCTAACGCCCTGGCGTGCATCGCCCGAAAGGATACCCTCTTTCATTTCCTTTTTGCAATACGGACATTCCATTGTTATCTCTCCTATGAATATCTTTGACTTTATCGTGGTAAAGTGCTACTATGCTACCACGACAAACAGTATAACACACTTACCCTGTTTTGTCAAGCCTGTTTTTTACCTGTTCTGATAAACTCTATCAGCTTTTCTATGTCGTCAAACTCGTCGTAATCGCCTATTATCCCCTCGCGGTGATAGACTATCCCTGCTTTTTCGTTGCGCTCAAGGCAGTCAAGCAGAGCCTCTTTGCCGTATCTGCGTGCAAACTCGGTAAAGCCTGCGGCTTTGGGTGTTTTGACAAACAGCCCCTTTTTGCAGTTGCTTTCGCCGCACTCATAGCAGGCAGTTATGCCCTTTGCGATACAGCACTTTCTGTTTTCGCACCATTGCGCGTCCTTGCACCAGTCAAGCTCCATAAAACCGTCTTCACCGCAGCCCTTGCATTTTACGTTCTCGCTGCACAGACAGCACGCAAGTCCGCATCTCGCTATCCCAAGTTCCCGTTTCATTTTTTCTCCCCCTTATCCTTCACTAAATCAGTATTTGCCGCGGTGTGTACACCGCGTAATTGGGGAGGACCCTTTTGAAAAAGGGTCTCTCCCCAAACCCCACCCCTAAAACTTTTATCTCTTTTTCGCCATTTGGGGATACGTCCCCAAATAACGAAAAAAGTGGTGAAGGCTTAGAAGCAAGATTTGAAGAAAGAACTTTCAAGAGAACTCCACAATTGCACGATATGCATACTGCGGTAAATCCGCATTTGTTGAGGTATACCTGTCAAGCAACTGTGGGTATTCTCTTGGGAGCGTTTTCTCTCAAACTCTTTTTTCTGAACTCTACTACTTTTTCGGGATAAGGTGTCGTAGACACCTTGTGCCGAAAAAGCAATAAAAGGTTTAGGAAGGGGGTCTGGGGGAGAACCCTTCTCCAAAAGGGTTTCCCCCAGCTGCTCGACACGCATACCCCGATAAATACTGATTTATCTTATTAGGTCATGCTTCGTACTCACGCACTCTTAGCTTTATGCCCACACTGTCTGCGATAGCCTGCGACTTGGCTATCTCCTCCTCGCCGATAACGTCAACGACGGTCAGCATCGTGTTGGGAACATACTCCTTGACCTGCTTTGCGAATTTGAGCATCTCCTCAAAGCAGTTCACGCCCTTGAAGGAAGGACGGGTAACAGCGTCGTAAGCCTCGGCGGTCGATGCGTTAAGGCTTATCGAAACGGTGTCCACAAGCCCTTTCAGCTCGGGCGCTATCTCGCGCTTGTTGATAAGGTTGCCAAGACCGTTGGTGTTTAAACGTATCGGCGTGCGGCAGATACCTCTGATAAACAGCGCGGTGGATTTGAGTATCTCAAACTCGCAGGTCGGCTCGCCGTAGCCGCAGAAGATTATCTCCTCGTAGCTGTCCAGCCTGCGCTTCATAAGGTCGGCCGCGACCTCTGCCGCAGACGGCTGATGCTCAAGCCACAACGGATCCGAGCCGTATGCGCCGTCACCGTTGTTGCGTATGCAGAAGGTGCAGTTGCACGGGCATTTGTTGGTTATGTTGAGATACAGCTTGTTTCCTATCTCATATGAAATGTTCATTGCTTTTTGCATATCTATCGTCCCTTTCGACTGTGTAATTGAGTGTTGTAAAGCTTGAAAGAGCAAGCCTCTCACGTTCAGCTATTATTATATCACCTTGCAGGTGCGGTGTCAAATCACCCTGCGAACTTTATCCCCTGATAAGAATCGCGCCTGCCAAGCTCCTTGTCTATCTCGTTCATCACGCAGAATTTCTTCAGGCTCCAAAGCGGCGCGATAAGCTCATTCCTTGCGCCGTCACCCGTTACGCGCTGTATTATCAGCTCTTTGGGCAGCAGCTCTATCTGGTCGCAAACGGTGTCCACATATTCGCGCATCGACAGCGTTTCAAACTCGCCGCGGCTGTACATTTGTGCAAGCTCGGTGTCTTTCAGAACGTGCAGCAGGTGTATTTTTATGCTGTGCAGATCAAGCCTTGAAAGCTGCCTTGCCGTTTCAAGCATCATATCGTGAGTTTCGTGCGGCAGCCCGTTGATGATATGCACGCACACGTTTACGCCGTTTTTCCGCAGCAGTTCATACCCCTTGAGAAAATCCGCAAACGTGTGGCAGCGGTTCATCGCAAGGGCTGTTTCATCGTGGACTGTCTGCAAGCCAAGCTCAACGGTGAGGTAGGTTTTCTGTGCTATCTCGCCGAGCAGCGCGGCATTTTCCTCGCTGATGCAGTCAGCCCTCGTGGCAATGCTCAAGCCTGCGCAGTTTTCAACGGAAAGCGCAGTCTCGTACATCTCGCGCAGCCTCTCAACAGGCGCGTAGGTGTTCGAGCCCGCCTGAAAATAGGGGATATACAGTCCCTCCGACCACTTTTCGTTCATTCTCGCCCTGACGCTTTCAAACTGCGTGCGTATGTCGTCACACGGGTCGCCCGCGAACTCGCCGCTGAGATACGCCGAGCAGAATTTGCACCCCCCGATGCCCTTTGTGCCGTCGCGGTTAGGGCAGCCCAGGTCAACATTGAGAGGTATCTTCATCACCTTTTTGCCGAAGCGGCTGCGCAGGTAGTAATTATATGTGTGGTAGCGCTTGTTGTCGTGTGAAAACTCAAACGGATTATCTGCGATAGTGTTCATAGTGTTTTCTCCCGATAATTGCAAAACTGTAAATGCACGATTAAAAAACCGCGCAGAAATTTATGCACAAACAATTGCTCTGTATAAATATCTAAATAATCATCAGCCTGACCTTAACCGATTTTATCATATTTCACAAAAATACGCAAGCGTATTTATTTACAAATTCTAAATTTTAATAAAATTTATTCAAAAACCTTTTCAAACGCTTGCAAATGTGTTATAATTAACAAGTAGATATGCGATTTTCTATACATCGCAGCGAAAGGAGTGACAGCAATGGCAACAGTATTTGTTACCGGCGTCAGCGGAATGATCGGAAAGATCGTTGTTGCAAGTCTGCTGACAAAGAAACATAAAGTTATCGGTACAGACAGCAAACCATGCAACCTTGAGGGCGTAGACCCCAACTTCCAGTTTATACAGACAGAGATAACCAACAAAGCAGGTATTTCACAGCTGTTTGCAGACAACAAGATAGATTTCCTTGTACACCTTGCAAACACCGCAGATAATGACTTTGACGCATTTATTTCCGATAAGGAGATGAAGCAGAGCAAGCTTACGGACAAATATCTGTACGATATCGCTGTTAAGGCAGGCTGCACAAGCATCCTGATACTGTCCACCACACAGGTCTACGGTATCCAGAAGGGCAGAGATCCTATCAGAGAGACCGCACCTGACAAGGCTATTTCCAACTATACCAGCATGAAGCTCGACAGCGAAAAGGCTCTGATGAAGGCTACAAAGAAGTCAAAGACTGTGCCTGTCATCGCAAGAGTTGCACCGATATATACCGGCGAGTTCACGCAGAATATGCGCCAGAGAGTGTTTGATACAAAGGAAAACGTGGCTTACATCTACAAAGAGGGTGAGTACGGTTATTCGTTCTGCAATCTGTACAATCTGGTCGATTTTATCAACGGCATCATCAATATCCCCGAGGGCAGATACGAGGGTATCTACAATATCGCGGATACGAGAATGATAACTGCCGCCGAGATAATCGAGTACGAAAAGAAAAAGTACCGCATAGGCGCAGTTATACAGAAAAACCCCAACATCGTGCTTTCGGTAAACAAGGGACAGATGAAGACCGATTACAGATATTTCGACCCGACATTCACTTTCTACAACTGGAATATCGACAACACCAAGGCGAGAAGGATATCTACGTTCCGCTGGAATCTGTCAAATACAAAGTAAATATTTAAAGAAATACTTTATTCAGCCATATGGAAGATTATTCGTATGGCTGATTTTTTCTTTTCAAAAACAACAAAATGTTGCAAATATTTATTAGCCTATTAGCTGTGTAAGCTCTCTTTGGAGAGTTTTTTCTCAAACTCTTTTTCTGAACTCTACTACTTTTTCGTTATTGGGGTGGTAAACCCCAATGGCGAAAAAGCAATAAAAGGTTTAGGAAGGGGGTCTGGGGGAGAACCCTTCTCGAAAAGGGTTTCCCCCAGCTATTCGCTTATGAACATTTTGCATTTGAATTATTGAATTTGCCCATAATCGCAGGAGAAAATCCCTTGACTTCGTGTAAAAAGCAGAAAATTTGCAGGAATGGCACTTTTGACTTGCAAAAAACGGAGAAGTAGAGTAAAATGTAATATCGGAAGATATTATTATTGGAGGATACTGCTATGGAGTTATCAAAAATGTCAAGGGCAGAGCTTGAAGCCTTTAAGAACGAGGCACAGGCAAAATATGATGAATACAAGGCGAGAGGACTCTCGCTGAATATGGCAAGGGGCAAGCCCTCTGCCGAGCAGCTTGACCTTACCGAAGGGCTGCTGACAACCGTTGTGAAGTCGTCTGACTGCATTGCAGATGACGGCACTGACTGCCGCAACTATGGCGTTGTGGACGGTCTGCCCGAGGCAAAGGCGCTGTTTGCACCAATGCTCAACGTTACAAACGATCAGCTTATACTCGGCGGCTCGTCAAGCCTGAATATGATGTACGATACTATCGCAAAGTTCCTGCTTTTCGGCGTAAACAAGGACGCAAAGCCGTGGAAGGATCAGGGCAGGCTGAAGTGGCTGTGTCCGTGTCCGGGATATGACAGACACTTCCTCGTTACCGAGTCATTCGGCTTTGAGATGATAAATGTCCCCATGAACGCTGACGGTCCCGATATGGATATGATAGAAAAGCTCGCAGCACAGGACGAGAGCATCAAGGGCGTGTGGTGCGTGCCGATGTACGGCAACCCTACGGGCATCACTTTCTCGGACGAGGTAGTCAAGCGCTTTGCAAATATGAAAACAAAGGCTGACGATTTCCGCATCTTCTGGGATAACGCATACTGCGTCCACCACCTCAGCGACGATCACGATGTCCTGCTTGACCTGCTTGCAGAGTGTGAAAAGGCAGGCAACCCCGACAGAGCGATCGAGTTCGCATCGACCTCAAAGATATCCTACGCGGGTGCAGGCGTTGCAATGATGGCATCAAGCAAGGCGAATATCGACTACATCAAGTCACTTCTGACCGTGCAGACGATAGGTCCCGATAAGATAAACCAGCTCCGCCACGTTAAGTTCTTCAAGAACTTTGAGGGCTTGAAGGAGCATATGAAAAAGCATCAGGCGCTGCTCGCACCGAGATTTGCGGCTGTGCTTGACGGTTTTGATAAGGAAATTGCGCCTTACGGCATCGGAAGCTGGACAAAGCCAAACGGCGGTTACTTCATCAGCTTTAATGCGATGAACGGCTGTGCAAAGCGCATTGTAGAGCTTTGCAAGGAGGCAGGCGTTGTGCTGACAGGTGCAGGCGCTACCTTCCCGTACAAGAAAGACCCTGATGACAGCAATATCAGGATCGCGCCGTCATATCCGCCCGTTGACGAGCTCAAGCTTGCGGTCGAGATATTCACGACTGCGGTAAAGCTTGCAAGCGCAGAGAAACTCCTCAACTCGTAGTTGTAAAATAGCAAAAAAGGAAACCCGATCTTTTAAAAAGGTCGGGTTTTCTGCTATGCTGTAAAATCGGTCAACACAAAAAAAAGCGAGGCATTGCCCCGCTTTTCAGGTATCTCAATTAAAACTCTATCTTCTTTTCGATGTAGGATACAAGGTCTTCTATCTTGATACGCTCCTGCTCCATAGTATCTCTGTCACGAACGGTCACGCAGCCGTCATCGACCGACTCGAAATCGTAGGTGATGCAAAGGGGAGTACCGATCTCGTCCTGTCTTCTGTAACGCTTGCCGATAGAGCCTGTTTCGTCATAGTCAACGCAGAACTTTTTAGCCAGCATATCATAGACCTCGCCAGCCTGCTCGGAGAGCTTCTTTGAAAGCGGCAGAACGCAAGCCTTGTACGGTGCAAGCGCAGGGTGGAAGCGCATAACTGTTCTTACATCGGGCTTATCCTGCGTGCCGAGATTTTCCTCGTCGTAAGCCTCAACAAGAACGGTCAGGAACAGTCTTTCAACGCCAAGAGACGGCTCGATAACGTAAGGAACGTATCTTTCGTTAGTCTCGGGGTCGAAGTAGTCAAGCGTCTTTCCGCTGGTTTTGATGTGCTGTGTGAGGTCGTAATCTGTTCTGTCCGCAACGCCCCAGAGCTCGCCCCAGCCGAATGGGAACAGGTACTCAAAATCGGTAGTAGCCTTGGAGTAGAAGCAAAGCTCCTCTGCGGAGTGGTCACGCAGACGCAGGTTTTCCTCTTTGATGTTGAGTGAAAGCAGGAAGTTCTTGCAAAAGCTTCTCCAGTATTCAAACCATTCAAGGTCGGTGCCGGGCTTGCAGAAGAACTCAAGCTCCATCTGCTCGAACTCACGCACGCGGAAGATGAAGTTGCCCGGAGTGATCTCGTTTCTGAAAGACTTGCCGACCTGTGCAACGCCGAACGGTACCTTTCTTCTGGTCGTTCTCTGGATGTTTGCAAAGTTTACGAAGATACCCTGTGCAGTCTCGGGGCGCAGATAAAGCTCTGCCTTTGAGTCCTCGGTAACGCCCTGGAAGGTCTTGAACATAAGGTTGAACTGTCTGATGTCGGTAAAGTTGTGCTTGCCGCAGCTTGGGCAGGGGATATTCTTTTCCTTGATGTAATCCATCATCTGCTCGTTTGACCAGCCTGCAACGTTTGTGCCGTCAAAGTCCTCGATAAGATTGTCTGCTCTGTGTCTTGTCTTACACTCCTTGCAGTCCATAAGCGGATCGGAGAAACCGCCGAGGTGACCTGATGCCACCCATGTCTGCGGGTTCATAAGTATCGCAGAATCAAGACCTACGTTGTACTTGTTCTCCTGAATGAATTTCTTTCTCCACGCTGCCTTGATGTTGGTCTTGAGCTCAACGCCAAGCGGACCGTAGTCCCAGGTGTTTGCAAGTCCGCCGTATATCTCACTGCCCGGATATACAAAGCCTCTGCCCTTGCAAAGCGCAACGATCTTGTCCATTGTCTTTTCGGAATTGTTCATTTTTCATTCTCCTTACAAAATGTATTTAAGTTAATAGGTCACTCTCTTATCTGTCCGTCGCCTGTAACGAGGTACTTTGTGGTAGTCATTTCGGTAAGCCCCATAGGACCGCGCGCGTGAAGCTTCTGGGTAGAGATGCCTATCTCTGCGCCAAGACCGAACATATCTCCGTCGGTGAATCTTGTCGAGCAGTTTACATAAACGGCTGCCGCGTCAACACGCTTCTGGAACTCCGTAGCGGCAAAAAGGCTCTCGGTAACGATGCACTCGGAATGTCCTGTTGAATACTTCTCGATATGCTCCAGCGCCTGTGCAAAGTCGTCAACGACTCTTATCGCGATGATGTAGTCAAGGAACTCGGTCGCGTAGTCGTCCTCGTCAGCGGGCGTAACGTTATCTCTGCCGAGGATATATGCGGTTATCTCGTCGCCGCGTATCTCGACGTTATGTTCGTCAAGCCTTGCTTTGAGCATCGGCAGGAACTTCTCCGCAACGCTCTTGTGTACAAGGCAGGTCTCGACCGCGTTGCACACGCTCGGACGTGAAGTCTTGCCGTTATCGACGATATCCACCGCCATTTTCAGATCAGCCGACTGGTCAACATAAACGTGGCAGTTGCCCGTTCCCGTTTCGATAACGGGGATAGTCGCGTTTTGCACAACAGCCTGTATCAGCCTTGCGCCGCCGCGCGGGATAAGCAGGTCGATATAGCCGTTTGCCTTCATCATCTCGACCGCAAGCTCTCTGTCGGTGTCGCTTACGAGCTGGATTATATCCGCATCGAGTCCTGCGCAGCTTACAGCCTTGCGCATAAGCTCGACAAGTATCATATTTGAGTTGATAGCCTCCTTGCCTCCGCGCAGTATACAGCAGTTACCGCTTTTAAGGCAAAGTATAGCCGCATCGACCGTAACATTCGGGCGCGCCTCGTAGATTATGCCGATAACGCCAATCGGAACGCGCACCTTTCTGATGCTCATACCGTTTGGTCTGACCGAGCCTGAAACTACCTCGCCGATAGGGTCTGCGAGTGCGGCGAGCTTTTCGCAGGCCTGCGCCATACCCTCTATCCTGTCCTCCGACAGCGAGAGCCTGTCGATAAGCGACTCGCTCATTTTGCGCGCGCGCGCGTTTTCGATGTCTATGTTGTTTGCCTCGATTATCTCCGCTTTGCAGCGGCGCAGAACGAAAGCGATCTCAAGCAGCGCATCATTTTTCTCCATTGTGGAGGCTGTTGCTATCCTGCCCTTGCAAGCCTTTGCCTTCATTCCCAAGTCCTGAATATAGCCCATATGATTCCCTCCTGTTGCTAAACCTGTGTTGTACCTGCCTGGAACACCGTGCCTACGGGTTTATTCTCAAACACGCCGTAGAGGTTGTCGGGGTGCCTGCCGTTGATTATCACAAGGTCGATGCCTGCGGCATTTGCGATCTCCGCAGCCCTTATCTTCGTAGCCATTCCGCCCGAGCCGAACTTTGAGCCTGCACCGCCCGCAACGGCGATGATGTCATCGGTTATCTCCTGCACAACAGGGATAAGCTGTGCGTCATCGTTCTTTTTGGGATCCTTGTCGAAAAGACCGTCGATGTCGGACATTATTATCAGCAGATCCGCATTTGAAATGACCGCAACATTTGCCGCCAGCGAGTCGTTCTCGCCCATTTCAAGCTCCAGCTCGTCGATAGCCACCGTGTCATTTTCGTTGACAACGGGGATAACGCGGCTCTGGATAAGCCTTGTCAGCGCGTTCTGAACGTTGCGCTTCCTGTCCTCCATAAGCACGAACTTTGTAAGCAGCAGCTGTGCAACGGTCAGTCCGTACTCGCCGAACAGCTTGTCATACATATACATCAGCTCGCACTGACCGACAGCCGCGCAAGCCTGTTTTGTCGGTGTGTCCTTCGGTCTTTCGGCAAGTCCGAGCTTGCCTGCGCCGAGTCCCACCGCACCGCTTGAAACAAGGATTATCTCCTTGCCCTCGTTTTGCAGGTCGGAAAGTATCTTTACCAGCTTTTCGACACGCCTGATATTCAGCCTGCCTGTTTTGTGGTGGGTAAGCGTTGATGTGCCTATCTTCACCACGACTCTTTTCTTTTTACTCATATCTATCATTTTTTTCACCAACTGTTCTTTTTTCTTTTTGTTCCTGTGATAGATCGGGATCTATCTTTCCATTTTTACCTCTGTTGTGCCTGCCTCGGTTTTCTTTATATCCGTAAGGTGGAAACCGTGTGCTTCATAAAACCTGACAGCATCGGTATTCTTCTCTATGACCCACAGGAAATCGACAGGGTAGTTTTCTTTTGCATATTCAATAAGTCGGGAACCAACACCCTGACCCTGAAAGAAATAGTCGACATACAGTTCAACGATCTCGTTTTTTTCTATACGGATCAGTCCTTTAACAAATCCGTCATCGTAAACAAGAATGTTATCAAGTATTGCTGGCTCTTTATATTTTTCTGCGACAGAAAGGACCTGAAGCTCCCCGAATGAATACTCATCATTCCGAAAGATGGGGCGGTACTTTATTCTTTTTACAAACACGAGGATCTCGGCTATTCTTGATATATCCTTCGGTGCAGCTTTTCTGATCGTTTCAGTAATACCCATGACCCCCGATCTGTTATTTGTTTACCACGTTCTGCGGTTTGCCGTCGATATAACACTTTATGTTCTGTGCTACGATTTTCAGCAGTCTTTCTCTTGTCTGTTTCGGTGCCCACGCGATATGCGGGGTTATGGTGCAGTTCTTGCAGTCACGCAGCGCACAGTCTTCCTGCATCGGCTCGCTCGTGAGCACGTCTATGCCTGCGCCTGCGATACGTCCGCTGTTGAGCGCATCTGCAAGGTCACGTTCGTTGATAACGCCGCCGCGCGAGGTGTTGACAAGATACACGCTCTTTTTCATCTTCGCGATAGTATCCTTGTTGATAAGCTCCCTTGTCTGCTCGGTAAGAGGGCAGTGCAGAGTGATAACATCTGACCTTTCAAGCACCTCGTCAAGCGAGCAAGCCTTTGCATTTTCGTCCACCCTTGCGGGAGTCCTCGTGTACGCAAGCACGTTCATACCGAAAGCCCTTGCTATCTGCGCGACCTTTTTCCCGATGTCGCCGTAGCCGATAATGCCCAGCGTCATACCGTCAAGCTCAAAGGTAGGTATGCCGAAGTAGGAGAACAGCTTGTAGTTTACCCACGCGCCGCCGTCAACAGCGTCCGCATACTCGCGTATCTTGTTGAAATGATTGAGTATCAGCGCAAATGTGTGCTGTGCCACCGAGTTTGTCGAATACGCAGGGACGTTGCAGACTACCGCGCCGTGACGTGTCGCCGCCTGCGTGTCAACATTGTTGTAGCCAGTTGCGAAAAGCCCGACGTATTTAAGGTTTTTGCACCTTGAAAAGACCTCCTCGGTGATAAGGCACTTGTTGCAGATGACCGCATCTGCATCGCCTATCTTGTCTGCTATCTCGTCATTTGGTGTAAAGCCGTACACGCTGCATTCCCCGAGGCTTGTGATGCACTCGAGCGAAACGTCATTGCGCGATACCGTTTCGGAATCAAGTATCACTATTTTCATCAGTTTCACCCTCTGCCTCTGCAACCGTCTCCGCTGAAGCTGCCTCTGCTGCAACTGCCGCTGCGGCTTTTCTCTTTTTGCTTTGCAGCACCGCGAAAACTATCGCCGCGCCAAGCAGCAAACCCTCGATGACCGCAAGTATGACGACCGCCTTTGAATCGTTGAAAAACTGCATCATCAGCGTTGCGTCTACCGCAAGCATCATAAATATGTAGTGCGGCGATTTCTTTCTGTATATTTCAAGTGCGTAAACAATCGTAGCTATAATGCAGAAGATAAGGTGCGCCTTGAACGGCAGCGGCACATAGACGTTCTGCATCTGGTCGTTTGCAAAAATCATTTCAATCTTCCTTTCGGGGAAATATCTATCGTAATATTATACCATAATAAAAAGCATTTTTCAATACCCGCGTGCAAATTTTAAATAACTGTTGAAAAGCGTGCAAAAGTGTGCTATACTGACGTTGAAAATCATTTGCAAGACCGAAAGGAGAGGTTTTATGATAAAGGTATTTTCAGACAGCACTTGTGACCTTTCAGACGAGCTGTTAAAGCGCTATGACATCACGCTGCTGCCGCTTTACATCATTCTTGGCGATAAGCAGTACAAGGACAGGGTGAATATCACGCCGCAGGATATTTTCAAATGGTCTGACGAGCATAAGACCACTCCGAAGACGGCGGCGGCATCGCTTGATGACATTGTGGAGAAGATAAAGCCCGTGCTTGATGCAGGTGACGAGATAGTTGTGTTTTCGATATCGCTTGAGATGTCCAATATGGGCAACGTGATAAGGCTCGCGGCGCAATCGCTCGATGCGCAGGACAGGGTGCATTATATCGACTCGCGCAATCTGTCAACGGGCATAGGTCACCTTGTTATCGAGGCGGCTGTAATGGCGCAGCAGGGCAAAAGCGCGCAGGAGATAGTGGACGCGGTACAAAAGCTGATACCGCGCGTGCGTGCAAGCTTTGTGGTGGATACTCTGACCTACCTGCACCGCGGCGGGCGCTGCGGCGGACTTGCTGCGCTTGCGGGCAGTGTTCTGCGGCTGCACCCTAAGATACACGTTAAAGACGGCGTTATGGGCGCGGGCAAAAAGTACCGCGGAAAGTACAGCGATATTATCCTTAACTACGCAAAGGAAATGGAGGAGGAGCTGCTGCGGGCAAAGCCTGACAGAGTTTTTGTCACCCACCCGCCGTGTGACCGCAAGGTAGTGGATTCGGTGTGCGAATACCTCAAAGGGCTGAACCATTTTGCAGAGGTGCTTGATACCGAGGCAGGCGGAGTTATCTCCTCGCACTGCGGACCGGGCACTCTCGGCGTTCTGTACATTGAGGGAGAATAAAGATGTATAACGATATCCTGCAAAAAGACGCGCAGGTCCTTAAAACTCCGCTTGTTGATATTGAGATAATTGATGAAGGCGGAAAAAACATCACCTTTGACATATTAGACAGCTTTGACCCTAAACACAGCGATCATCTCAGAGAGATAGAGGGCTGCAAAATGCCTGCAAAAAACAACTATGATGAAAAGCTGATACGCATATCAGCAGCAACCTTGGAGCTTGGCAAAAGGTATTGGGTCAAGACCTCAAAACCGATCGAGAGCCGTGACAGCGACGAGCATCTTTTCACCTATGGGCTGACGGAGGATATGCAGACCTTTGCGATAAGCTTTCCCGATCCTAATGATGAATACAAGTGGTTTGCGAAAGATCATAAAGACGGGCGCAAAATGATCTGGTACGACTTTAACGGCGAAGCGGTGCCCGGCACAAAAGCCGTTTCTTTCAATCTGATCGACCGCGAAAAAGAGTATATTTACATATCTGCTGCGTGGATATGGGATATCTTTGAGAATATGCAAAGCTATGAATCCGCGGCGGAGCTGTTCACATGGATAATTTGATAACAAAAAAAGCCGCACTCTCGTTTTTGAGAATGCGGCAATTGTTTTATTTATGCACGCGGCTTATCAGTACATTCCGCCCATTCCGCCTGCGCCTGCTGCTGCGGCTGCAAGTGCGGCATCAGCCTTCGGATCCTTCTTGTCTGCAACAAGGCTCTCTGTGGTAAGTACCATAGATGCTACCGATGCAGCGTTCTGAAGTGCAGAACGTGTTACCTTTGTAGGATCAACGATACCCTCGGGTATCATATCAACGTACTCCTCGGTGTAAGCGTTGAAGCCGTAGCCGACCTTTCTTGAACGAACGATGTTGTCGATGATAACGCTGCCCTCAAGACCTGCGTTTACAGCTATCTGTCTTACAGGCTCCTCAAGTGCCTTGAGAACTATCTGCGCACCTGTCTTTTCGTCGCCGTCAAGCTCGTCAACAAGCTTCTTAACGCTTGGCATAGCGTTGATAAGAGCTGTTCCGCCGCCTGCTACGATACCCTCCTCAACAGCTGCCTTTGTAGCTGCAAGAGCGTCCTCGATACGCATCTTCTTTTCCTTCATCTCTATCTCGGTAGCAGCACCTACCTTGATAACTGCAACACCGCCTGCGAGCTTTGCAAGTCTCTCCTGGAGCTTTTCCTTGTCAAAGTCCGAAGTAGTTGTGCCTATCTGATTTCTTATCTGGTTGACTCTTTCCTTGATAGCTTCCTTGTCGCCAGCGCCGTCAACGATGATGGTGTTTTCCTTCTGAACAACTACCTGTCTTGCACGGCCGAGCTGCTCGATGGTAGTTTCTGAAAGCTCAAGACCCAGATCTGCGGAGATTACCTCGCCGCCTGTGAGAACAGCGATATCCTGCAGCATTTCCTTTCTTCTGTCGCCAAAGCCCGGAGCCTTGACTGCAACGCAGGTAAATGTTCCTCTGAGCTTGTTTACGATAAGTGTTGAAAGAGCCTCGCCCTCAACGTCCTCTGCAATGATAAGCAGCTTGGAGCCGCCCTTAACTATCTGCTCAAGCAGCGGGAGTATCTCCTGGATGTTTGCTATCTTCTTATCTGTGATAAGGATATAAGGGTCATCAAGAACAGCCTCCATCTTGTCGGTATCTGTTACCATGTAAGGTGAGAGATAGCCTCTGTCGAACTGCATACCCTCAACTACCTCGCTGTATGTTTCAGCGGTCTTTGACTCCTCAATAGTGATAACACCGTCGGAGGAAACTTTCTCCATAGCCTCTGCGATAAGCTTGCCGACTGTTTCATCAGCAGAAGATACCGTGCCGACTCTTGCGATGTCATCGCTGCCCTCTACCTTCTTTGAGTTTGCAACTATGCTCTCAACAGCAGCGTCAACAGCCTTTGACATACCCTTTCTCAGTACCATCGGATTTGCGCCTGCTGCGATGTTCTTCATACCCTCTCTTACAAGAGCCTGTGCAAGCAGGGTAGCTGTTGTAGTACCGTCGCCTGCTGCGTCGTTGGTCTTTGTAGCGACTTCCTTTACCAGCTGTGCGCCCATATTCTCAAAAGGATCGTCAAGCTCTATCTCCTTTGCGATAGTAACGCCGTCGTTTGTGATCAGCGGAGCGCCGAACTTCTTGTCAAGAACAACGTTTCTGCCCTTAGGTCCAAGTGTTATCTTAACTGTATCTGCGAGCTGGTCGATACCGCTCTGAAGAGCCTTTCTTGCCTGCTCACCGTAAATGATCTGTTTAGCCATAGTATATCCCTCCAAAAAATTATTCTACTACTGCAAGTATGTCTTCCATTTTAACAATGGTATATTCCTGTCCTTCGAGCTTTACATCAGTGCCGCTGTACTTGCTGATAAGCACCTTGTCGCCGACCTTGACGGTCATTGTAACGTCCTTTTTGCCCTCGCCGACAGCTACTACCTCTGCTACCTGCGGCTTCTCTTTAGCCGAACCTGCAAGGATGATACCGCTTTTTGTGGTCTCCTCTGCCTCGACCATTTTGATAACTACTCTGTCCTGTAACGGTTTGATAGTCATAAAAAGTTCCTCCTTATATATAATGTATTTTAAACCTGTTTTAGCACTCGACCTCTTTGAGTGCTAAATACATTGTAGCATATTTTTTTGAAATTTCAAGTCATTTAATGGCTTTTGGTGAAATTTTGTCACTTTGCACAAAAGACTCTGTGGGCGGCAAAATATTTTATGAATTTGTAACACTATGATTAAAAAATGTCGCACCTGCGCGGCTTTTGATCGGTGCGGAAAATCACGCCTATCCGTTTTTTAGTACAAATTGTTATCAGGCTGTTTGATCGGTAATGCAGCAGGGGATGCGCTCACAAAGATTAACTGTTCATTCATAAATATTTCATACATTTCCATTGTGAATTTGTTATAATAATCGTATCAATTGAAATAATTATTTTTGTTTGTTCAAATTTGCGGAGTTAGGAAAAGGGAAAAAGAAGTAAATTATACGGAAAGGATGAGAGAAATGTCATTGGGAAGAGTACTTGTCGTAGATGACGACAAAAACATTTGTGAGCTTTTGAGACTCTATCTTGAAAAGGAAGGCTACGGCGTTATCCTTGCACATGACGGCGAGGAGGCTGTGGTAAAATTCAATGCGCTTAAACCCGACATCATTCTGCTTGACATCATGCTCCCCGGGCTTGACGGCTGGCAGGTATGCCGTGAGATAAGGAAGAAATCCAATGTACCTATCATAATGATAACCGCAAAGGTCGAGACTTTTGATAAGGTACTCGGTCTTGAGCTTGGTGCGGATGACTACATAGTTAAGCCGTTTGATACCAAGGAGGTAATCGCGAGGATAAAGGCTGTTTACAGACGTGTGGGACAGTCCACCGCCGAGGCAGAGATAAAGGAGGTCAAGTACGACAAGCTTTCTGTCAATATGACAAGATACGAGCTCAGAGTAAACGGACAGGTCCTTGACACTCCGCCGAAGGAGCTTGAACTGCTGTTCCACCTTGCGTCAAACCCGAACAGAGTGTACACCCGCGATCAGCTTCTTGACGAGGTATGGGGCTTTGAGTATTACGGAGATTCCAGAACTATCGACGTTCACGTTAAGAGACTTCGTGAAAAGCTTGAGGGCGTATCCGATCAGTGGGCGCTCAAGACTGTATGGGGCGTAGGATATAAGTTTGAGGTTGCAGAAAACCACGAATAATTTTGTATCATGAATAAGAGAAAAAGTATTGTATTCAAATACTTTGCATTATGCACAGCAGTAATACTCATAAGCTTTATATGCTTAGGAGCAGTATTACTGCTTGTTTCTTCAAGGTATTTCATAGACGAGAAAAAGAGCCTGATGACTAAAAACACCGAGGCTCTTGTGTCGTTTACAAAGCAGGAACTTGAAAAGGACCCGTCTGACTGGAAACAGGCTGTAAGCACCAAGATGCGCGAATATTCCATCAGCAGCAACGCTGATTTTCTGATGTGTGACAAGACGGGGTATATCATCTTCAACACAGCATCGGCATCGGCATCAAATCCCACGCACGTAAGCGAAAAGGGACTTGAAGATTTCAATAGCGAGTGTTCGTATGTTTACGGCAGGTGCGGTGACACGTTCAGTCAGGACGTTCACATCACGGGAATGTCATTCTCGGCCAGCGGACCGGTCTACTATATGCTTGCGTATACCTCCAAAACCATGCAGGAGAACTATATGTGGAACATCACCGAGGTCTTTATCATCTCGATGGTGGGCGTACTTGCGGTCGCGATGTTCCTTGTGTACATCATCACGCTGAAATTTACCGACCCTATCAAAGAGATAGCGGAGGTCTCCAAAAAAATAGGCAACGGCGACTTTTCCGTTACCGTGCCCGATTATGATGTCGAGGAGTACGAGCAGCTCAGCAACGCGTTCAACGAGATGGCTGCAAACCTCAAAAACTACGATACTATGCGTAACAGCTTCCTTGCCAACGTATCGCACGAGCTGAGAACGCCGATGACCTCGATGAGCGGCTTTGTTGACGGTCTGCTTGACGGAACGATACCAAAGGAAGAGGAAAAGCATTACCTGAAGATAATCTCGTCAGAGGTGCACCGCCTTGCAAGACTTGTGCGCAGTATGCTCAACCTTGCAAAGATAGAGGCGGGCGAGCTAAAGCCGAACCTGACATCGTTCTCGGTGCTTGAGCCTATCGTTGATACGCTCGTGACCTTTGAACCGAGGATAGACCAGAAGCGTATCGAGATACAGGGACTTGATGTTGACAGAGTAAATCTGTACGCCGATAACGACCTTGTGCATCAGGTAATGTACAACCTTATCGAGAATGCTATCAAGTTCGTTGACGAGGACGGATATATCAGGTTTACCTTTACGCCGTCGGGCGATATGACGGTAATCTCGATAAAAAACAGCGGCGAGGGACTCTCCGAAGACGAGCTGCCGCTGGTGTTCGACAGATTCTATAAGACCGACAAATCACGCGGTCTTGATAAAACAGGCGTGGGTCTGGGACTTAACATCGTGCGCTCGATAATCAAGCTGCACGGCGGAAAGATAATGGTGCGCAGCGTCAAGGGCGAGTACACCGAGTTTATCTTCACCCTGCCCAACAAGCCTACGGATGAATAGTGCATAGTATTGCTGGGGGAAACCCTTTTGGACGAAGGTTGAGAACGGCAAAGCCGTTCTCTTGGGAGTAACCGTGGTAACGGTTACTCCGTTATCCCCCCGAGAATATCCTTTGGATATTCTCGCAAGCGACCGCAGGTCGCTTTACCCCTCTTCCTAAACCTTTTAATGACTTTTCAGCAACGGGAGACAAGCTCCCGTCGCTGAAAAGTGTTAGAGAGTTCAGAAAAATAGTTGAGAAACAACGCTCCCAAGAGAACTTCACCAGCAGTACGATACATATACATATATAGTGAAAGAGGTGGCTTTATGATAAGGTTTTACGGCGGAAAAGTGCTTACAATGCAGGGCGGCTGCGAGCTGCGTGATGTTGAGGTATGGACAGATGCGGACAAGATCGCATTTGTAGGCGAGCCGGATGCGCAGCAGCTTGAAAACACAGCTTTTGAGCGCGAGATCGACCTGCACGGCGATGTGCTGATGCCCGGCTTTAAAAACGCGCACACACACTCGCCTATGACCTTCCTGCGCTCGTATGCTGACGATATGCCTCTGCAGGATTGGCTGACAAAGCAGATCTTTCCGATGGAGGCAAAGCTGACGAGCGAGCGCATCTACCACCTTACAAAGCTGGCGGTGCTTGAATATCTGACAAGCGGCTGTACGGCGGCTTTTGATATGTATTTTATGCGTGACGGCTTTGTGCAGGCGTGCGAGGAAATGGGTTTTCGCAGTGTTATGTGCGGCGCAGTGATGGGCGCGCAGGAAAGTGCGCGCGAGCTTGAGGAGGATTTTGAAAAGTATAAAGGCAAAAGTCCGCTTATCAGCTTTATGCTCGGCTTCCACGCAGAGTACACCTGCTCAAAGGAGCTTCTGACCGCGATAGGCGAGCTTGCGAAAAAGTATAAAGCACCCGTTGCTATGCACAGCAGCGAAACGCGCAGAGAGGTCGATGAATGTATCGCGCGCCACGGCATGACACCCACGCAGCTTTTTGACAGCCTCGGCATTTACGATCACGGCGGCGCGGCGTTCCACTGCGTGCATATGACGCAGGAGGATATGCAGATACTTAAAAAGCGAAATGTCAGCGCGGTGCATTGTCCCGCGTCAAATCTCAAGCTTGCAAGCGGTATCGCGCCGATAGTGCAGATGCAGCAGGCGGGCATAGATCTCGCCCTGGGTACAGACGGACCTGCGAGCAACAATGCGCTTGATATGTTCAGAGAGATGTATCTGATGACGGTGCTGCAAAAGTCAGTAAATGCAGATGCATCGGCTTGCAGTCCGCAGAGCGTACTTACGGCAGCAACAGTCGGCGGCGCGCGTGCTATGGGGCTTGCGGATTGTGATGTTATCGCGCCGGGCAAGCAGGCAGACCTTATCGTGCTTGATATGGATAAGCCAAATATGCAGCCCGTGAACAACATCGTGAGCAACATCGTTTACAGCGCGGATAAGACAAATGTGCGCCTTACGATGTGCGCAGGCAGAGTGCTTTACGAGCGCGGCGAGTTTGCATTTGCCGATAAAGAGGAAATTTACCAAAACGCGAACAGGATAATAAATGAAATGAAAACAGAGTAAAGAAACGGAGCATTTGCTCCGTTTTTTTAGTGTTTAAAAGTTTTTTGGTGCAGATGTGTTGACATTAAAAATTGTTTTTGATATACTCATTTTGTTGCTATGAACGTTCACGCAATAAAGCTTATCTTACGGAGGAAAAACTATGACTAAAGAAGATTTACACAGGCTTGTTGCACAAAGCACAGGTAACGAGAGCAACATAGTCCAGATAAGTGCGGTGAAAGACGGCGAGGCGGTCTATGACGACTGCTGGCGCGGCTTTGACGTGCAAAGCGCTGCAAATGTCAACTCTGTGACCAAGGGCATAATGGCTATCCTCACAGGCATCGCACTGGATAAGGGATACATCAGGAGCACGCAGCAAAGGGTAATGGAGTTCTTCCCCTGCTACGAGGTAAAGCGCGGGGAAAAGACTATCTATGACGTAACGATAGAGCATCTTCTCACGATGACCGCGCCGTACAAGTACCGCAGCGAGCCGTGGACAAAGGTCTGTACGTCGGGCGACTGGACAAAAGCCGCGCTTGACCTGCTCGGCGGCAAAAGCGGCATCACGGGAGAATTCAAGTACGCAACACTTGGCATACAGATACTTGCAGGTATCATCGAAAGTGCGTCGGGAATGCGCTGCCTTGACCTTGCAAACAAGCTGCTGTTTGAGCCGCTTGGCATACCAAAGCACCGCGCTCACAGCGGCTCCACCAAGCAGGATCAGTTCGATTTTCTTATGAACAAGCAGCCGCGAGCGCACGAGTGGTACACCGAGCCTGCGGGCTGCATCACAGCAGGGTGGGGAGTCACGCTGTCTGCGCACGATATGGCGAGAATAGGCTGGATGCTTATAAACGGCGGTGAATACCGCGGCAGGCAGGTGCTTTCAAGCGATTGGATCGCGCGAATGACCGAGCCAAAGCAGCAGCTCGGGGAAAGGTTCGGCAATATGTGCTACGGCTATCTGTGGTACAGACCGCATAAGGACAGCCCCGTGTTTGCGGCTATCGGTGACTGCGGCAACGTGATCTATGCAGACCCCGAAAAGAAAATATCCGTCGGCGTGACGGGGACATTCAAGCCGCGTATCTTTGACCGTGTCGATTTTATAGAAAAGCACGTCATACCGCTTGCACAAAACGCTTAAAGCGCGTGTTGTCAGTCATTTGAAAAGTAATCATACACCATTTTGTTGAACTGTCTGCACAGGTAAGCAGCATGACCCTCGTGCGCGAAGATGAAGCATTTGCATTTCAGATGCTGTGCTATCTCCTTCGATGCTTCGGGGGTCGTTATTTTATCCTGCGCCGCACCGAGAACGAGTGTGGGACATTTTATGCGCTTCAATCGCTCAACGCCGTCCATGGTGTAGATGGCGCGCGCGTGGTCGGCAAAGCGCTGTGTGGACATAAACTTCGTAAAGCGCATGATGACGGGCAGCATAAGCTTGTACTTTCTCATCTGTTTTTGTGTGTACATATATTTATAGCTTGCTGTCACAACGCCCTTTATATCGTCCTTTTCTGCGAGCCCTATCCATTCATCGAGTGCTTGCAGCATAAGCGGATCTGCCCTTGCAGCCGTCACGCCCAGCACAAGCTTTTTCACAAGCTGCGGATAATCCTGCGCGAGATACTGCGCTATCATTCCCCCTTGTGAAACGCCCAGCACATACGCGCCCTCTATACCGCAGGACTGCATCGCAGCGGCAAGGTCGTCAGCCATTGACTTTATGCTCGCACTCTCGTCACGACCGCTGCGGCGGTCAAAGATAAAGACCGTAAAATCCTTTGCAAAGCGTCTGTAAAAATACGCAAGTCTGCCCGCGCTGCCCTGCATATCCGCAGTATTCAGCCCCGGTATCATAACAAGCGTCTTTGTGCCCCTGCCAAAACGCGCGCAGTACATCTGTGCGCCGCAGGGAAGATCTATTGTCAGGTTTTTTGCACCGTACATATTATCTCCTTCTCTTTCTTTCATTTGCGCGAGTAGACTTTTCTCCAGAACTCCGCCAGTGCGGTAAGATCCTTTTCCATACGGTCCGGGTCGATCTTCCCGCCTTGCAGCTTTTCCCATAGGTACCCCTGCGATGCGAGGTACATATCCGTGTACATCATCTTCAGGTCAAGTCCCTCGGCAAAGCGGCTTTTATCAAGCTTTAGCATCTGCGCCTGCGTTTCGTAGCCCGAATACTCGCCGATAAGCTTGTTTATCTCGCCGCGCAGCTCCTCGTCTTTTTCGTAATAGGCTTTCAGCTGGAACAGCGACAGGTCGGGATAGCGTTTCATCAGCTGCACCTTGACCTTCAGCCCGCTGAGGAAGATGTCGAAAAAATCCTCCCGGTCATAGCAGCCCTGCCTTGTGATCTCCTGCTGCGTAAGCTCGGTGCTGTGCCTGCAAAGAAACAGGTACAGCTCCTTTTTGTTTTTGAAGTAGTAAAACAGCAGCGATTTGCTTATCCCTGCCGCAGCAGCGATCTCGCTCATCGGGCTGTTTTTGTAGCTGTGGCGCGAAAACACGCGAAATCCTGCATTGATTATCGCCATGCGTTTTTCTTGCGGCAGCTGAAAAAAGCTCTCGTTCAAAGGTGTCCTCTCCTTTCCTGACCGTATCGGTCAATCATATTATAACACCGCTGACCGATTTTGAGAAGACCCTTTTTGCACAAACAAAAAACCCGACCAAACACGGTCGGGCTGTAATGCTTTTATTCCCACTCGATAGTTGCGGGCGGCTTGGTGGTGATGTCGTACACAACTCGGTTTATATTCTTTACCTCGTTGACGATACGGCTTGCGCAAACCTCAAGCACCTCGTACGGTATGCGTGCAAACTCCGCGGTCATAAAGTCCGTAGTGGTCACCGCGCGCAGCGCAAGGGTGTAGTCGTATGTTCTGAAATCGCCCATAACGCCTACCGAGCGCATATTTGTCAGCACTGCGAAATACTGGTTTATGCTGCGGTCAAAGCCTGCCTTTGCGATCTCCTCGCGGAAGATAAGGTCTGCGTCCTGAAGAACTTCAAGTCCCTCGTCGGTGATCTCGCCGATGATCCTTATCGCAAGTCCGGGACCGGGGAACGGCTGTCTCCACACAAGAGTATCAGAAAGACCAAGCTCTGTACCGAGCTTGCGCACCTCGTCCTTGAAAAGCATACGCAGCGGCTCGATTATCTCCTTGAAATCGACATAATCGGGCAGACCGCCAACGTTGTGGTGCGACTTGATGACCGCCGCATCACCGCTTCCCGACTCGATAACATCGGGGTAGATAGTGCCCTGCGCGAGATAATCTACCGCGCCGATCTTTTTGGACTCCTGCTCAAAGACTCTGATAAACTCCTCGCCGATGATCTTGCGCTTTGCCTCAGGCTCGCTCACACCGCGCAGCTTGTCCATAAACTGCGCCTTTGCGTTGACTCTGATAAAGTTTATATCCCAGTCGCTGAAAGCCGCCTCGACCTCGTCACCCTCGTTTTTGCGCATAAAGCCGTGGTCAACGAAGATGCAGGTGAGCTGGCTGCCGACAGCCTTTGAAAGCAGCGCCGCCGCAACAGATGAATCCACTCCGCCCGAAAGCGCGAGCAGCACCTTGCCGCTGCCGACCTTTTCGCGTATCTGCCTGATAGCAGTCTGTGCGTAGTTGCCCATAGTCCAGTCGCCCTTGCAGGCGCATATATTTCTGACAAAGTTATAGATCATATCCGTGCCGTGAACAGTGTGATTTACCTCGGGGTGAAACTGCACCGCGTACAGCTTTTTCTCGGCATTTGCCATAGCCGCAACGGGACAATGCTCGGTGTGTGCGGTTATCTTAAAGCCCTGAGGAATGTCGCTTATGTAGTCGGTATGGCTCATCCAGACGGTGTTTTTGCCGCCCAGACCGTCAATTTTAAACAGCTCGCAGGAGGTGTCAAACTCGGTCTCGGTCTTGCCGTATTCGCTTGATTCGCAGGTCTGCACCTTGCCACCCAGAACGTGAGCCATAAGCTGTGAGCCGTAGCAGATGCCCAGCACAGGCACGCCAAGCTCGAAAATACCCTTGTCAACGCTCGGAGCGCCCTCGCCGTAGACGCTCTGTGGCCCGCCCGTGAAGATTATGCCCTTTGGCGAAAGCGATCTTATCTCGTCAAGGGTTATCTTGTTGTAGGGCTTGACCTCGCAGTAAACGCTGCATTCACGCACGCGCCTTGCGATAAGCTGGTTATACTGTCCGCCGAAATCAAGAATAAGCACAAATTCGTGATCCATAATAACTTTCCTTTACAAAAAAATATCAGCATCATTACGATGCTGATATATTATAGCACATATTTTTTGAGTGAACAAGGATAATTTTATTAACAAAAATCATAATGTCAGGTGATATGGTGCTTGAAAAAAGACTGACCTTTCCCAAAAGTCCGAAAGCGGCGTGAGAAAGGTCATTTTTTTGTGTAATAACACGATTTAGCGCGGATAATTCAAAATAAATCTTGAAAAAGCGCGGGAATTGTGGTAAAATAACTATGTATTTTGCAATTATGGACAACTTGCGAAAGGAGAGTAACAATGAACGACGAAACAACTGTCGCGGGCGAGCTTGAAAAAGCAGGCGGGGAAGCTCTGACACAGACAGAAACTGCCCCGGAAGCTGCCGAGCCGTCAGGCGAAACAGAAAAGACAGAAAACACACAGCAGTCCGAAACGACAGAAACGGCAAAACAGACGAAAAAGAAAAACTTTCTCACGCGCGGCTTTTTGCCGTCGGACAAGAATATGGGTTATGCCTTCACGATATACACCCTGCTTGCGCCGTATTTTATATGGGGCGTTATCGCGCTTTTGTATTACAGCGGCGTTAAGGAAAAGTATGCCTGGATAAAGTGGGGAGCTATCCCTGCGGGCGTGCTTGCGGCGCTTGACCTTGTACAAGTGGTGCGCGTGTTTATCAGGTGCAGGGGCAAAAAGAAGGTGGGCGAGCCTGTAAACAGGTTTGTATTTGCGCTTATCTTCTCGTTCAACTCGATGCTGATGCCCGATATGATAATGGGCTCGCCGCCGGTCAAGGCGAACATTCTGTACACCCTGCTGGGACTTGCACTGTGTATGACGCTGTACCTTATCGGACTTGCGATATTCTCAAACCCGAAGGTCTGGTTCGGTATAATCAACGGATTTTTCGCGTTCTACGGATTTATGCAGTTTTACATATACCTGTTCAGAGGTGCGCCTATACAGTTCTCCGACATCTTCAACATCGAGTCGGCGAAGGAGGCGAGCGACCTTTACAAGTTCACCTTTGCGCTTATGCCTATCTATGCGATAGTAAATGTCGCGGTGATGATATTTATTTTCATCAAGGTGAAGATAGCACCCGCAAAGGCAAAGACAAGGATAGCAGCGGCTGTCGGAACAGCAGTCGGCTGTCTGGTGATGGTTTTCGTGGGCAGGTTCGCGTATGACCTGGGACTGAAAAACAGATACATCATAATGAATTTCTCGGGAAGCGAGAACAAGCTGACCTACTCAAATGTCGGCTACAATCTGATGTTCTACTTTGACGGAATGTACAACCACGTCTATAAGCCCGACGGCTATTCCGACGAAAAGGCGGTAGAGATACTCTCGCAGTATGAAACAAAGAAAGCCGACAAGGACAAAAAGCCTATCATCATCGGCATAATGAACGAGTCGTTTGCCGACTTCAAGCACATAGGCGACCTAAAGACCGATAAGGACTATATGCCCTGCTACAACGCGCTGAAGAAAGAATCAATCTACGGCTATGTGACGGTATCTGCCTATGGCGGATATTCCTGCAACTCCGAGTACGAGTTCCTTTCGGGCAACACCATGGGCTTTATGCCTGCGGGAAGCGCGGCATTCACGCAGTTTATTGACGGCGAGCAGGACAGCCTCGTGTCCTATCTCAACGAGCAGAACTATCACACAATGGCGGTGACTCCGTGCAGACCGGGACTTTGGAATCTGGAAAACGTGTATAAGTATTTGCAGTTTGACCAGACTGAATACAAGTGCCACGAGCATATCGTGCCCGTCAAGGAGATAAACAACAACATCTCCGACGAGACTGTTTTCCAGTGCATAAAGTACGCTGTGGACAACAATATCCACAAGAACGATTCGCTGTTCATCTGGACGACCACTATGCAGAACCACGGCGACTATACGCCCGACAACCGCAAGACGACTCCGCACAACATTGAGATACAGGGCATAAAGAACGATGAAGCAAGCATCTACCTTGACTCCATCTATCTTTCTGACAAGGCTTTCGGCGACCTGGTGGATCATTTCAGAAACTATGACCGTGAGGTAATAATCGTTATGTTCGGCGACCATTTCCCGCACATTATGTCTTTCACCGAAAAGCTCTACGGACAGGACGTTTCTACTCTCTCAACGGGCGACTACGCAAGGCTTCACCAGACTCCGTTCATCATCTGGAGCAATAAAGGTCTTGAATCCAAGGAGATAAAGGATATCTCCCTCAACTACCTGTCAAACGAGGTGATGAAGGCAGCAGGCCTGCCGCTTGCACCGTATCAGCAGGAGCTTGAAAAGGTAAGACAGACCCTGCCGATAATCAGTATGTTCGGATATATGAACTCTGACAAAAAGTGGTTCGAGACCAGCGATGACGACAAAAAGACGACCGATATCCGCAACGAGTACAACATTATGCAGTATTACCGAATGTTCGGTAACGTAAAAAAAGATGAATGATATGCAGACCGTAAAGATAGGCAGCGTCACCATTTCCAAGACCGCGGCGCTCGCGCCTATGGCATCAGTCGCGGATAAATCCTACCGCCTTATGTGCAAACGCTTTGGCGCGGCGTATCTCGTCAGCGAGATGATATCCTCAAAGGGCTTGTGCTTTGGCGACAAAAAGACCGCGCGCCTTTGCGAGATAGAAAGCGAGGAGCGCCCGTATGCCCTCCAGCTGTTCGGCGAGGAAAGCTTGTATATGGGCAAGGCGGCGTATATGCTTGGTCAGTTCAAGCCCGATATTATCGACATAAATATGGGCTGCCCCGTTCCGAAGATAGTTTCAAACGGCAGCGGCAGCGCGCTTATGAAGGATATCAAAAGGGCAGAGCAGATCGCCCGCGAGGTAGTCAGAAATGCCGCTTGTCCCGTGACGGTGAAATTCCGCGCAGGCTGGGACGAGCAAAGCAAAAACGCTGTTGAGTTTGCAAAAATGCTCGAGCAGACGGGCGTTTCGGCGATAACCTGTCACGGCAGGACGCGCACGCAGTTTTATTCCGGCAAAGCCGATTGGGACATCATCAAAGCCGTAAAAGAGGCGGTGAGTATTCCCGTTATCGGCAACGGCGATGTGACTGACGGCAAAAGCGCAAAGGCGATGTATGACTACACGGGCTGCGACCTTGTGATGATAGGCAGAGGCTCGTACGGCAGGCCGTGGGTGTTTGAGCAGGTCAGAAGATACCTTGAAACGGGTGAGGTAATGCCCGAGCCCGACCTTGAAACAAAGATAGCTGTGATGAAAAAACACTGCGAGCTGATTTGCACCTACAAGGGCGAAAAGCAGGGAATGAAAGAGGCGCGCAAGAACGTGCAGTGGTACATAAAGGGCTTGAAGGGCAGCGCAAAGCTGCGCGGAAAGTGCAGCGAGCTGGTGTGCCTTTCAGACCTTGATGTGATGATAGATGCAATAAGAACGGAGAATAGTGATGAGTGAACAGCAAAGACAGAAAGATATTTTCGACAAGCTGGTGCATCTGAAAATATTCCGCTGGTTCGAGCCGTTTTTCCAAAAGAACAGGGAAATGCTTATGTACCTGTTCTTCGGCGGACTGACTACCGTGGTCAGCTTTGTGACAGCGATAGTATCAAAGGATCTGTTTGAAAGTGCAGGAATGGGCAAGGGCGCTGTTTCAATAATAAGCACCATTATATCGTGGATATGTGCCGTGACGTTTGCGTATGTGACAAATCGTATATGGGTGTTTGATTCAAAGGTCAAGGGCAAAAAGGGCATACTTACCGAAATGGTATCGTTCTACGGCGGAAGAGTGTTCACTCTGCTGGTGGAAATGGGTATGATGTGGCTGTTCTACTCGGTGATGGGTATTAACTACACCGTCGCAAAGATAATCGCAAGTGTAGTCGTGCTGATACTCAATTATGTTATAAGCAAACTGTTCGTATTCAAAAAGAAAGACAGCTCTGTGTGAGCTGTCTTTTTTGTTTGTATGCTTTAGCATACAATAAACCCCCAGTTTTACTGGGGGAATTAAAAAGCTTTAGCATAGTTGTTTTCCGAAGGAAAACACTTGGCGAAGCCAAATGTGTATGACACTTTTTTATTCTAATCAAAATTTGTAATAGCAGGGACTACCCGTTTACGGGTTGCAGTGCGGTTAATGCGATAATAATAATTCAGTACCCACTTTAGTGGGTGAGCCTGTAATTGCCCCTTTTAGGGGCTGTGCA
>Ga0256404_1003219_pt1 | contig 33873 bp, 27 predicted proteins | sample RumenRJG_01DNA_FD_185990 | JGI IMG/M metagenome (GOLD analysis project Ga0256404, IMG submission 185990) | Bovine rumen microbial communities from Lethbridge, Alberta, Canada - RJG_01 | ecosystem: Host-associated > Mammals > Digestive system > Stomach > Rumen | place: Canada: Alberta | collected... | reverse complement strand
ATATTTGGCTGAACGGAAGAAATGGTGTATCTTTGCATCCGCAAAAGACGATACGGTGCCTTGGATGAGTGGCTTAGTCAACGGTCTGCAAAACCGTCTACGGCGGTTCGAATCCGCCAGGCACCTCTCTGAAAATCGAAAAGGCAGCATCCATGCAAATCGCTGGGTGCTGCCTTTTTTTCGTGAAAGATGTTGTTGCGTTCATGCAAGTTGAACGAAAATAGTCAACAAAACGCCCCTGCATAAACATACAGCAAAAGGGTTATAAATATACAGTTGAACTTTCGTTTTCCAAAAGTTAACTTTTGGCTTCTGAAAGTTCAACTTTTACCTCCTGAAAGTTCAACTTTTAGCGTGCAAAAGTTGAACTTTTGGAAACTGGTTCTTAACTCGTTGAAATACAGTGGTTTGCAAATCGCTCTTTCATCTCGCCACCTCTGTATAAATATACATTTTCGGCAAGATGACTTAACGTGAATGTGGTCAGTAACGGATGCGGTTTTTGGGGGGATGAAAAAGTTCATCAATCCCGTTCGGTGTTATGTCAGGAGGCTGTCAATCGTCGCACGCACCCTTCTCTCCGTGGTCTCCATGCGGACGTCTTCTTCAGCATCGGGACTGCCCATATAGACGGAGGGGTTGGTGAAACGCATGTGCGACAGCACCTTTTCGCGTGCAGAGAAATGAAATTCGCGGATTCCCGTCTGCTCGTGAATTTTGCGAATATTTCCCTCGTTTACTCCGCAGCCGGCGAGGATGATGATTCTGTCAGCCGCCTGGTCGTGTAGTTCTTTCAGGAGACTGATACCCTGTTCGGCAGTCGGTTGTGCACCCGACGTGAGAATGCGGTCGAATCCTAAGGAGATAATCTGTTCGAGTGCCTGTCTGGGGTCTCTGCAGCGGTCGAAAGCGCGGTGGAAGGTAGTGGAAAGTCCCTCTGAGTGCTCCATCAGCAGGCGATTTTTCCTCATGTCGATGTCTCCCTCTTCGGTGAGACAGCCGAAGACGACGCCGTCTGCTCCGATTTGGCGTGCCACGTCAATGTCGGCAATCATGCGTTCCATTTCCAGGTCAGAATAGAGGAAGTCTCCTCCGCGTGGGCGGATGATGACGTGGAGTCGGGTTGTAGTGAGCACTTTGCGGGCTGTCACTATCTCGCCGTAGGACGGGGTGGTCCCGCCTTCCGGGATGCCGGCGCAGAGTTCCACGCGATGGGCACCGCCTTTTTGGGCAGCCAGACAACTTTCCACGCTGTTGGCGCAGACCTCAAACTGAAACGTCTTATTTGTCATAAATAGAATGGATGTGGGTGTGACGGGAGGTCACCGGCTATTCTTCAAACAGATTTTCTATCTCTTTGATTTCGTCTTCATCAAACCAGTCATTCAGTTTCGTGCGGGCTTTTTCCTTGACTTCGTCGGAAACGTCCACCCAAATCTTTTTCAGCACATAGATGAGCACCGCCAAGTCGTCGGTCAGTCCGGCGATGGGGATGGCATCAGGCATCACGTCGAGCGGGCTTATCAAGTATCCGAGTGCTCCCAGAATGATGGCTTTGTCCTTGATGGATACGCTTTTGCTCTGCAGTGTGTAATACAGAATCAGAGCGGCATATACTAATTTGGCACCGGCTCGTTTGGCGATGCGCGAAATTTTCTCAACAAACTTCTTCTTCGAGAATTTGTCTTTGTATGACATGAAATCGGGTAGTTCCATAGTGTTTTAACCTAATGAGAAACAAATTTCATTTAATGTAAATCGGTGCAAATGTACAAATTATTTCCAAAATAGCAAAAATAAATTTGGCGGTTCACTTTTTTTAGTGTATTTTCGCAGAAAATAATTGAGTTATGAGTGATTTGGAACAAAGAGAACTGGCGGTGAGGCGGGCAATAGCCAAGTACCGCAACGAGCCGGATTTTCCCAAGTTTGAGGATTATGGTGGCAGCGATGAATTGTTGGACGACTACTTCTATGCGCAGACACCGCAAGGCACGATGGAAGATGAGAAACGGAAGTTTACGATTTACGGCGTCCTGCTGATAGTGCCGGTTGCGGTCATGTCGTTTTTCTTCAGAGACGTCATGGAGCTTCTTTACGGGCTGTTGATAGGAGGCGTGTTGTCGGCTTTGTATTATCTTTATCTGAGGAACAGGGAAAAACGCCGATGGCAGCGTTTTGAGGATGCGCAGATAGAGAAATATATTGACGATGTCCTGCAATACAAGAGTAAAGAAAATTGAGTGATTCTCAATCAGTTGTAACAGCCCGCAACTCTTTTGTCATAAGAGTTGCGGGCTGTTTTCTTTTGTTGTGAAGCAAAAAAATAACAAATTTATTTGTACATTATTTATTTTTTACTACTTTTGTGCCCGAAAAACAAACAACTATTATTAAAAAGATTGTATAATTAAAAAAAAACTGTATGAAACACTATCATGAACAAAAGCCGATGGCTTATCGGCTGTTGTTGATTCTGCTTCTGCTGGGTGTACCTTTCATGGGTATCCGTGCGGAAGGATTATCAGCGAGCAAGACTGCTGCCGTTGATCAGACATCAAAAGTCATTACGGGTAACGTAGTTGACGAGAATGGTGAACCTCTGATTGGTGTCAGCGTACAAGTGAAAGGTGAAAGCGGACTGGCGGTAACCGACATCGACGGTAACTATCGCGTCACGGTCAATGGTGCTAATCCTACACTTGTCTTCTCTTACATTGGTTTCGCTACTCAGGAAGTCGTGACGAATGGTCGTCAGACCGTGAATGTGACGATGAAGGAAGAAGGCAGATTCATTGAAGAAGTTGTGGTGACCGCTCTCGGCATCAAGCGTGCAGAGAAAGCGCTGAGCTACAATGTGCAGAAAGTGGGTGGCGACGAACTCGTGACTGTGAAGAACGCCAACTTCATGAACTCACTCGCCGGTAAGGTGGCTGGTGTGAACATCAATGCCTCTTCAGCCGGTACCGGTGGTGCCACGAAAGTTGTGATGCGCGGTCCGAAATCAATCAACCAGAGCAACCAGGCTCTTTATGTTGTTGACGGTGTGCCCATTACAAACACCAGCTTTGGTGAAGTGACCAATGGTATCTATTCCGTACAGCCGGGTACTGAAGGCGTTGCTGACATCAACCCTGAGGATATTGAGTCGATTTCCGTACTCAGTGGTCCCGCTGCTGCTGCCCTCTATGGTTCAGCCGCTGCCCAGGGTGTCATCATGATTACCACGAAGAAAGGTAAGGAAGGCAAAGTCAGCGTGACGGTGTCTAACAGCACGCAGTTCTCAAAGGCTTTCATCATGCCTGAATTCCAGAACTCTTACATCAACCGTCCGAACGAAGTAATGTCTTGGGGCGAGAGAGCTGAGAGTGCTTACGGCAAGTATGAGCCGAAGAATTTCTTCAACACCGGAACGAATATCCAGAACAACGTTTCGTTGACAACGGGTACCGACAAGAACCAGACCTATCTCTCTGTCGGCTCTACCAATGCGAAGGGTATCATTACTAATAGCGGTTACGACCGTTACAACTTCACATTCCGAAACACGACATCGTTCCTGGATGACAAGATGACCCTCGATTTCGGTCTTAACTACATCAAGGAAAAAGACAAGAACCTCATGGCTCAGGGACAGTATTTCAACCCGCTGACAGCACTCTATCTCTTCCCGCGCGGCGAGAGCTTCGATGCTGTGCGTACCTTTGAGGTTTGGGACCCTGCACGCGGTATCTATGTGCAGAACTGGAACTTTGGTGATGCGCTCAACATGCAGAATCCGTACTGGATTGCCAAGCGCATGAACCGCATCAACAAGAAAGACCGTTACATGGTGACCGCATCGCTCCGTTATCAGGTACTCGACTGGCTCGAACTCGCCGGACGTGTTCGCTACGACGATGCACACACCAAGCAGGAAGATATGCGTTATGCTTCTACCATCGACCTGTTTGCACACTCACAGTATGGATTCTATGGATACGACAAGATTGACGACCGTACGTTCTACGGCGACTTGATGGCAAACATCAACAAGACCTTCGGCGACTTCTCGCTCTCGTCAAACATTGGTGTTTCCATGCAGCGCACGAAGTATGACGTCGGTGGTTTCCAAGGCGGACTGAAAGCTCCGGCAAACGTGTTCTCTCCGAATGCTATCGACTATGGAACACCGACCAACGACAACCGTCCTATCTACAACCTGACACGTCACTACATCAACTCGCTGTTTGCCAACGTCGAACTCGGTTGGAAGAGCATGCTCTACTTGACAGTGACAGGACGTAACGACTGGGATTCAGCACTCGACGGAACCGACAACGAGTCGTTCTTCTATCCGTCAGTAGGTCTGTCTGCCATCATCTCACAGATGACAGAGCTGCCGAAATTCATCAACTACCTGAAGGTTCGCGGTTCGTACGCTTCTGTCGGTTCTGCCATCTCGCCGAACATCACGACACCGTGGCGTTACACCTATAACCCGGCATCGCAATCGTACAGCACAGTGACCTATAAGTTCCCGAAGACGTTCTATCCTGAGCGCACCAACTCTTGGGAAGTGGGTCTCACTGCACGTTTCTTCAACAACGATTTGACATTCGACCTGACGCTCTATCAGAGCAACACACGCAAGCAGACCTTCCTCCGTCCCATCACGGCAGGTGAAGGATACAATGCAGAGTATGTGCAGACAGGTAACATCCGCAACCGCGGTATCGAGCTTGCCATCGGTTACCAGCATCGCTGGGGCGACTTCGCATGGAGCACCAACTTCACTTGGAGCGCTAACCAGAATAAGATTATCGAACTCTATGAGGACAATCCTGATGAGGTTATCTCAAAGGGTGGTTTCAATGGTGCTTCGATTATGCTGAAGAAAGGCGGCACGATGGGTGATGTCTATGTGAGCACCGATTTCAAACGCGACAACGAAGGTAATATCGCACTCGACAATAATGGTAACGTGCAGCGTGTGACGCTCACCAACCCGCTGTATCGCGGTTCTGTTCTTCCGAAGGGAAATCTCGGATTCTCCAACGACTTCACATGGAAGGGCATCAATTTGGGCTTCCTGCTTACTGCACGTCTCGGAGGCATCGTGTTGTCACAGACACAGGCTTACCTCGACGAGTGGGGCGTTTCAAAGGTTTCTGCCGACTGGCGTGACAAGGGTGGCATACCCATCAATACCGGTATGATTGAGGCAGAGAAATATTATAGTGTAGTCGGTGGTAACAACCCGATTTGGTCTGATTATATCTACAGCGCAACCAACGTCCGCCTGCAGGAACTCCATATCGGTTATACTCTGCCGAAGCAGGTACTTGGTTTCGCAACCATGTCTGTCGGTCTGACCGCACACAACCTCTGGATGATTTACAACAAGGCTCCGTTCGATCCTGAATCAGTGGCTTCTACTGGCACTTACTATCAGGGCTTTGACTTCTTCATGCAGCCCAGCCAGCGTTCACTTGGCTTCAACGTGCGTCTGAACTTCTAATGTTACACATTATTTATATATATAAGGAATATGAATATGAAAACGAATAAAATAAAGGGAGGTCTTTCGCTCATCGCTTTTTCAGCGCTGACAATTCTCGCATCTTGTACGGCAGGCTTCGAAGATGCCAACCGTCCGGGCGGAAACCTGAATTGGGAAGACCTTAACAAGGACAACTATGCTACAGGTTCGTTTATGATTCAGTTGCAGAACGAGGCATTCCCCGAGCAGGAGAACACCTATCAGATGAACGTGGACCTGATTGGAAACTATCTGGGACGTTACATGACGTATGCCAACAATGGTTTCTCCAACAACAACTTTGTGATGATGAACGCGCCTACGGGATGGGCAAACTATCCTTTCAAGGACTGTACGCCGAAGGTGGTTTCTGCTTTCAAGGAAATCTATCGTTACACTGAAGGTGAAGGCATCAACTACGCATGGGCACTGATTCTCCGTGCACAGGCATTCCTTCGTCTGACCGATATCTACGGACCTTATCCTATCGGTGCAGAGAGCGATCCGAACGCTTACTCTTCACAGGAGAAAGTATATAAGGAACTCATTCTCGACCTCGATTCAGCTACGAACATTCTCGCTCCGATGGTGGCAGCCGACCCGAACCTGACGGTCAGCGCTGACTACGACCATGTGTATGGCGGCAAGTTTGCCAAGTGGTTGAAGTTCGCTAACTCGTTGAAGCTCCGCATGGCTATCCGCATGCGCTTTGCTGACCCGACTTATGCTCGTCAGGTGGCTGAGGCTGCAGTGGCTGGCGGCGTGATTACCTCTAACGATGACAACTTGGAGATTACATACGTGCCGAACGGTCAGTACAAGACATCAGTAGAGTGGGGCGACAGCCGTGCTTGTGCCGATATCGAGTGCTACATGAACGGTTATAAGGACCCGCGTATTACGAAATACTTCAAGGCAACAGAGACGGCGGGCGACCGCGCGGTCATCGGATGTCTGGCTGGTGCTGCTATTGGTAACAAGGCAACCGCTATGTCAGTTTATTCAGCTGCCAATATCGAGCAAAACTCACGCGGTGTGTGGATGACTGCTGCCGAGATCACATTCTGCCGCGCTGAAGGCGCACTCGCAGGATGGAGCGGCATGGGCGGAAGCGTTGAAGAACTCTACAACCAGGCTATCCGTCTGTCGTTCGAGCAGTGGGGTGCCGGTGGCGTAGATGTTTATCTGCAAGACGCGACCTCTACTCCTGCAGCATACGTAGATGCTGAGGGCGGTTTCGGAAAAGCCATGCCGGCAGCAAGCACCATCACCATCAAGTGGGATGAAAGTGCTTCTAACGAGGTGAAACTCGAGCGTCTGATTACCCAGAAGTGGATTGCAGGCTTCCCCAACGGTGATGAAGGTTGGGCAGAGCTCCGCCGCACGGGTTATCCGAAGGTGTTCGACGTAGCACGAAACACGACTATCAAGGTAGCCAACCGCGTGCCGTTCTGTACGGAAGAGCCAATCAACAACAAGGACAACTATGAGAAAGCTGTTCAGTTGCTCGGTGGTGCAGACAATTACACAACCAAACTGTGGTGGCAGAGATAATCAATTAGCAGTTAAACATAAAGAATCAATAAGAAATGAAAACAATATTGAAATCATTCCTGATGTTCTTAGGCGTGACAATCGCGTTCTCATCATGCAGCGACTGGACAGAAACGGAGATTAAAGATCCCGAGAATCTGACCGATGCGCAGAAGACGGAAGAATACTATGAGAACCTGCGCGCTTATAAAAAGACTGACCATCCCGTTGCATTCGGATGGTTCGGTGAATGGGTAGGAAGCGGTGCTTCACTTGAGCACTCCCTTCGCGGACTCCCCGACAGTGTGGACTTTGTCTCCATCTGGGGTAACTGGAAGAATCTTGATGAAGCACGCATTGCTGACAAGAAATATGTGAAAGAAGTGAAAGGCACCCGTGCACTGGTTTGTTTCATCGTGGACAACTATGGAACACAGTTGACTCCAGAGGGTGAGACTCCTGCTGACTTCTGGCTCTTTGGACAGACGTATGGCGAGGGTGTCGATTTGGACTCCGTGCGCGTGGCTAACTATGCCAATGCTATCTGCGACACGATTGACAAGTACGACTATGACGGTTTCGACTACGACTACGAGCCGAACTTCGGACACAGCGGAAACATTTCTAAGAGTGCTTTCTCACAGAAGAAGTACGAGCGCATCTTCGTTCGCACGCTGGCTAAGCGCTTAGGCCCGCTCTCAGGAACAGACAAGCTGCTGGTGATGGACGGTGAGCCGCAGACGATTGCCGGCGACCTCGGCGAGTGCTTCGACTACTTCATCGTTCAGGCATACGCTTGCACCAGTGCTTCGAACCTTGACAACCGTATCGCTGCAGCCATCTCGAACCTGACGCAGCCGGCAGAGGGAACCAGCAAATATCTCTCGCCCAGCAGCCCGTTCTATCCCAGCCGTTATCTCACGGCAGAGGAGATTGCCCGGAAGTATATCGTGACCGAGAACTTCGAAAGCTATGCAGCTACTGGCGGTGTGACATTCTCAGACCGCAATGGCAACGTGATGCGGAGCCTCGAAGGAATGGCACGCTGGCAGCCTATCATCAACGGACGTACCGTGCAGAAGGGCGGTATCGGAACCTATCGTATGCAGCTCGAATATAAGGTTTCTGGCTTTGACGAGACCTATCCGTATCTGCGCAAGGGCATTCATATCATGAATCCTGTGATTAAATAAATCGAAACTAAAAACGATAAGAATATGAAACGCAATCAAATCAAATTCATATTGGGCGGAATGGTCGTAGCATTGACCATGCTTACGGCTTGTGGCAACGACCACGAATACTCCGTCAAGGAAAATCAGGCTTACATTGCGCAGACTAACACCAACGGCAATGCTTCGCAGAAGCTCACCGTGGACGATGAGCCTGTGTCTGTCAGTCTCAACGTGCGCCTGTCGTCACCTACTTCTGAGGATTGCTCATTCGAGGTGGTTGCCGACGAGTCTGTACTGACTGAATATAACAACCTGAACGTGACCAGCTATCGCATGTTGCCGGAAGACTTCTTCTCATTCTCTTCGGATGTCATCACGGTAGAGAAAGACAACTCGCTCTCTTCTCCAATCAATGTTGACGTAAGCCCGATGAGTGAGGAGCTGAAGGCTACAGGTCAGAAATATGCCATCGGTATCCGTCTCGTAAGCAAGGACGGAAAGAAGGACGTGCTCGCTTCTGGAAGCAAATACGTCATCGTGCTCGACCAAGTGCCCAAGCAGGCAGTGCCGCTGTTCAACCGTAACCTCATGTCTGTCCTCCCCGTTCCACAGCTGACACTGACGGAATACACCGTGGAGATGTGTGTGAACATGGACATCTTGGGAACACGTATCGGACAGTACAATAACCAAGCTCTTTTCTATGCAGGCGGTAATGGTGAGATCTACCTCCGTTTCGGTGATGCACCGATTGAAGGAAACCGCTTCCAAGTGAAGACGATGGGTACGCAGATGAACAGTAACATGCTTTTCAATGCCAATACATGGTATCACATCGCCGTTGTCTGCACGGGAAGCAACCTCTATTTCTATTTCAATGGTGTACTTGACAACTCTTTGGATTTGCCGAATAACCCGATGACGCTCGGTCCTGACTTCAGCATTATAAGCAGCGGCAGTTATTTCGTTGCACAGAAAGCTAAGATGTGTCAGCTGCGCTTCTGGAGCAAAGCCCGCAGTCAGATGGAGATTGCCAACAATATGTACAACGTCGATCCCAACTCTGCCGGCCTCGAAGGCTACTGGAAGATGGACGAGGGCGAAGGAAACGTGTTCAAGGATTCTTCTCCTCACGGTCGTGACGCTTATCTGAACAATTCAGGATTAAACGTGACTTGGGAACCCGATGTGCGTATCGACGGCAAGTAAACATGAAAATGATAAAACTTAAAAAGAAAAAACATGAAAAAGATAATCAATAAAACCTTGTTGGCAATGCTGCCTTTCCTGGCAGCCTGCCAGTCAGACCCTGACGTAGGCACACCGCTCTATCCCGTAGAAGAAGAGGATGTGACTCCGAAAGTCTATGTATATAATGGCACAATAGAGGGTAATGAGATGGCATCAACACTGGTAAACACACCCGCCGGACTGGTTATCCCGGAGGATACGCTCCGTTTCCATGTACGCATGTCACGCCCCGCAAGCAGTGATGTGAAAGTCAGCGTTGCACTCGACAATACCGCGGCAGAGGAGTATGATGCTACTGCCGAATTGCTGAGCACAGACGTATTAAAGTTGCTGACGGATGAAGTGACGATTCCTGCCGGTCAAATCATCTCAAGCGAGGAGATTGTCATTGCCATCAACGATGAGTCGGCAGCTGTCGAGGCATTGGAGAAGTATGCCGTGGCGGCAGTCGTACTGAATGCTTCCGGTGCCGGAGTGGCTCAAGAGTATAACACCTACATCTGGAAACTCTACAAAGAGACGCTCAATGTCTATGCCGAGCTCAACACAGGAGCCGTCATCGAAGGCATGACAGAGATACCGAAGAGCGACTGGACATTCAGCACTACAAATACAAATTATGGTAATGAAATCACTGACGGGGATGTTAGCGCATGGAACTATGGTATGGTGAGCACTCCCGGCGGCACGATGACCTTCGAGTTCAGCTCTCCGCGTAAGGTGAGCGCCTTCGCATGTATCACGCCGCAATATGCCTCTTATTACCGCTACGGTGTAGGAGCTCTCAAGGTGGAGACCAGCGACGATGGCGAAACATGGACCGGACACGGAACGGTCACGCTGCAACAGCTTACAGGTAACGGCGTTTGGACAGTAGCCAAGTTCTATGAGCCCGTGACAGCGAAGTACTTCCGTTACTCTCCACAGACCCGTGCCAACGGTTCTACAGGATATGCATACGTAGGCGAAGTGAAGATTTACGAGTAAACGTAGATTCTGAATAACTTATTAAAAAACGGGGTTGTGACCGCAGGGTTGCAACCCCGTTTTTCGGTAGAATAAATATACGGCGAAAGCGTATAAATATGCACGTAGAACTTTCGCTTTCCAAAAGTGCCACTTTTAGCTTCCAAAAGTTCCCCTTTTAGCTCCTAAAAGTTCCCCTTTTAGAGTGCAAAAGTTCCCCTTTTGAAACGGGTTTTCCAACTATTTGAATATCAATAAGTTGCGAAGACACTTTTCCGTCTTGCCCGTTTGCATAAATATTCACTTCCACCGTTGAGGATGAAACATCATTGTCAGCAAAATTCTTTTCATTGTTTTTGGCGACGAAAAGTCGGGTCGTTATCTTGATTCTCGGAAATGAAAAGAAAAACAAACTTTTCTTTTGCATTTCTCTCACTTATTCGTAACTTTGGCTGACGCCCAAGTTACTCACGCTCGAAAAAACTCAAATAGAATTTGGTTTTTCGCTCGCTTAATCGTAACTTTTCATAAATTACTTACGCTCGACAATAAAAAAGAATGCGATTCTTTTTGTATTGTCCTCGCTTAATCGTAACTTTGCAACATCAACGAAGCGACACGTTAGTATGAACAAGAGAGCGACAGGGAAGGCGTTGCGCAAGAACCCTTTTTTTGAAAAATACCAGACACCCCATGAGGTCATTCCTTTCAACCTGATACGGTTGGAAGACTACGAGGAGGCGTTCATGGAAGGCATGCGCCGTGAGAAGGAGCAGATAGAGAAGATTGTGACCAATCCGGCAAAACCGACTTTCGACAATACCATCATCGATACCGACGAGGACAAGGACGGCTACTACGACCTGCTCTCACGCGTGTCTGCCGCATTCTTCAACCTGATGGGAGCGGAGACGAGCGACGAAATGGATGCCCTGGCTCAGAAAATGCAGCCGCTGCTGACCAAACATGCCAACGACATACAGTTGGACAAACGCCTGTTTGAGCGCGTCAGAGCCGTTCACCTGCATCATCGACGCTTGACTCCGGAGGAGAAAATGCTGCTCGATAACTGCTATTCGGGCTTCGTGAGAAGCGGTGCACTGCTGAGTGATGCCGACAAAGAGAAACTGCGCAAGCTCTCAGAGGAAATGGGCATGCTCTCACTCCAGTTCTCACAAAATCTGTTGAAAGAGCGAAAAGCCTATACACTGCACATCACCAGGAAAGACCAACTCGGCGGACTGCCCGAGACGGCGGTGGAGGCAGCTGCACAGGCAGCCAAGGAACGGAAGCTGAAAGGATGGGTCTTCACGCTCGACGCTCCGAGCATGGGACCGTTCATGCAACATTCCACACAGCGCGAATTGCGCAAACAGATGTATATGGCGTACAACACGCTCTGCACACACGACAATACGGAAAACAACGTGGACATCTGCAAGCGACTGATCAACCTCCGTCGCGAGACAGCACAGCTGCTGGGCTATAAGACGTTTGCCGACTATGTGCTGAAAAAGCGCATGGCATCCAATAAGCGGAACGTGTATCAGTTGTTTGACGACCTCATCAAGGCGTATAAACCGACCGCACTCAAAGAGCGCGAGGAGGTCATCAGACTTGCCAAAAAGATAGAAGGGAAAGACTTCGAACTGAAGCCCTGGGACGGTGCGTTCTACTCGCATAAGCTGCAAATGAAGAAATTCAACATCGACTCGGAGATGCTCCGCCCGTATTTCGAGCTGTCGAAAGTGATTGAGGGCGTGTTCGGACTTGCCCGTCGGCTGTATGGCATCACGTTCAAGGAGAATAAGAAGATTCCGGTGTATCACCGTGACGTGAAGGCATACGAGGTGTTCGACAAGGACGGCAGCTATCTGGCGGTGTTCTACGCCGACTTCCACCCGCGCAAAGGCAAGCAGGGCGGGGCGTGGATGACCGAGTTCCAGGGGCAGTGGATAGACAAGAAAGGGGAAAATGTGCGTCCGCACGTGAGCGTCGTCATGAACCTGACCAAGCCGACCGCCAAGAAGCCCGCACTGCTGACACTGGACGAGGTGACCACTTTCCTCCATGAGTTCGGACATTCGCTGCACGGCATGTTTGCCAACACACGCTTCGAAAGCCTTTCGGGAACAAATGTGTGGTGGGATTTCGTGGAGTTGCCGTCGCAGTTCATGGAAAACTATGCGATAGAAAAGGAATTCCTTCGCACTTTCGCTTTCCACTACGAGACAGGCGAACCGCTTCCCGAAGAACTCATCAACCGCATAGTCAGAAGCCGCAACTTCATGGCAGCTACCGCTTGTCTGCGCCAAGTCAGTTTCGGAATGCTCGACATGGCGTATTACACACAGAAGGATGTTTTCGACGAAGACCTCCTGAAGTTTGAGAAACAGGCATGGCGGAAAGCCATCATCTCCAAACAGTTGGAGAATACCTGCATGACGGTGCAGTTCTCGCACATCATGGCAGGTGGATATGCCGCAGGCTATTACAGCTATAAATGGGCGGAAGTGCTCGAGGCAGACGCTTTCAGCGTGTTCAAGAAAGAAGGCATCTTCAATGAAAGCACCGCACAGCGGTTCCGCGACCATGTCCTCTCACGCGGCGGGACGGAACACCCCATGACGCTCTACAAGCGTTTCCGAGGTGGAGAGCCCACTATCGACGCCCTGCTGAAGCGTAACGGAATCAAAGTAAATGCGACAAAGAAAGCATAGACCAATGAGTAATAATAAGGATAAACAACGGGAACTGGACCTGCGCTATCTGCGCATGGCGCGTATCTGGGCAGAAAACAGTTATTGTCAGCGTCGAAAGGTGGGAGCACTGGTGGTCAAGGAAAAGATGATTATCAGCGACGGCTATAACGGTACGCCCAGCGGTTTTGAGAATGTGTGTGAGGACGAGGGCAATGTGACGAAGCCTTACGTGCTTCACGCCGAAGCCAACGCCATCACCAAACTGGCACGCTCGTCGAACAACAGTGACGGTGCCACGCTCTATGTGACGGCTTCACCATGTATCGAATGTGCCAAGCTCATCATACAGGCAGGCATCAGACGGGTGGTCTATGGAGAGCAGTATCGGATGGAAGACGGCATCAATCTCCTGAAAAGAGCCAATATTGAAGTGATATATATAAATGTAGAAGAGCATGAATCTGAATAAGTCAAACCGCTTTGCTCCGATATTACTGGCATTGTGCGTGATTATTGGAATCTTGATAGGCACGTTCTATACCAAGCATTTTTCCGGTAACCGACTCAGTATTATCAATTCGGGCAGCAACCGCCTCAATAATCTACTGCGGATTATTGACGACCAGTATGTGGATACGGTGAATATCGACAGTCTTGTGGAGAAAGCCATGCCGCAGATACTCTCAGAACTGGATCCCCATTCGGTCTATATCAGTGCGAAAGACGTGCAGGCAGTAGCCGATGATTTGAAAGGCTCGTTCTCGGGAGTAGGCATTGAGTTCACGATTCGTGAAGATACAATCCACATTCAGAATGTCATAGCCGGCGGTCCGGCAGAATCGGCAGGACTTCTTGCCGGTGACAAAATCGTGGCGGTGGATGGCAAGAACTTTACAGGTAAGCAGGTGACGAACAGCGAAGCCATGCGTCGTCTGAAAGGTCCGAAGAACACGAAAGTGAAACTGGGCATCCTCCGCTACGGTCAGAAGGAAGTGAAAAACTTTGTCGTCACACGCGATGATATAGAAACAAAGAGCATTGCAGCGGCTTATATGATTGACGAGGAAGTGGGGTACATACGCATAAAAAGTTTCGGGGAGAAAACGTATTATGAATTCCTTACGGCGCTGGCACAATTATCTCAGGAGGGTTTCTCAAATTTAGTGATCGACCTGCGCGACAATGTCGGCGGTCTGATGTCGTCAGCGATAAGAATAGCCAATGAGTTTCTTCCAGCCAAACGGATGATTGTCTATACCGAAGGCAGGAAGATGAAGCGCGAGGAATATCTCAGTGACGGTCGCGGCAGTTATCAGAAGATTCCGTTGGTGGTTCTTATCAACGAGGGCTCGGCATCGGCATCGGAGATATTTGCCGGAGCAATGCAAGACAACGACAGGGCAACGATTATCGGACGCCGCTCGTTTGGTAAGGGACTTGTCCAGCAGCAGATAGAGTTTTCAGACCATAGCATGATTCGTCTGACGATAGCCCGCTACTACACACCTTCAGGCAGATGTATTCAGAAGCCTTATGTGGATGGCAAGGACAAGAGTTATGAAGAGGATCTGGTGCAGCGCTATCTGCATGGAGAATTCTTCTCTCAGGACAGCATTCAGCATAAAGGTCCCGCATTCCATACCTCCATCGGACGAACGGTTTATGGAGGAGGTGGCATCACGCCAGACATCTTTATACCCGAGGATACGTTGAACATGACATCATACTATAAAGAGGCGGTGATGAGCGGATTGGTAATGCAGTATGCTTTCCAATATACGGATGACAACCGCCAGCTGCTGAAGGAATATGATAGCTTGGCTTCGTTGCAGGCTTACCTGAAGCGGCAAGGACTTGTAGAGCGTTTCGTGACATACGCCAACCAACATGGTTTACAGCGCCGCAACCTGATGATTCAGAAGTCGTATCGCTTACTGGACCGCTTCTTGACAAGCCGCATAGTCTATAATATCCTTAATGAGGAAGCATGGGCAGAGTATATCAATCAAGACGACCCCGTGATTAAATCGGCACTGGAAGTCATGCGGAAGAAAGAGGCTTTCCCCAAGATGCCACAGGCGAAGAAAGGGAAGAAGGTGGCAGTTGCTAACAAGAAGTCATGGAAGAAAAATCGTGTATAAGAAAGGAGATTCGGCGTCGGAAACGGTTGTTTGCGGCGGATGAGTTGGCTGCCCAGTCGCGGCAGTTGATGGAGCGTCTGTTGGCGCATCCCCGCATTTTGTCGGCTCGTGTGGTCCTGATGTACCATGCTTTGCCCGATGAGGTTGACACGGCTGATGCTTTGGAAACGCTTATAGGGATGGGGAAGAAGGTGCTCCTGCCGACAGTGGTCAGCGATGAAGATATGGAACTCTGTGAGTATGAGGGGCGGGAGCAGTTGCATGAGGGTGCCTTTCACATCATGGAGTCGGGCGGCAACAGTTTTAAGGATTATGATTCTATTGATGTTGCTGTCGTTCCCGGCATGGCTTTCGATATGAAAAACAATCGTCTGGGGCGCGGAAAAGGATATTATGACCGTTTCCTTGCAAAGATTCCGTCAGCCTACAAACTGGGTGTTTGTTTTGGTTTTCAGTTTTTAGAGTCACTCCCGACAGGCGCTTTCGATATTGTGATGGATGAAGTGTTAACGGGTAATGACACTTCTATTCGTTCGTTGTAAAATACGCCTCCAGTTTTTGTCTTGCTGACTCGTGATTGTTATCCATATCGCGAATAATATTTCCGTGTTCGAGCAGCGCGATGCGCGAGCTGATATCAACGGTATGTGTGAGGTTATGACTTGAAATGAGTATTGTTGCCTGCGTCTGTTGGTTGTAGTTGGTGAGAATTTTTTTCAGTGAGTTTTGGCTTGATGGGTCTAAGAAGTTGAAAGGCTCATCGAGGATGAGAACTTGCGGTTGATGCATCATAGCCGCTATGATACCCACTTTTTGCTTGTTTCCTGCGGAAAGGTCTCTGATGAGTTTTTTGTGCCCGAGTATTTCTCCGTTCATGAATGCGTTGAATTCTTGGAGACGCTCGTTCATTTGTGTCTCATCGATTTGATGGGTTTTCGCAATGAACGTGAAATATTCCTCCGGTGTGAGGAAATCGATGAGGAATCCTTCGTCGATGTATGCTCCGGTAAAGGTTTTCCATTCTTCGCTCTTTGCAGGATTGATGTCTGTTGACGTTGAAATCAGAATTTCTCCTTGGTCGGCTTTGATGAGGTCGAGCATGAGTCGGAATAGCGTGGTCTTTCCTGCTCCGTTATTGCCTACGAGTCCGAGAATTTCACCACTGTTGATGGTGAATTCCTGGATGTTGCAGGCAACTGTTTCTCCGTATTGCTTTTTTAGGTTGGAGATAGTAATCATAGGCATTGTCTTTTATGAGCGAGGAGAGTCTCCTTGTTCTGTTACTGTTTAACTGATACCTTTTCCGTGGCAGTTCTTGAATTTTTTGCCGCTTCCGCACGGGCATGGGTCGTTTCTGCCAGGCATCTTGTCTTTGACGATTGGGGTGCGGTTGATTTGTTGTGCGCTTTCCCGTGTGTCGTGTGCTGCAGCTGCCTGCTGTGCGGGGTCGTGCAGTTCTTCCTTTTGTTCGTTGTATCGTTGTGAACGTTGTTCAGGTGCTGCTTCTTTGATGTCTTCGTGCTGCATCTCGGGTATCTGTCCTCTCATGAGTATGGATGCGATTCGGTTGTTCATGCCGTCGATCATGTTGTCCCATATCTTGACACTTTCGAGTTTGAAGATGAGCAGCGGGTCTTTTTGTTCGTATGAAGCGTTTTGCACGCTGTGTTTGAGTTCGTCGAGTTCTCTGAGGTTTTCCTTCCAGCAGTCGTCGATGATGTGGAGCATGATGGTTTTCTCGAATTGCTTGACGACAGATTTACATTCCGTGTCGTATGCTTCTTTGAGGTCGCATGGAATGTTGTAAACCCTTTTCCCGTCGGTGATAGGTACCATGATGCGTTCGTATTGCTGTCCTTGGTTTTCGTAAACCTGCTTGATGATGGGCAATGCAATATCTTTGATTCGTTCGGTTTTCCGTCTGAAGGTCTCAATGGCTTGTTGGAAGGTTCTTTCCTGTATTTCCTCCCGTTTGTTGTTGATGAATTCTTCTTCGGTGAACGGTGTCTCTATGGCGAGCGTCTTGAGGAGTTGTTCTTTGGCATTTTGATAGTCGTTATTATCAATAATGTTGATGACCCTGTCCCAGATGACGTTGGTGATGTCCATTCCGATTCGTTCTCCGATGAGTGCATGGTGACGTTTTTCGTAGATGACGGTTCGTTGTTTGTTCATCACGTCGTCATATTCGAGGAGGCGTTTTCTGATGCCGAAGTTGTTTTCTTCTACTTTCTTTTGTGCCCGTTCGATGCTCTTGTTAATCATGGGTGCTTCGATTCTTTCCCCTTCCTTGAATCCGAGTCTGTCCATGACGGCAGCGATTCTTTCGGATGCGAAGAGTCGCATGAGTTTGTCTTCCAGTGACACGTAGAACACGGATGAGCCAGGGTCGCCTTGTCGTCCTGCACGTCCTCTGAGCTGCCTGTCAACGCGTCGGCTTTCGTGTCGTTCGGTGCCGATGATGGCAAGTCCTCCGGCTGCCTTCACCTCTGGCGAGAGCTTGATGTCGGTACCACGTCCAGCCATGTTGGTTGCGATGGTGACAGCTCCCAGTCCGTCGGTTGATTTTCCTGCTTCGGCAACGATGTCAGCCTCTTTCTGGTGGAGTTTGGCGTTGAGGACGTTGTGCGGTATGTTTCTCATCTTGAGCATTCTGGAGAGGAGTTCAGATATTTCGACGGATGTCGTTCCGACGAGTGTCGGTCTGCCGCTTTCTCTCATGCTGATGATTTCTTCGATGACGGCATTATACTTTTCGCGTGCCGTTTTATAGACGCGGTCGTTCATGTCATTGCGAATGACAGGCTTGTTTGTCGGGATTTCAACGACGTCCAGTTTGTAGATATCCCAGAATTCTCCTGCTTCGGTTGATGCAGTACCCGTCATTCCCGCCAGTTTGTGGTACATGCGGAAGTAGTTCTGCAGTGTGATGGTTGCGAATGTCTGTGTTGCTGCTTCCACTTTGACATGCTCTTTTGCCTCAACAGCCTGATGCAGTCCGTCGCTCCATCGGCGACCTTCCATGATACGGCCCGTCTGTTCGTCAACGATTTTCACTTCGCCGTCGATAACGACATATTCGTCGTCCTTGTTGAACATAGTGTATGCCTTGAGCAGTTGTTGCAGTGTGTGTACACGTTCCGACTGCAGCGCATAGTAGTTCATGAGTTCATCTTTCCGGTCGATACGCTCCTGGTCGGAGATTTGTGTTTGTGCTTCCAGTTCAGAAAGTTGTGAAGTGATGTCAGGCAAGACGAAGAGTTCTTTGTCGTTCACTTGTTTTGCGAGCCATTCCGTTCCTTTGTCGGTAAGGTCGCAGGAATTCAGTTTTTCATCGACCACAAAGAAGAGTGGTTCTATGGCTTTCGGCATTTCACGGTTATTGTTTGCCATGTAGAACTCTTCAGTCTTGAGCATTCCCGCTTTGATGCCTTCCTCGGAAAGGTATTTGATAAGAGGTTTGTTCTTGGGCAAGGCTTTGAACGAGCGGTATAGCGCAACGAATCCTTCTTCCGTCAGTTTCTGGTCGTTTTGCTGTTGTCCCTGAGTAATTTTCTGTTTGGCTTCGGCGAGCAGCTGTGTGGCAAGTTGCCTTTGTACGCCGACCAGTCTTTCCACAAGAGGCTGGTATTCTTCGAACATTTGGTCGTCACCCTTAGGAACCGGTCCTGAGATGATGAGTGGTGTACGCGCATCGTCGATAAGTACGGAGTCCACCTCGTCCACAATGGCGTAGTTATGTTTTCTCTGCACAAGATCGGCAGGAGAGATTGCCATGTTGTCCCTCAAATAGTCGAAGCCGAACTCGTTGTTCGTTCCGAAAGTGATGTCAGCCTGATATGCTTTTCGCCTCTCCGGAGAGTTGGGTTTGTGTTTGTCGATACAATCGACCGACAGTCCGTTGAACATATAGAGCGGTCCCATCCACTCAGAGTCACGTTTTGCCAGATAGTCGTTGACGGTGACCACGTGAACGCCGTTCCCTGTGAGTGCATTGAGGAATACGGGCAGTGTGGCTACGAGCGTCTTACCTTCACCTGTAGCCATCTCGGCGATTTTTCCCTGATGCAGCACGACTCCTCCGAACAGTTGGACGTCATAGTGTATCATCTCCCACTTGAGCAGGTTTCCTCCAGCCGTCCACTCGTTGTGATAAACAGCTTTGTCGCCCTCAATCGAGATGAAGTCGTTTGCCGGGTTTGCCGCGAGTTCGCGGTCAAATTCGGTTGCAGTGACAATCGTCTGTTCGTTTTCAGCAAATCGGCGTGCTGTCTCTTTGATGATAGAAAAAGCCACAGGCATCACTTCGTCAAGGGCATCCTCATATTTGTCGAGTGCTTCCTTTTCCAGTTTGTCTATGCGGTGGAAAATTTCCTCACGCTGCTCGATGGGTGTGTCCTCGATGGTTGCTTTGAGGGCTTCTATTTCTTCCCGTTCTTTGGCTGCGGCGTTCTGTACGAAAGACTGTATTTCCTTTGTTTTTGCGCGCAGGCTGTCGTTGTCGAGTTCCTCAATCTGTTCGTATGCTGATTTCACTTTGTCCACGTATGGCTGAATGAGTTTCATGTCTCTCGAGGACTTGTTTCCGAACATGCTTTGAAGTATGTTGATAATTCCCATATATCTTTTGTTTTTTTAGATAGGTTTAACGTGTACTTTCCAAAAGTACGTGCAAAGTTACGAAAAAATCGGGTAAGTGAGCAAAAGGATGGTGTTTTTTTAAGGTGATTTATAGTTTGTCTTGTTGTTTTTTAGCAGTTGCACGTAACAAAGTCGGTGCAAGACGAGAGCATAAAAAGAAAGCTGGCTTTCTTTTTATGCCGAGCGCAGCCCGACTTGTCACACCTTTTTTGGGAGTGCGCTCGGCTCTGCCGAGTAAGAAAAAAAGGTGTGACAAAGTGCTCTTACGAGTATTGTTGCTGCGATGAGGAAGACGGGGATGGGGTATGTCTGTATGACTGCTCCGCAGAGGCATGCGATGGTCATTGCTGCCCAGAGTGTCCATATCCGTTTGACGAATTTTGTCTTGTGTCCTCGTATGGTTTGCCAGAGGATGGTTGCTGGTATGGGGTTGAGCATGAGCAGTAGGAGGTTGAGCGTGGTGGTAGGATGTTCGGAGAATGCAAACAGTATGAGTATGAGCGACGCGATGGTTGTGGTGATGATGAGTAGTGAGTCAAAGATGGCGGCAGCCCGTGAGTGGCGTGATTTGCTGAATGTTGGGATGCTGACGGATATGGCGATGATGAGTAGGATGATGCTGGCAATGAGTGGTGTGATTATGGTGGTTGTCTCTGCGTGGTTGTCTCTGTGTGGTTGTCTCTGCGTGGTTGTCGCCGTGAGTTTTGAGTCTTGCACTGCGTTCATGAGCTCGATGGGCAGGAAGAGTTGTTGTTCGGGAGTGAGTGTTTTGTCGGCTTTGATTCCGAGAATGAGGTTGATTCCGAACTGTAGCCACGGATAGGGTTGTGTGTATTGGTTGATGAGGCTTCGGATGGTGGGGTTTGGGGTTTGAGGTTTGAGGTTTGAGGTTTGAGGTTTGAGGTTTGAGGTTTGGGGTTTGAGGTTGTTCCATATCGCGTCTTTTGCGAGTGTGGTGCAGTTTTTATAGAATATGTTGTAGCGATAGGTGTTGTTGGGTGGTGTGAGGTTGTTGTTGAGTGTATTGATAATGTTTGCTGTTTCTTCGGGTGTGAGTTGTAGGACTTGTTCGTGTATGTTGCGTCCTTCGTGGCGGTATGTTTGGCAGAATGTGTCGTAGGTTGTGGCTCCTGCGTAGTAGTCGGTTTTTCCGAGTATGAAGTTGATGATGAAGTTGGGTGCGTGTGGGTCGAAGAGTCCGTAGTTGACTACGATGTCGATGTTCTTTTCCGGGTCTTGCACTCTGATGGCTGTATGTCCGAAGAGGGTATAGACTTCCTCTTTGCCTGGTTCGCATGTGAGTAGGCTGATGGTTTGCGCCTGACTGATTGACAATTGACAAATGATGAAAGATAGATAGATGAAGAGTGCTATGCGTTTCATATTGTTGTTGTTGGGTAAATAGGGTTATTGTTATTCGCCTGCGAAGTTATTGTTTTTTTTTGTTTTTAGGTTGATTGTTGTGTGTTTTTTTGCTTTTTTTGTATCTTTGCGGTAAATTGGCGATGGAGTTATGAAGCGTTATCTGTTTGCTTTTGTATTGTTGGCATGTGTCTTTGATGGTGCGTTGGCTCGTGTGGCGCACCTGTTGCCTGTGCCTAAGGTCGTGAGGACTCTGGACGGGAGCGGTTTCCGGCTTCGTGGTGCCGTTGCCGTGGATGATGATTTCGGCTGTGCTGTCTTGCGGGAATGGGTTTCGGAATGGGGACACGTGCGGACGGATGCGAAGCGGCGGGTCGTGGTGAAACCCAGCCTCATTTCTCTTTCTAAAGAAAAGGAGCGTCTTTCGGATGAATGGTATCAGCTGCGTGTGGAGAGAGACAGCATCGTGATTGAGGCGGTGAGTGCTGTTGGTGTCATCCGGGCGGTGTCGTCGTTTCGTCAGTTGGCGATGGATGGCGGGGGACGGTTGGAGTCGGTTGAGATGATGGACTATCCCAGTTTTGCCGTGCGTGGATGGATGCACGATGTGGGGCGCTCTTTTGTCTCGATGGAGGAGTTGAAGCGTGAGATTCGCTTGTTGAGCCAGTTCAAAGTGAATCTTTTGCACCTGCATCTGACTGAAAATCAGGCATGGCGGTTCGAAGTGAAGGGCTATCCGCAATTGACCGACGCCAGTTCTATGTCGCGCGACAAAGGGAAATACTACACCCAAGAAGAATGCCTGGAACTGTCAGCGTATGCACGCAAATACGGCGTGACCATCATGCCCGAGATTGACATGCCCGGACATAGCGATGCCTTCCGACGGGCATTGGGGTTCGACATGCAGACGGAAGCGGGGAAAAGTGTGCTGAAAGAGGCGTTGAGCCAGTTGGCTGGTGCTTTTCCTTATTCTCCTTATCTCCATATCGGAACTGACGAGGTGCAAATACACGATAAAGCGTTCATCAGTGAAATGATACACCATGTTCACCAACTCAATCGAAAGGTGGCATTGTGGATTCCTGCCGGAGGCAATCCAGAGGGTGCAGACCTCACTACGTTATGGAGTACGGCAGGCAGGGTGACAGGAGGGATTCCGGCTATTGACAGCCGTTACAACTACATCAATCATTTTGATGTGTTTGCCGACGTTGTTGGCATCTATCGCAGCAATGTCTATTACCGCTCGCAGGGCGATTCAGTGGTGCTGGGCAGTATGGCTGCCGTGTGGAATGACCATGCGTTGGAGAGTGAAAAGGATATTGTGCGCCAGAATAACCTCTATGCGAGTGTGATTGCTTCTGCCTGTCGGGCATGGACGGGCGGTGGCGACGGCTATATTGAGGAGTTAGGCACTCAGTTGCCGTATGAAGGCGAGGGGCTCGAAGAGTTTGTGGAATGGGAGAATCGTTTTCTCTACCACAAGCAGCGGTCGCTCCGTGAAGCGGACATCCCGTACGTGCGACAGGGTAATGTGTGTTGGATGGTTTCGCAGCCATTCCCGAACGGAGGTTCGAAAGACAGCGCGTTCGCCCCTGAGGATGATGAGTTTAAGGGGATGGGAGCGGGCAGCGATATGGGCTATGAGACCTACCGGGTGCGAGGTGCCGGAATTTATCTGCGCCACACTTGGGGAAAAATCGTTCCCACCTTGTTCGGTCATGTCGGCATCAATCATACCGCTTACGCATGGACGAACGTCTATTCTCCGAAAGAGCAGGATGCCGGTGCACTGATTGAGTTCCAGAACTACAGCCGGTCGGAAAACGACATTGTTCCGGAGGCAGGCTGTTGGGACGGGAAAGGCTCCCGGATATGGTTGAACGGCAAGGAGTTGGAGGGACCTGACTGGAATCGGGCGGGTGAGCGCTTAGCCCGTGAGACTCCTCTCACGGACGAAAACCTGACGGGGCGGGCTCCTGTGCGCATCCACCTCCGAAAGGGGTGGAACCGTGTTTTCCTGAAATTGCCATACGTGGATAGCGGCATCAGGCTGAACAAGTGGATGTTTACTTTCGTCATCACCGACACGACGGGACGGGATGCTCTGCCCGGAATAGAATATCATGCCGAGGCACCCTCTTCAAATTTCAAACCTCAAATCTCAAACCTCAAATCTCAAACCTCAAACCAAAAAGGCTGCAGCAATAAAATATAACTTTTTACGTTTTCAATAGAAAAAACATCAACCCTCAAATCTCAAACCCCAAAAGATGAATCGCGTATGAGAATATTGACACTGACCAGTATGTTTTGTTATTCCGTCCTCGCTCTTGCACAGGTGGACGACAACGTGGCGAAACCGTCTTTCGCGACGGGCTTGTCGTACAAAGTGGAGGCGGAGGGCTCCTTTTCGAGCGAAATCACCCCGCTGTGGCTGCAAGCCAATAAGCATGGACTCTCTTCCTTCGAAGGAAGCAACGGCTATCTTCGCGCCGGCATCTCCCGCGACTTGAGCGTCGATGAGGGGCACCGCTGGGGAATAGGGTTCGGTGTTGACCTTGTGGGTGCGCTCAACTATACAAGTAAGGTGGTTGTGCAGCAGGCATACGTCGAAGGGCGATGGCTGCACGGTGTCCTGACCGTTGGAAGCAAGGAACAGCCGATGGAACTCAAAAACAACCAGCTGAGCAGCGGTTCGCAGACGCTCGGCATCAATGCCCGTCCCGTTCCTCAAGTACGTATCTCACTCCCCGAATATTGGGTGATTCCATACACCAACGGCTGGCTGCGGCTGAAAGGACATATCGCATACGGAAAGATGACCGACGACAAGTGGCAGCACACATTCACCAATCAGGTTCACAACTACGCAGACGACGTGCTCTATCACAGCAAAGCCGGCTATCTCAAAATCGGAAACGAAGACCGGTTCTTCCCGTGGTCGCTCGAACTCGGACTTGAGATGGCAGCCACTTTCGGAGGAACAGCCTATCAGCGGCAAGGCGACGGCACCATGCTGCCCATGAAAGGGGAAGGCGGACTGAAAGGCATGTGGAACGCGTTCATTCCCGGAGGCTCCGACGTCGGCGAGACCACCTATCAGAACGTCTCCGGAAACCAAGTCGGCAGTTGGGTGGCGCGACTCAACTACGACGGCGACACATGGCGCTGGGGACTTTACATCGATAAATACTTCGAAGACCACTCCGCCCTTTTCCTGATGGACTATGACGGATACGGAGAAGGAGAAGAATGGCAGGTGAAAAAGAAGCGCAGCTATCTCGTTTACGACTTCAAGGACATGCTGCTCGGCATGGAACTCAACTTCAAGTACAACCGATGGATACGCGACATCGTCTTCGAATATATGTACACCAAATACCAGAGCGGTCCGATTTATCACGACCACACGCAGACCATAGCCGACCACATCGGAGGCGTGGACAACTACTACAACCATTACATCTACACGGGATGGCAACATTGGGGACAGGTCATCGGCAACCCGCTCTATCGCTCTCCGCTTTACAACAATGACGGCATCATCGACGTCCGCAACAACCGCTTCATGGCATTCCACCTCGGCATCAGCGGCACGCCGTCAGAAGCGTTCAAATATCGCGCTCTGGCAACCTATCAGGAAGGGTTCGGTACATACGCCACACCCTATACCAAGAAACACCATAACGTCAGTTTCATGCTCGAAGGCATCTATAGTTTCCAGAAAGGACTGCTGCGCGGATTCAACGTGCGGGGAGCCTACGGCATGGACTTCGGACACATACTCGGGCATAACCGCGGATTCCAACTCACCATCTCGAAGACAGGACTCTTCAAGAACCATTAGCCTCCAGCGAGAGCAGAGCGAACTTGCTCGTTCTTCCGAGCGTGAAAATGGTCGAATGATATTCAACAAATAAACACAAACAAGCAGCATGAAAAAAGCAACAGCATATATCGCAATCCTGGCAGTGACGCTCATCGCCGTCACATCCTGCGAATTAGAGACATCAGGAAACGGAAAACTCGACGGCTTCTGGCACCTCGAACAGATAGACACCATCGCTACGGGCGGCGTCACCGACCTCTCAGAAAGCAACGTGTTCTGGGCATTCCAGCACAAACTGTTGGAACTGACCGGCAATACCACGTGTCTTTGCCGCTTCTCCCACGCCGACAAGTCGCTGGTCATCAACAACCCCTATCGGTTTGACCGAGAGAATGGAGACGAGCCCCTTGCCGACACCGAGTTGCTCACGCCCTACGGAATCAACGCCCTCGAAGAGCATTTCACCGTAGAGACGCTTACAAGTTCCAAGATGGTGCTCTCAACAGACAGGCTCCGGCTGTCGTTCACTAAGTTTTAGAAACATCATAGTGGCACTTCTGAAAAACAATTTCAGTGAATTTACTCATCAAATTCACTTGATTTGGTCATCAAATTCAGTGAATTTGGTTTGTCATACTTTGTGTTTTTGTTAATTTTCGCGTGGCTTTCCGTCTCTTATAAAGCTGTTGATGACGAGATGGAAAGCGATATAGACTATCACATCGATGAGGACGATGAAAGTCGTTGGCAGGAAGTAGTCGAGTATGTTGTTGAGCAGGACAAACGACAGGGCGAGGAGAAGGATGGTGATGAGTGCCTGTCGCTGATTGCATCCGGCTCTGAGCAGTTTGTGGTGGATGTGGTTTTTGTCGGCTTGGAATATGGGTTTTCGTTCCCGTAGTCTCTTGAATACGACGCGGACGACGTCGAAGCATGGCACGATGAGGAGTGTGTAGGATAGCAGGAGGCTGTCTTTCCGGAAGGGCATGACGTAGGGGTTGTCCATGGTGAATTTGACGAAGAGGAATCCGAGTATGAATCCGAGTGTAAGGCTTCCTGAGTCGCCCATGAAGATTTTTCGGTTTTTGCTTTCTTCTCCCCAGATGTTGAAGTATAGATAGGGGATGAGCACGCCCATGAGTCCGGCTATGAGTATGCCGTATGTCCATACTCCTTCGCGCATGAAGCAGAGCAGGAATCCGCCGAGTGCGATGAGTGAGAGTGAGGCTGCGAGCCCGTCGATGCCGTCGATGAGGTTGATGGCATTGGTGATGAATACGATGACGAAGACGGTGAGTGGTGCGCCTATCCAGAAAGGTATTTCGTAGATGCCGAAGAGTCCGTAGAAGTTGTTGATGTAGAGTTTTGAGATGGGCATGAGGCATGCTGCGAGAATCTGGACGGTGAATTTCGTTCCGGCTCCGAGTCCTATGAGGTCGTCGATGATTCCGATGGCGTAGATCATGATGAGGCTGATGACGAACATGGTGGTCCACATGCTGAGTGTGATGTGCTGGTCGGAGAGGAATGAGTGGACGCTGACGGCGAGCAGGAGTGTGAGCATCATGCTTGGCAGGAATGTGATGCCTCCGAGTCTGGGTATGGCGTTGTTGTGTATTTTTCGTGAGTTGGGTATGTCGTAGAGGTTTTTCTTCTCGCAATAGTTGAGTATTTGCGGAATCATGATGAATCCGCAGACGGCGCTGAACGCAAATGCTATGATGATGATGGTAGTGATGCCCATGTGTCTTGTTTTTTTATAATATAACTCGCAAGCTGTTTGAATATTGTTTAGGGGTGAAAATATTTGTGGCGGATTTATTGGTGTGGTTGTATATGGTATGTATTGATAAAAGAAATATTCGGATGAAATATAATATGTGGTGTTGTGATGCGTTATATTAAAAAAAAAGGTATTTTGAAGGTTTCTGTCATAACGGTTACTTATAATTGTGGCTCTACGTTGGGGGACACGATAAAGTCTGTTTTGTCACAGACTTACGAGGATATTGAATATTTGATCATAGATGGCGGTTCAACGGATCATACCCTTGATGTGATAAAAGAATATGAGCCGATGTTTGGAGGAAAATTGTATTGGCTTTCAGAAAAGGATGGGGGAATATATGATGCGATGAATAAGGGGATAAGCAGGGCGACGGGTGATATTGTGGGTTTTTTGAACAGTGATGACTTCTATACTTCTGATGATGTCCTGCAACGTGTTGTGTCTGCATTTAGAAGTGCCCCTCAGTTGGAAGCCGTATATGGTGATGTTCATTTTATTCGTGATGCGCAGCCCGAGAAGGTTGTGCGCTACTACAGTTCCAAGCCTTTCCGTCCCCTTTGGCTCCGCTTTGGTTTCATGCCGGCTCATCCTTCCTTTTATTGCCGTCGTAGCGTCTATGACAAGGCAGGACTATACAAGACCGACTATGCCATCGGCAGCGATTACGAGATGATGGTTCGTCTTTTCATGGTGCATAAGATTAATGCCAGCTATCTGCCTATGGATTTCGTAACCATGCGGACGGGTGGCGTCAGTACCAGGAATGTCAGGAGTCGGATGCAACTTATCAAGGATGATGTCCGTGGCTGTCGTGAGAATGGTGTTTATACTAATCCGTTGATGATCAGCATGAAGTATCTTTATAAGATATTCGAGTTTAAATTGTAGGACAGAATGATTATATATGATTACTACTGGTGCGATAAAAATGGAATCAATTTATATAAACTCTTTATATATGGGCTATGTAGAAGATTTAAACTTTTTCCGATTTGAAATAGCCTTATCTCGATTAGTGAGTTCTAAAGCTTGCTTAGCCCAGCAAATACGTTCTTTTTTTCGTTTTTCTGCATTGTACAGAAATTTATCGCACAAGTACTAAGGTCAATATACCGGTTTTAATATCTTAGAGCAGTTGCACCTAAAAAATGAATGGGTAAAAAGGTCAAATTATGTCAATTAATATTGGTTTAATGCCCCATTATTCTATGTTTAGACGGTACGGTATTTCTTATGCACAGCTTTAAGCAATGATGCAACAATCCTTGAGGCATAGAACTTAAGGTCGTTATGCCGGATGTCTGTCATATACATACAAGTGTAGCGCCACGCGAGTGATAGCGCCATGTAAACCTGCTTCTTGTTTGATAAGGGAACGCGTGAAGCAGAATCCTTTCTTTTCCTAACATTGTAAACAGCATCCTCCGGAGCAATAAGAATATGTTTTATATGGTTTGCAAGTTGAGTCATAAAAACAGAATCCTCACCCAGAGATAAACTGGTATTAAATCTGTTTGTCCCAATCATTTTCTTGGGAATAGTTTTCCCCGTAACAACTGAGAGTAAGCGACGCCCTGTGTACAGAGAGAGTGGGCGTTTTTTCGTATCTTCCCTTGCGATATAATATGCATTTGTCAGGTGTGAAGATAACTCTTCTCCTGTTATGTCGTCAAAAAGTCGCAGACGGGCTGCTACAATCGCATCGTCAGACGCAAGTTCTAATAGACTTTCAAGATATCGTGGTGAGATAATATCATCATCGTCAATAAACAGGATATTTTCTCCATTTGCCATGTTAAGAGCAATATTACGGGCGTTAGATACACCTGAAGTATCCGTCTGGATAATATATACATTTTCCCTTACAGGAGCGTTCTTCTCAATAAATTTGGTAAGCTCGCTCTTATATGGTTCACAGCATCCATTCAGTACAATTATCAATTCGAAGCAACTTGCATTATATGTTTGTGAAAAAATAGAGTCAAGGCACTCAAATATATAGGATTGAGGCTTAAATGTTGGAATTATAACGGTCGCTTTGTACATAGTTGAGAGAATTTACTTATATCTTCTAAAGGTGATTTTGTAATAGAGTGACGGACAATATACGGCCATGTTTCTGAACAGCCAGACGAATGGGTAGCGCCAAGGTGTTATACGCCTGATCAATGTCAGGTAGTCCTTGTTGGAGTGAAGCGGATGGCGGAAATAAGCCTTACGCTCCTGAAGCGTCATCTTGACGATGTTTTCCTTGTCGTCAGCCTTTGTCCAATGGTCATAATCACAATAACCGCAGATTCCAGAAGTCACGTAAACGGGAAATCCTGCTCTTCTTGTCATTACCGAGTAGTCCGAGTCTGCGCAACCGTGCTGGTAAGGATAGAAAACGCCTATGCTCCGGAATATGCTGTTGGGTACAAACATGATGTTTGCATTGAGCAGGTCACACGGTTGTGGTTTGCCTGACGGAATCAAGCGTTGCAGTTTGGCAGTGAACCTTGTCAGAAAAACATCGCCTCCATAGGTCACCTCGCTGCGTTTTTCCTTAGATGCAATGATTCCTGCTACCAAAGCCTCTTTCCCATGACGTGTGCAGGCATATTGTTCGGCTTCGAATAGTTGGTTGAAACAATCTGCGGTCATGTCTGTATCGTCGTTAAGCAGCAGATAGTAGTCCCATTCCCTGTCTTTGGCTGCCACCTGCCATGAACAGTTCATACCACGTGCCCAGTACAGGTTCCCGTCACCTTGCTGTATATGTATTTCCTTGTCAGGAAAGGCATTTCGCACAGCCTCGGATGTGCCGTCAGTGCAGTTGTCGTTGGTCATATACAGCACGATGTTCAGCTTCTCTTCCGATGTGGAATCGTAGCGTTCTTTGGCAGCATACAAGTGCTGTAAGGAAGAAATGGTTTTCTCCTTGCGGTTATGGCATGTAATGATTGTAGCAATATGTTTCATTTACTCTTGTTTTAAATATATTTTACCGTCACAGTCATTGTCTGCCTCCATGTTTCCTCTGTAGAAATAGGGTGCTTTGTTATTTGGGTCACTCTCTCTTCCTTGACTGCTGAACTGGATGCTGTAGGAGGTAGGCGTATTGCGCACTTTGTTGCCATATACATGACAGTTGTTCGCACCGTCGTCCATAAATATCCCTCTGTAATCCCATATCCCGATATAGTCGTGGATGTAGTTGTTTCTAATCACCGTCTTGTGATTCTGGGTCGAGACGTATATGGCACCACTGTCAATAAGCGTTCGTTTCTCGATGTTATCCAAGGTGATGTCAGTATAATACAATTCATTTTCCTCTATGATGCCTGAACACTTATATGTCATTTCATGACCCCAGAACACACCACTGTTCAGACCGGAATATCCAAAGTCCGACAGTACATTTCCCTTGACCAGAAAATCAGTTCCAATCGTCTGGACGAGAGGAATGTTGGTCATACCCGTCCCGCATTGCTCGAAGCGGTTGTTCACTACGTTGCTGTTCTTGCAGTCGTTGTTGGAACGCACAATTCCCGACGAGCAGAATATAGCCTTGTTCTCTTGGAACGTAAGGTTATCCGTAGCAGTCACACACACAGCCAGGCTTTTTAGGTATCTGAACGAGTTGCCTGTGATGTTCAAACCCTTCGTAAACTTACAGTCCGACGCCTCTATCAGATACTTGTTCCAGTTGTTCGCATTGCCGTTAAAGCATATACCGTCAATATTAAAGGCCCTCAACTTGCATCCCTCCAATGAAACAAACGTGGTGTTGCGGCATTCATGCAGCCTGTCCTTTTCGGACTCTATGCGCCCGTCAGCGATAGAGTTAGGAGCAGATAACATATTGCACACCCTGAAACGGGGCATCTGTATGCGGACACGACAATGCTTCGTATAGGCATAGTCAAGATTCACATTATACGTCTTCAGCCAGTTATCGTCGTTCAAGTCCGTGCACTCAAAGAAGACACCCTCGTCCGTTATCGCCGACACCTTGTAGATACTGCTCGTAAACCACATAGTCACTAATACATAAGTGTATCTGCACAACTCACCCGACTGAGGCTCCAAGCCTCGATATGGAATGAAACATCTTCCGCCGCTCCGGTCAACAACACGTATCGTATCGTCAGCAATCATACTCTCGCTCCATATCGACAATTCCTGCAAATGATCATCCAGAAACGTATTCTGATGATTAAAGGCATAACAGTACCGGTCCCCTCGCCAATATCCCATACCATCCGAATAGACGACAGTACCCCTTTCACCGGAAATTGTAACAGAAGACTTCGGATAAACAAGGTCCTTTAAGTATATATGATTCTCCGAGAATTTAAATCTCCCAGCAGCCAGTCTTACATGTATATCCCTTTCGCCACTCTCCAGTTGGCGAGTGATAATCGACGTCAGAGAATCAAACTGGCTCTGCGACCATACATCAATCACCCGTCGCGAATAAGCATCAGTACAGATGCCACATGCCATAATGCACACAAGCAAATACACCGTTTTTACAGATAACCTCATAAGCCGATAATATCAAGATAATTCTCACAGATATTCTCCCAGTCATATCTGGGATGCCGCTGAGTGAAAGAAAGAATATTCCTGCGCATCTGCTCACGCCTGTCAGGATGCACTATCAGCTCAGAGAGGCACCGCGCCAATGACCGCGCGTCTCCCGTCGGGAACAACATCCCAACATCAGGAGTGATAATCTCCCTGAAACCCTCTAGGTCAGAAGCAACAATCGGAGTCCCAAACGGAAAAGCAGTCTGAGGAATACCACTCTGCGACATGCTCAGATAAGGACAAACCACAGCATACGCACCCTTAATCAAGCCAACCAACTCACCATTACGGATAAAGCGCTGAATAAGAACATACCGGTCATCCCCCCTCATCTCCTCTAAAACACCATCATCACCCCGTCCTCCGACCACAATCTTATAGCCACCCAAAGCCTCACCCATCAACCTTACAGCCTCGTGCAGAACACCCAGACCCTTGTAGCGTCTGATGTAGCCAAAAAACAAAAGATATTTCTCCGGCATCCTTTCCCGCATCTCCAATTCAGGCAACGAAGCAAAAGATTCAAACAGACCAAAAGGATTCACACTCACCAAGTCCATATCAACACCAGCAATCCTCCCAATGTCACCCCTTGAATGATCCGAAAACAACACAATCCTACAACCCTTGCGTATCACTTCAGCCAACAACTTCGACGGTCTCACAGAAGGCACAGCATGATTCCACACCTCATGCAACGAAACAACCACATTGCCACTTAAGTAACGAAGCAAATCCGCCATGTGCCCCATGTCATAGTTGCATATCACGTTAATCGCATCATAACACCGCCCGTTTATCACCCGCGCAGCACCATAAGCCTGACACCTCATAATCAGCCCCATAACACTACGCACCACAGGAACAGAATCCAGCGGCCTAACCTGCGAAAACACATAAATCCGCAGATTATCATTACCAACATACCTGCTGATACCACCATACACCTCCCTCGGAACAACATTTATCCCATAACGCTCCGCACGATAGTCCAGCACGCAAGCCTCAGGCTCATGTATCACCCTCTTGTAGTAATACAAATCAACCTCGTAGCCCCTTAGACACAACTGACGAATCAAAGGCAGCGTACTACCCATGAAACCCTCCGTAATAAAAGCAATCCTCCTCACCATAAATCTCAAACCTCAAATCTCAAACCTTAAAAGACTTGACAAATTGAATCAATACCTCCCGAACCGTAACACCATAGCGCCTCCTGTTTCTCAGCCAGAACAACACATTACATCTACACACACGCAAGTCCTTACATATCATGTCATTAATATGCAACCTGAAATGCCTCGGCATCATCACCTTCAGCAGCCCTATCGTGACCAACTCCTGCCGCGTGCCAGACACATACCCACCTAAATAAGATTCAAACCACTCCCACTGCAACAACAGCGCGTCAGCCTTACCCCTGAAATGACCGTCCGACGAAATCGAAAAACGATTCTTACGATACTCGAAGCAAACCCTCTCCGTATTCGCAATACCACACGGCGTAGCAGCCATCACAGCAGAAATATCATCACTGCCCCAAGCAAAAGGCAAAACGAAAAAACCACCACGCTCCACGAGAGGCACCCTCTTATAGCAAAAGTCACCCACAAACTGCTGACGACCCATACCAGCCCATCTATAATAAATCAGCTCCAACGCAGACTCATGCTCACGTCGAGGCTCCAGCAACTCACACACATCACCACACTCATCAATAATCACAGTCTGACCATGCAAAACATCCACCTGAGGATACTTCTCAATCAAACGCCTGTACTCATCCAGACAACAAGGAGCAAGCCTGTCATCATCACCCATGCAAATCACATAATCACCAGAACAAAACTTCAGGCAACCATTCCAGTTCTCACACACACGCTCAGCACCGAAATTGCGCTCATTCACAAAATACCTTATCCGGGAGTCACTCAGGCGAGAACCGACCACCCCACCCAGATCCTCCGGCGAGCAGTCGTTCACCACAATCAGCTCCCAATCACCGCAAGTCTGAGCAATGACACTGTCAATAGCCTCACCCAAATAACGCCCTTTATATGATGGAATTACTACGGAAAACAACATATGCGATATTATTTTTGTACAAGTTCTTTCTCCATGACAAGGTCTTTCCTGTCATCAACATACAGAGAACATATATATATCATACATATCCAGTTGAATGTCTCGATACGGTTTCTATAAGGGAAGATAAATATGGAAATCACTCCCGAACAGATAATAAACAGCTTGATATACAGCGGAATCTTGTGCCTGTATGTAACCATTATCCGGTAAATCACGTAGAAATAAGCCAGAGCCCACACCCAGCCAAAATAAATCGATTCACCGAAAAAACCAATGTCAGAAGGATGATATAAC
>Ga0256404_1003218_pt1 | contig 33876 bp, 25 predicted proteins | sample RumenRJG_01DNA_FD_185990 | JGI IMG/M metagenome (GOLD analysis project Ga0256404, IMG submission 185990) | Bovine rumen microbial communities from Lethbridge, Alberta, Canada - RJG_01 | ecosystem: Host-associated > Mammals > Digestive system > Stomach > Rumen | place: Canada: Alberta | collected... | reverse complement strand
TCGGACATCATCAACAAGGCTGCGACACTGCCACCTAACACTCCTATTACGAAATACAGAGACCTGCTACCCGATAAATGGAAACTGACAAACAAACCAGGCTAGATGCTACAGCGGATACGCTTACAAACATGCTTAGAAACAGGGGCTGATTGGGTAGCAAACAGCCCCTGTCTGGGGGGCAAACAGGGGCTGTTAGGCTAAGTAACAGGGGCTGTCAGCAGCCTTGACGGGGGCTGTTCCTGCGAGCTTGCAGCGTAGCGATGAGCGCTCGACCTCAGGTCGCTTGCATCAAGCAAGAATAGTTCTCGCTTGCGATGAGAATAGTTCTCGCTTGCGATGAGAATAGTTCTCGCGTGCCATGAGAATAGTTCCCGTTTTAGGATGCCAAGCAATATCTTTGAGTCCACTTTAAAAGGTCCCAACATGTCGCGGGCGAAGGCGCAGCCCCTCCCCTCCCTTGTAGGGGAGGGGTTGGGGTGGGGTCAGTATCTCATTCGCTATCAGGATATTACAGACCCCACCCCGCCCAAAGGGCACCCCTCCCCGTAAGGGCAGGGTTTAAGAGGAGAGTGGCTATCGCGACAGTTCGAAGACTATATTGACTTTTTAAAGTGGACTCATCTTTGATGATGTCAAACAGTATCTTTGATGTTGTCTAACAGTATCTTTGATGATGTCTAACAGTATCTTTGATGATGTCAAACAGTATGTTTGGGGGTGGAGACGGGGGGCATGTGGGGGGCATGTAGGGGGCGCGTTTTTAAGCAAGGTGTGCCCCCCTTAATTGCCTATATACAAAGGGAAAGTAAGCAAAGGGGGGCAGGGGGGCACATCTTTTTCATGATGTTATTGTATAGTGCAGATTTCTGTGACAAAACTGGACTGTATTTGAAAAAGTTTTTCCTAATCGCTTGGCGGTTCGGAATTTTTTCGTATCTTTGCACATGACCAAACAATTAAAAACACAACAAAAATGAGACAAAGGATTTTCTTACTGATTGCCCTGCTCATGGCAACGGTGCAGGGGGTATGGGCCGACAAGGTGACGACCGACGAAAGCTACACCGTCGGTGACGAGCACGTATTGTTCACTTCCGTTGCTTTGATCGTTATCATAATTTGTGTGGCAGTAGTCATACTGGCCTTTATAGTCAAGCAGGCGTTGATAGTATGGCGCGATGGCGAGATAGCTTATCGGGCGAACGAGAGCAGCCGGCAGAAGAGCAATGAGCTTCTGGACAAATACCTTGATTTCCTCGACAAGAAAAACGAGCAAGGGGTATACGACAGCGATCAGTACAGAGAGACGCTGGCCCGACTGGTGGAATTGTCGCAAAAAGGACAGTTAAGCGAAATCACCGAAGACGCACTCAATTCCATATTTAAAAAGGCTGATGGGACAAAGGCTGCAAAATGATGAAGAAATAAAATAAGCGATGACCTGTCAGAAATATATTCTATTATCAATCTGCCTCGTGTGTACTTCTGGCTTGTATGCACAGGATGTCAACGAGTTTCAGCGCGTTGCCAAGCGCATTATGGATGCCTATGATGTAGGTGAGGAACTGCAGCATGCCCCCGACTCCGCAAATTTCTTTGGCGGTGCCTACCTTGGCGCAAGCAGCAACGGACGTGCCATGCCCTCAGGCTACTTCACCTATCTGAAAGACAAACTGCTTTTTACGAGCCAGCTGTCCATGGACTTCAGCGATCAGAACTCGGAGAAGGATGTCAGCACTAAGTTTACCAGCGGTGCCGACCAAACCACTGCTTCGGACATGCTGACCCGATATGAAAAGGTGGACTTCTCTACGCGCCTCGACTATTCGCCCGTCAAGAGTAGTATTTTCAGCATAGGCCTGCTGGAGAGCTTCAATAGCAAGCGGGAAAACGAGAGCACCGTGATGAACGGGCATGATGACGACGGCAACAGCCTGGACTCGAAATACGAGGAGCAGCACCGCTCCACCCACGACTTGAAGCTGGGCGGACTGCTTCAGTATATTTACGACAGCGAGGAGGCAGGGCGGCTGACAACGCGACTGAACCTGAAATACAACTATAAGCCTACCACCGTGTCGTCGGACACCTGGGCTGCCCGCTCAGAGTCGTCACTGCGCGAGCAGCAGCAGACGCTCTACAACTTCGACCCCTATGTCATGGTGCGCTTCGATTCGAAGGCGTTGGGTGGCTTCAAGTTTCGCGTGGAAGAGAAATACACGCAGGAAAACATGCGCATCAAGGATACCGAGACTGCCTTCAACTTCAAAACCTACTCTCTGTTGTCGACGGCAGCCTTCACCTACGCCTATGCCTGGCTGTCGCTCAATGCCAACCTGCGCTACGAGCACTACGTCACCGACCTTGACGACCACGAGACGGCAACCCGCTACAATACCTACAACGACTGGATGCTTTCGATAAAAGCCACTCTGAAGGCTGGCGAAAGAGACAAGTTTGTGCTGAGTTTCGATCGCGGCATACAGCGTCCCACATATACGCAGCTCTATCCCTTCGTCCATATTGGTAGCAGTATCGGCGTAATGGTCGTGGGAAACCCAGCACTGCAGCCAGTGAAGAACAATCAGGTCAAACTCAGCCATACTTACACCACGACACACTGGAAACTGACCAACAGCCTGGCCTACAGGCACACCAGCGACGACATCTCACAGGTGTCGTCCTACGACGAACTGTCTCACCGCTCCGTAAAGACCTGGATGAACGATACCGGTTATGGCTGCCTGCGCTATGCTGCCGAGGGCGAGGTGCACTACGGCGCGTTCTCCACTATGGCAGAACTCCATGCCCAGTATCTCGACTATGACGGGAGTGTATCGTCAGACCAATCCTTCTCGTGGAACTTCAAGCTGCAGCCACAGATGAAGTTCGGAAGTGACTGGACCCTCTCCACCGTGTTGCTCTATACCGGTCGAGAGACCCACCTCTACTACTACAACAATTCAACCTTCTACTGGTCGTTCCGGGCCGTGAAGCAGATGGGCAAATGGGCTATTTACGCATTCCTACAAGATATTATCCAGCCCGAGAGAAAACGGGTGCTGACCAACAGCAACCAGAACACCATCACGCTGACCAGACCCAACAGTCGGTGCCTCATAGTAGGCTGTTCCTACACCTTCTGAGATATGTTCTTACAGAATCAGTATTGCAAAATAGGGTGTTCAATTTGTTGTTCCCCTTTTTTCGCTGTTTATGAAGATATACTGACCCCACCCCTGCCCCTCCCCTACAAGGGAGGGGAGTGCCTACGGATTTCCATCTGCAGAGGGAAGCGGAAGCCGCTCCCCTCCCTTGTAGGGGAGGGGCAGGGGTGGGGTCGGTATCTTTATTTTACGTTTGTCAAGGTACATCAAATTGAACACCCTAATTGCAAAAAGCCCCTCATTGGACGGTGACCTGTTCTACATTATATTCACTTATATTACTGTCCGCTAAACACGAATCCCCATTCTGAACTTGCTTTATAGCCTGCAAATCCAGAAAATCAACCTCTTTCCAAGCCCCCTGTTACGCTATTCCGTGGCAGGGGGACTGCTTATAGCTTCCTCAATGGCCACCTCCCAGTCCTTTTCCGGGTGTTCAAGGAACCCCATGACATCGATGTAGTACATGAGCATGATCCTGACGATGGTCGCCAGGCCTGAAAAACTCCAGGCATGTGTCACTCCTCTCTGTAGCAGCGTGAGCAGCAGGTTGGCGATGAGCGTCACCCATATCTGTATCTTGATGGCGTTGGCACTCTCACCGTAGAAGTATCGCAGTGGGAAGTTCTGCTTGAGCTGTTTGAAGAGCGACTCTATGGCCCAGCGCTTTTTGTAGATGGCCACAATGTCCTCATAGGTCATCTCAAGGTCGTTGGTGAGCAGGCGGATGAGTCTGTGCTTCTTCTCGTCGACGTATGTCACGATGCGTGCCTTGTGCTCTATAACCCGTTTGACCTCTTTTTCCTCGCCGTTTTCGTCCTTTTCCTTCACTTTCACCTCCTTGCGGAACACCACATACTCCTCGCGCCACTGCATCAGCCCCTTCGCGTTCATGTAGTAGGTGCTGGATAGCGTCTCGTATGTCAGGTTCTGCTTCATCTTTGTCACGTAGATGACTCCCCTCTTGGTCATCTGCTCGAATTTCTCGTAATCGATGTAAGCCCTGTCCATGGCAAGGATGTCGCCTGCCGTCAGCTTGTCTGGGGAAAGCAGGAAGTGGTCGTGCTTGGCAGCGGATGTGAACTGGATGTCGCACGGTACGCCCTCGTTGGCGTGGATGACGGAGTGCACCTTGATGCCGCCTTTCTTCTTACCCGTCTTCGGATTGCGGCCCACGCCCTTGAAAATGAGGTTGGAGAACAGGCTGACGGTCGTGGAGTCGATGATTTGAAGCCGCTTCATCCACTTCGGCACCTTGTGGGAGGGGCTGTCCGACGAAAGTCTGTCCTTGTAGGTCTGGTACAAGTCCATGTAAATCCTCCCGAAGATTCCCTCATCCCTCCGTGAGTTCGCATCAGAGAGCGTGGAGCGTCGCGGCAGGTCCATAATGCCCAGGTGCTGAAGCTTGCGGCACTCCATCATTGTGGCAGAGGTGATTTCGCGCAGGGAGTCGAAGCGTGAGATGACTGCGTAGAGCATCACCGTCAGGTGACACCACGCATTGAACTTCTTCACGTACTTCTCACCGCCGCCATCGCGGCTGACCTGAAGAATTTTTGCCTTGTTCAGGTAATTTAACAGCTGACCCAGTATCGGCTGTCCGAGAAAATGTGTACTTTTGCCCATGATTTGGTTATCGATTTAGTTTGGAAGCTGCAAAGATAACCAAAAGGGCTGATTCTCGTGCGAGAGTCAGCCCAATTTTTCTTCATGCGCATACGTGCGCGAAGACGTCAAAGTTTAGCGGACAGTAATAATTCACTTAGTGATGATAAAATAACTGAGTCCACTTGAAAAGGTCCAAACATGTCGTGGGCGAAGGCGCAGCCACTCCCCTCCCTTGTAGGGGAGGGGTTGGGGTGGGGTCAGTATCTTTAAAGTGGACTCATTAATGGAACACGAAGATACGAAGATACGAAGTTTTTCGTTCTCGTGAAATCATCTAACTTTCTTCGTTTCTTCGTGTTTAGTTAAAATCATACCCACTTATTTTTATACGATTACTTATGCAGGTTTTCTGTTGTTAATCGGGGGTGGGAAACTTCAGTTACTAAAATGCTTGGCGTTGTGTGTAACCACCGTCAGTCCATAATGGCGGGCGTGAGAGGCCGCAAGTTAGTGGTACGAAAGTAACACTATTTCCAAGAAAAGAAAATCCCGCTCCAGCCACGAGGCAAGAGCGGGATTATTACTACTCACAGAATGATATGTGAGTGATGTTTCAACTCGACGATATTATTTCAGTTGACTTCGTCGACTCAAAAAGCGACTCGGCATACTGAAAACAAGTTTTCGTCTGCACTCGCTGCTTATTTGAGTTCGGCGAGGTACTTGATGGTGCGAACCATCTGAGAAGTGTAGCTGTTCTCGTTGTCGTACCAAGCAACAACCTGAACGAGAGAGTTGCCATCGCCGATCTTGCTGACCATGGTCTGGTTAGCATCGAACAGCGAACCGAACTTCATACCGATGATGTCGCTCGAAACGAGCTTCTCCTCAGTGTAACCGAAGCTCTCGTTGGCAGCAGCCTTCATGGCAGCGTTGATGTCCTCAACAGCAACCTCACCCTTAACAACAGCGTGCAGGATGGTGGTAGAACCTGTGGGAGTGGGAACGCGCTGGGCAGCACCGATGAGCTTACCGTTCAACTCGGGGATAACGAGACCGATAGCCTTGGCAGCACCAGTAGAGTTGGGAACGATGTTCTGGGCACCAGCACGGGCACGCTGAACATCACCCTTGCGCTGAGGGCCGTCGAGAATCATCTGGTCGCCAGTGTAAGCGTGAACGGTGGTCATGATACCGCTCTGGATGGGAGCGAAGTCGTTCAGAGCCTTCGTCATGGGAGCCAGACAGTTAGTGGTGCAAGAAGCAGCGCTAATCACGGTGTCGGCGGGAGTCAGGGTCTTGTGGTTCACGTTGTAAACGATAGTGGGGAGGTCGTTGCCAGCAGGAGCAGAGATAACAACCTTCTTGGCACCAGCGGTCAGGTGGGCAGAAGCCTTCTCCTTAGAAGTATAGAAACCAGTGCACTCCAGAACGACGTCTACGTCCAGCTTGCCCCAAGGCAGCTCAGCAGCGTTAGGAATAGCATAGATGGTGATCTTCTTACCATCGACAACGATGAAGTCCTCACCAGCCTCAACGGTGTGCTTGTTCTCACCGAACTTGCCACAGAAACCACCCTGAGCGGTGTCGTACTTCAACAGGTGAGCCAGCATCTTGGGGCTGGTCAAGTCGTTGATAGCTACTACTTCATAACCTTCAGCCTCGAACATCTGACGGAAAGCGAGGCGACCGATACGGCCAAAACCGTTAATTGCAACTTTTGTCATTTTAATACAGTTTGTTATTTAAAGGGGTTATAATAATTTACAATTTTACTATTTACAATTTACAATTTATTTTTTTGATTTCAATTTTACTATTTACAATTTACAATTTATTTTTTTGATTTCAATTGTACTATTTACAATTTATTCTTTCGATTTCAATTTTACTATTTACAATTTAGTATTTTACTATTGATAATTTACTGTTTTGAGGGTGAAAAGCAAGAATTTTAGCTCCTAGAAGCATTTTTTCTTCTTTTCGAGTGCAAAGTTACGAAAAAATTCCTATATTTGCAGGTGAAATCTGTCTTAATAAAATTGAAAATTAGCGATAGAGGATTGAAAATTGCGATATGTCAACTGAAAACGGTTATATTGCAAAACGAAGATTACAAAATAAAAGTAAAAGGGTAAAAAAGTAAGAAGTACTATAAATTAATCATTTAACATTTAAGTATTATGGGATTTATTAGTGAATTCAAAGAGTTTGCCATGAAGGGCAACGTGATGGACATGGCAGTCGGTGTGATCATCGGCGGTGCATTCGGTAAGATTGTCAGCTCGCTTGTTGACGATGTGCTTATGCCGCTTGTCGGTATGCTCACGGGTAACGTGGATTTCACCAACCTTGCTTTCCAGATTGGCGAGGGCGAAGAGGCTGCCGTGCTGAAGTATGGAAACTTTATCCAGAACACGGTCGACTTCCTCATTGTGGCCTTCTGTATTTTCCTGATGCTGAAGGGCATCAACAAACTGAATCGCAAGAAGGAAGAGCCCGCTCCCGAGCCCGAGGCTCCGAAGGGCCCCACTCAGGAAGAGCTGCTGGCGGAGATTCGCGACCTGCTGAAGAAGAATTAAGACAACACTGAACTAACTGAAAGAGGAGTCGGGAATTGTTTCCGGCTCCTCTATTGTATCATTATATTTGCAGGTGAGCGCCCTGCGCGTAGTTCTGCAGCCATGAAGTCCATGTCGGCGGCGACGTGCTCGAAGAAGCAGCGATAGCCTTCGCACAGGTAGTTATGTCCGTGGTTGCCATAGTCGTCGGTTGCGAAACGGTTTTTCGGACACTCACCATAACAGGCTCGCAGGAAGGGACACTCCCGGCACTGGCGGGTTAGCGTGCCGAGCTTGCGACTGGCAAACTGTTGCTGTCGTTCACCGTACATCAGCTCGGTAACGGTGTTACGATGGATATTTCCAAGAAGGTGATAGGGGAATACGAAATGGTCGCAGGAATAGATATCGCCGTTCCACTCCATCACCGCTGCATGGCCGCACATCGGAGACAGGGAACAGACGCCAGGCTGTTCGCCCACCCAGTTGGCCAGCACGGCATCGAAGGTCTGTACGAACACGCGTCCCACGTCTTGTTGCACCCACTCGTCGTAGACACCACAGAGGAAGTTGCCCCATCCCTCGGGTGTGACCGACTCAGCGGTGAGCATGCCTCCGCTCTCACTGCCTGCAACCAGTCGCTGTCCTGTGTCCTGTTCTTGGATACGTTCAACGACGGGAGTGAACTGTAGGTATTGACAACCGATGCTTTTGAAGAACTGGTAGAACTCACGCGGATGATTCATGCTTATGCTTGTGACTACAGCCATGGCGTTCCATTCCACACCATGTTTCTGTAATAGCCTAATGGCTTGCATCACGCGGTCGAAGGTGGGCCGACCGGTAGCATCGCGTCTGTAGGTGTCGTGGATAGGCTGTGGGCCGTCGATGGAGATGCCCACCAGAAAGCGGTTCTCGGCCAGGAACTCGCACCACTCGTTGTTTAGAAGCAAGCCGTTGGTCTGCAGACAATTGTCTATCTGCCGTCCCTTGGCATAGCGGCGCTGTAGTTCCAGTGCGCGTTTGTAGAAACTGATGGGACGTAGCAGCGGCTCGCCGCCATGCCAGGTGAAAAGCACCTCGGGCATGGTCTGTGCCTCGATGTACTGGCGGGTGAAGGTGTCGAGCAGGTCATCGCTCATAACCTGCTCATGCTGGCCATAAAATCCGCTCTTTTCCAGATAATAGCAATAGCTGCACCGCAGGTTACAACGTGCACCTGCAGGCTTCAGCATCACATAGAGTGGACGGCCAAAGGGATGAATCATTGCTTTTCTCCAGGCAGCGGGTAGTTCTCGGAGTAATGGTGCATGCGCTGCATCTGTTCGTCGAGCTGTTGAACAAGTTCGGGATACTGGTCGGCGAGGTTGTGCTGCTCGTTTTTGTCGACAGAGATATGGTAGAGCTCCAGTGGGGCGTCCTTCTTCACCGTGACGCACTTCCATTCGCCGTGGCGGATGGCGCGCTGCTTGCCGGGAAACTCCCAGTAGAGGTAGCGGCTGTCGGTATCGAGGGAGTCACCAAAGAAGAGGGGTGAGATGTCCATACCGTCGATGTTCTGTGGCAGTGACCTCTCGCTGCCGGTTAAGCGGGCGAGTGTGGGCATGAAGTCGGGGAAGTAGACCAGATTATCGACCTTACGCACCGGTACCCGGCCGGGCTGGTTGACGATGAGGGGCACCTTGATGCCACCTTCATAGAGCTGGCCTTTGCGCCCTTTCAGTCCTGCACCGCAGTTCAGTTCCTTCAGCGGGGCCTGCACGGCAGCACCATTGTCAGAGGCGAAGATAACGAGGGTGTTTTCTCTTAAGCCTAACCGTTCAAGCTCGTCGAGTAACCGTCCGATGGCCTGGTCCATGTGGGTCACGAGCGAGGCATAGCGACGAGTGTTGTCTGTCCATGATCCCTGCTCGTCGTACCACGACGTATCATCGATATTATATGGCTCGTGCGGAGCATCGTAGGCAAGATAGAGGAAAAAGGAAGCATCTTTCTGCCGGCGGATAAATGCGATGGCGTCGTCGGTAGAGATATCGGTGTTATGTCGCACATGGGCATCGTGGGCATTCTCCTCGATGTTGGTCAGCTCGTAATTACGGAATCGCCAATAGGGATAGTAATAAGGGTCGTTGCTGTAGACGGTGGAGATGAGCCACCCGTAGAACTCGTCAAAGCCACGGTTCAGCGGAGTGGCCTCTGGTTCGTAGCCGTCGAGGTGCCATTTGTTGACGAGACAGGTGCGATAGCCAGCAGTGCGTAGGACGGTGGCGATGGTCGTGTCTTGTGGCAACAGATGGGCACGTCGAACGATGGTCGTATCGCCACGGGGTGAGATCTTCAGTCCCGTGAGTCCTCCTGCATAGCATTGGTTGTCGCGGATGCGTGAGTTGCCGCTGTTGCGACCCGTCATTAATGAACAGCGCGAAGGGGAACTGATGCCGCTACCGGCGTATGCTTGTGTAAAACTTGTGCCCGTGGCATATAGCCGGTCGATGTTGGGTGTCTTGATGAAGTCATTACCATAGCAGGCCAAGTCGCCATAGCCCATGTCGTCGGCCAGAATGAACACAATGTTTGGCCGTTCAGGGGTGGCCTTAGGAGCCTGGGTGTCTTGAGCAACTGAGGGCGTTATGCCAATAGCGGCAAGGCCGAGCAGTGTTAGTGTGGGTTTGTTGTCGGACATGTGGTATGTCTGTAAGTGACGATGAGGTTCTGTCCGTAACTTTGTGTGTCGGTTACGAGTACATCAGCAGGAATTGAGGGGGCATGTGTGCCGTCGGCAACCGTCATGGTGAGTGCGGTCTCAACGCGAATCTCGTCCCAAAGGCCATCGTCGATAAACGAACGAAGTGTCTGGGCACCACCTTCGACGATGAGCGACTGAATGCCGTGGGCATATAGGCTTGAAAGATTGAGTGGGTGCTGTCGGTCGATGACCAGTCGCTTCGGTGCCGGACCACTCCATTCGCGCACATTCAGCTGTGGATGTTCGCGCTCGTTGGTCACTCGTCCGACGAGGATAGCGTCGGCTTGGGCTCGTAGCTTATGGGAAAGCATACGAGTGAAAGGCGATGAGATGGCAAGTGGCTGTCCGTGATTGTCGATGAAGCCGTTTGCTGTCTGTGCCCATTTCAGGATGATATAGGGGCGTTGCTCGCGATGGAAGGTCAGGAAACGGCGGTTCAGTTCGCGGCATTCGGCCTCAAGCACGCCGACCACTACGTCGATGCCTGCTTCACGGAGCTTCTTGATGCCTCGGCCCTTGACCTCGGCAAACTCGTCGATGCAGCCTACGACCACGCGCTTAACACCTTTGCTGATGATGAGGTCGGCACAGGGAGGTGTCTTACCGAAGTGGGAACAGGGTTCGAGCGAGACGTAGATTGTAGCCTTGGGAAGTAACGGCTCATCAACAGGTCGCACCGAGGCGAACGCGTTCACCTCGGCGTGACCCTCGCCGCAACGTACGTGATAGCCCTCGCCGATAATCCGGTTTTCGGCTACAATCACAGCACCGACCATCGGGTTGGGGCGCGCATTTTGCATGCCATTGCGTGCCAACTGCAGGCAGCGCTGCATGTATCTCACGTCGTCGGTCATCGTTAGTATAGTTACCAGGTGAAGCGCTTGCGTGGAGTGAGCTTAGCATTTCCACTCTTCTCCTCCTGCTTCTCGGTCTGTTGCTCTTCCTCCTGCTTTTTCTCTTTGACCTTCTTTTCTTTAGGCTCCTTTTGTTTCTTTGCCTTCGGTTCCTTAGCCTTTGTCTCTGCAGGCTCTTCCTGGTTGGCAGCCTCTTCTTCCTTTGCTTCTTCCTTCTTTGCCTTTGCTTCCTTCTTAGGCTTTTCTACAGGAGCTTGGCGCTCGGCTTTCTGCTTCTTGCTGCCACCAAACGCAATGTTCATACCGAAAGAAATATGGGCATTGGAATTAAGGGGAATAAACTCCTTTGACTGCTTGCCGATGATGTGGTCCATGCCGATAAAGAAGTTGAAGGCATTGGGATGAATGTTAATAATCCAGCCGAACGAGCCGCAGTAGTTGTTGATGCCACCGTTGATACCGCCATTGAGCCAGCTGAGTGGAGCCCAGTTGGCGCTTAGTCGTCCTTCAGTCCACGAGTAGTCACCAGCAAAATGGTGCTGCCCCAGCAGTCCGAATGACAGTTGCTCATACATAGGCAGCTTGTACTCGGCACCCAGGTTCACCGTTGCGGCGAGCATAGTGCTCTTGCTGCCCTTGTCACCCTTGTTCTCAAAGCTGACAAAGTCAGAGAGCTGGTCTTTGTAATCGTCCATCTGATCGTCGATGCTGATACCATTGTTGTCGTTGATCTTCAGGTCGTGGAATCCGTTGAAGGTAAATGTTCCTTGTTTCTGCTTTAGCAGGTAGTTATTACTCCAGTTGATGAAGCCCAGGTCGTTGATGGCAGCACTGACCTTCAGTCCTTCCATCACCTCGTACTCGGCACCCATGTCGATGCCCAGTCCGAAGCCACTGATGCCAGGACTCTTGACCTTGGTCTCACCCAGGTCTACATGCTCGTAGCTGCCGCTGCGGTGCTTATAGTCTGCCGTGGTGTTATGGAACTCTATTCCCTTCATGTTGACGTAGCCTTCAGCGTTTCCGCTATTGATGAGCCACTGGTCGCCCGACACATTGGCTGTCATTCCTGATATTTTCATGTCGGCTCGGCCTATGCCGAAGAGCAATTTGAACTTGCCGCCAACACGCAACTGATCGGTAATCTGGTGTGAGTGTCCAAATGCCAGCTCGGCGAAGGAGATGGCGCGCATGCTGATGTCGTCGAACTCATAGTTTTTATTGCGTATGTCCTTGGCGAACTCAAGGAGCTCGTAGGGTAGGATTATGTTGGCGCTGGTGCGTGAGCGCAACTCCACGGTGTTGTATCCGTCGAAGGCTGAGAAACCAGCTGAGAGGATTGTGATGCCCAAATCGGCCGAGATCTTGTTGCCGCCCTTGTTGAAGCCGCTGAGGGCTTCGCTGACCGACACGTCGGGGTGCATGAACGTATAGTTGTAGTAACCCGAGTTAGGGTTCTTGAACAGTATGTCGCCCAATCCAAAGTTGCCTTGCATCTTGACGCTGACATTGCCCAGCGCGGGTATGGCCACATAGTTTTGGCTGTTGCCGAATGCTGGGTTCAGGTCATGGCGGTAGTTGTAGTCCTCGGTGAAGTAGGCCGAGTTCATCTCCTGAGCCAAGGCTGTGCCTGACGCCATCATAATGATGGCGGTCAGGGCTTTCACAGTCGTTGAATGCTTTATCATTTTCTATAAAGTTTGTTTTGGTTAGTCATTGAGATCGAACACAATCTTGCCGCGAATCGTAATGGCAATGTTGTCCACTTTCAGCTGCTGTGACTTGTTGTTGAGCACGATGGCCTGCTTGTCGCTGTCTTCAGGAGTCAGGCACGATGCACTGTATGTAATGCCATCGATGCGCTTGAAGCCTTCCTTGCTCTTCTGCTTCAGTGTGATCTTGATGCGTGTGGTCTCCTTGGTCTTTTCGGTGCCAGCCTTGATGCGGAAGTCCGCGTTGTCGTTCACGTCGGTGATAAGCACCTCGAAGAGGTTCTTGTCCATCTCCTTCCAAGTGTTGTCGCCCACCAGTTCAATGGCACTGGCATGCATCTTCAGGTCGAGGGGGATGTTGTTGTGTACGTCGGCCAAGAGCACTACTGTGGCACCTTCGCTCAGCGTGATGTCCTCAAGATCCTTGTGCCATCCGGTAATGGAGTCACGATAGATGATAGCCGAGCCGGCATCGAAGGCCAGAGGAGCATAGACTTCGTAGCTGGGCTGGATCTTGTACCAGGGCTCCTTGGTCTCCTTTTCCTTATAACCCAGATTAATGGTTCCCTCGTAACGCTCGTCGGCTTTGACGTCGAAGTCGAAGGTCACCTTGCGCGGAATGTTATAGAGCAGGTCAGAGAGTTTCTTACCGTCCTTAGGCTTGCCGTAGTAGGTGTGGGCAGGGGCGTTGGTCGGACGTACACCCGTCTCATTGATGATGAGGGTGGTACGCGTAGAGAGTAGTGAGTCGTTGTTGGCGTCTTTCTCCAAACCAGTGTGGGGGTCGATGAGCAGGTTCTTGGTGTCGAGTGCAATCTTTACTTCGCGGCCCTTGGCGTCGATGGCGTTGATACTGGCACCGGTGATGAGACCCTGGATGTCCATGTTGCTGTCAATCCAGATGCGTAGCTCGGGATCCTTTACGTTCAGATGTACCTCTTCGTCGTCGAGGAAATCGGGCAGGTTGTTCACCTCGAACGAGCCAATGTTCTCGCCCAGGTCAATTTCTGGATTGAAGAAGCCCTTGGCGCGGGTCAGTAATACCTCCTCATCCATGTGTGAGTGGCACAGGATGTTCAGCTCTTTGTCGTTTTGTTCCTTGCCGCCACGTGCCATGGCAGCTGCGCTGAAGTCGTAGTCGGCATCAAGGTAGATGCTACCCACCATGGTAACACCTTCAGGAGAGAAGCTTAAATAGCAACCATGGGCATCCGGTGTCATACCCTTGTTGAAGTCAATGCCGTTCAGCTTCATCATCAGGTGAACACCATCCTCCTTCATATTGCGTATAATGAGAGTGTTGGTCGCCTTGATAAAGCTGACGGCCACGTGCTCTTCCTTCGGTGTGATGTCCACGTCGAAGAAGTCGGGAAGGTCGATAGTCAGCTGACGCAGGTAGTCGACGTTAATCTTTAGAGCGTCGGAGAAGTCCAGGTCAACGTTGATACCGGCAGTGAGGTTAGCCAGCGACATGCCGAGCACGTCGGCCACCTCTTCGAGGTTCGTAAATGAGAAGTCGTAGATAGACTGCTCGGTGGACGATGTACCAGCTTTAAAGGAACGGGCTTCTTCGGTGACTTCTGTGATTTCGTACTCGGCAGTGCTTCCCTCGCCTATCAAAGTTAATGGAATTTCATCGACAACGGGCATGGAAGGGTCAATCTCGTCTTCACCAGCACCACGGGAGATGTAGTAGCTGCCATCATCGGCCACCATAACAAAGTCATTGTCTTCTAGATCAAGCACATCGTCAAGCACCATTTCCGAAGTTGAGTTGTTACCAGGAAGGGCAAAACCTTCATCGTTGCCAATGGCAATGGTCTTGTCAAGATTGCCAAGATCGTAGTTGCTGTCAGTACAACCGGCAATCATTATTCCCCCAGTCAATATGATAACCGGTAAGAAATGTGAAAAATGTAATTTCTTCATATACCTCGTAATTTTAATGAATATATTATTTGTATTAATTGAACTTGATTTCTTCTATTGTTGGGATAACGTCAGCGATTTTATTGGCAGAAGTAAGGTCAAACATAATCTCATACTCGCTGGCATTCACTAAGTTGCATGTTATGGGTGACTTTAGTTTGCCTGTGTATACTGCACGGAAATTAATTGTTCCCTCGGTAGGGGGGAATGCAAAGAAGTATGTTACACGTTCGTCAATGCCATTCATAGATTGTGATGTCGTTTTGAACAAGTCAATATATCTGTAGTTTATCGGTGTTGGACCGCTGGTTAAAACGGGATAGCTCGATTTTCTTGTACTTGAGATTGGATTGCCGTTTCCGTCAAAGGATAATCTGTCTGGAACGATGTCAATAGCCATTCCCAATTGGGTAATATTGTCACTCGTCTCAAACTTGTGAATGCCTTTGTAGACCATCCTGATTAAACTGCCAGCGGGTTCTGGCTTTATTGTAATTTCAGTTTTTTGGGGAGCAATAGTGACAATTTGTTTTCCAATACCGAGTATGGCTCTTTGATATATAAATTCGTCGTTGGGATCCACTTCCTGATACTCTATTTTAAGATTTCCTATGGTCGAAGTGTTTTCAATTTTCCATATTTCTCTGCTAATATTTGAACCCACTTTCTCAACAACGTTGGTGATGGCGATCATTGTGTAGGTGCCGTCTGGCAAGTTAATGTTTTTGCGCATCATTGACAAGTAGTTCTCTAAATATTCCGTAGCAGATTCAACAAGCACACCCTCTTTATCGTAGATAAGCAGTGTGGTACGCAACTTAAATTTTGTATCTGCCAAAGTTTGCAGTTCGTTGTTGTCCTGCTTTTTAAATGGTGATATTACACTTGAAGGCTGTATGGATACCACAGTATTGCGATCAATCTGGATGTCTTCGTTCGAGCAACCGCTGAAGGTGAAGGCCGCGATGGCGACCATAGCCATGGAAATATATTTTTTCATCATACTTCAATAATGGTTTAGTGGGTTAGAACTTAGCAATGGGGAACATCCAGGCCAGCGAGAATTCGAGTGTGTTGGTCTTGCACGGGAAGTTTCCAGCCAGTTCGCTGGTTCCTATATAGTAGCGTGCGTTGATGTCGAGCGAGGTTTTGGGGATGGTGTAGCCTATGCCTGCTATGATGCGCAGGTCGCCGCCCTTGAAGTCACCGGTATGATAGGCGATGTTGGCCGATGGTACGGTGAGCACATCAGGACTCTTGGATGCAATCATGGCAAAGTCGGGGCCTACCTCAACATAGAACGAGTTCATTATGTTCGATTTGCTCATGGGATAGAGTTGCACCGTCAGGGGAATCTCAAGGTAACTCAATGAAAGGTTCTGGTCACCGATGGTGTTCACCTTGTTTTGCTTGTAAAGCATCTCAAGGCCGAATCCCAGTATGCCTGTTCCGCCTTGGAGCGTTTCCTTGGTGGCACGGCCTAAACGGGCTTTCATGGCGAGACCGAAGGAATAGCCTGCGCCAGCACCGTCGACGAGGTCTACTTCTTTGGGTTGTCCCATAGACGTAAAGCCTAATCCAACCTTCGGACCGAGTTTTACGACGTTCGATTTTGTTTTCAAAATGAAACCGTCGCCACTTTGTGCCCAAGTCGGCATGATGCCGAATATGGACAGCAATGTCATTGCAATAATAATTTTCCTCATATTTGTCATTTGTTTTGTTAGTGTCATTATAGTGTCTTTACTTCCATAGTTAAAGATGTTGCGCCGCCTTTCGACGAGCTCACGCCAATGGTATGCTTCCAATCGCCACGGCGGTTTGTCGTTTCGATGTAGAACTCCACTCTGCGGCGCTCGCCACTTTTCAGCGTGACGGACTTAGGGTAGCCGCCCACTTCGCGTATCATGCTGGAATGTGTGAAGCTAATGTCGGCAGTCACCTCGTTCTCGTTGGGGTTGTAGATGGTGAATGATCCCGGCACTCTGTAGTTCGGGTCGGTCACGTTGTGGTCGAGGGCAAGTGAGTTGATTTCGAGACCCACTGCTTTCTTCTTCAGCGTATATGATAGTTCGCCTGTCCATAGCAATAGTCCTTCAGAAGCGACAGTCACGTCGTAGTTTTTCTGTGTACTATGTTCGGGCTTCAGCTGGAAGGTGTAAAGACTGGCATTGTTCGTATGGCTAACCATATCCTTGGTGTCCTTGTCGTTGAGTGTTACGTTCATTTGCTTACCATTCCAAGCTGTGGGCACCTGCAATTCAAACTGGCACGAAACGATGCTTCCTCCATCGAAGTCGATGTATGCTTGTGGCGTACTCAAGCTGAAGTCTTGCTGTTGGCTGTAGTATTTGAGGATACCCCACTTCCCGCCGAGTGACACAATACTTAAATCGTCTTCAAACACCGTGGCACTGTCTAACTGACAAGGCAGAATGGGCTTTCCTATTTCTGAGAAACCGAATTTTCCGTTTTCTTTTATTGGAGAGATACCAATCTTTCCAGCGGGCAATTTTGTGAAAGGTGCAGCTGTAAGTACCTGCTCGTCAATGTTCTCCAAGACCATTTTTGGTCGGAAAAGGTAATCAGTGGGCAGTGGCGGGTTAGCTTTCTTTATGTCCAGCTTTTCGCATTGTTTCTCTTGCAGGGAATACTTGTAACATTTGCCGTAGTCGTCAAAAAAGAGGACTTTGCCCCCAATAGGATTGTAAACGTAGGAGATGGTGCGTCCTACCATGTCTTCAGGCAGTGTAAGCGGGTAAGGTCTTCCATTCTTGTTGATCAAGCTGAATGAACTGGAACCGTCCCACACTGCGGCATAGCCATCTGTAAAGGGCTTGATCAGTTCGTATTTCTTGTCAAATCCGCATACCACGTTGCCAACTTCGTCTATATAGCCTTTCTTACCGTTAGCGTCCATCACCGATAGTACTCCATCGGAATAGAACTCCTGGCCATTTAGTGTGTAGTAGCTTTGTGAGAATGGGGTGTAGATACCCTTGGCGTTTAATACACCGAGAATACGATGACTTTCTTTCGACTCATCTAACGTTACCAAGGCCAGGCCCTCATGGAATCCTCCGATGCTTGAGGCCTTCACAGGTACCACCTCAGTACCGTCGGAATGAATAAGTCCAATCTTACCTTTCTGTTTAACCTGGTATAGGTTGGGGCCAAAACGCACAATGCTGGCATAGTCTGTAGGGGCAAGCTCCCAGCCTACAGTCTGTGCCAAAAGTGATAATGGCATCATCGCCATGACCAGGGTCATGGTCATTTGAACCCAATATATATGCTTATTCATTTTCATGTTCAGTGTCGACCATTACTGTATAATTTCTGCTGTGTCTCGATATTTAAGATTTCAACTTTTGTCTTGCTGGCATCAGCTTCAGGATGGATAGCGGCTTTTGTGAAGTATTCCTTGGCTTTTCTCAGATTCTCGTCCTTATTGAGATCTTCGTTTCTTCCCTCTGATAAAAATTTTTCATATTCTTTACAGCGATCCCTACCTTTATAATAGTCGTAACCCAGTTCGGTAAGTGCTTGCCAGTTTTGGCCTTCCCGGTCTTGTATTACTGCCAGTTCCAGAAGTTCGTGGGCACGCATGTTGTCAATGGGCTCATAACCTTTGAGCACACTCTTGATCCTTTTCCATTCAGGGTTGTCAAGTCCATATTGTATCGCTTGATTGTCAAATATGATACGACTCCAAAGGAAGGTGGCTTGACTATAGCCTTCGCGCGACAGCTGTTTTAGACTGTCGAGACCTGCCGTAGCTTTGGCACTATTCTCGCTGCTCATCATCATAAACTTGGCCCGTTCAAATCGAACTTCGAAGCTTTCTGCGACGGGTTTCGGTTCAGGCTTTTTGTTGGAGAATACGCCAGACAAGAAAAGTGTCACAAGGATGCAAACCACGGCGGCTGCTCCGATGGCAGAATAGATGATGGCCTTCGACGTTTTCTTCTTTTCTGTCACAGGATTGTCAGCATAAGACATGCCATAGCCGCTACCCATACCACTGCCTTGCATGGTCATGCCATAGCCGCTACCCATACCACTGCCTTGCATGGTCATGCCATAGCCACTACCCATACCACTGCCTTGAGTCGTCATGCCATAACCGCTGCCCATGTTGCTATTTCGTACCGTGCTGTCATAGCCGCTGACGTTTCCGTTGACAGCATGCTGGCTACTCTGCCGGTTGTCCATGTTCCCGTTCCAATATGGTTGGGTTTCATTTATTACGGTCTGTTGCGACCTGTTAAGTTCCTGCGGTATATAGTTCCTGTAGTTCGGGTCACGCAATGCGTTGTTGGCAATCTCCTCAAGTTGAGCGGCTGTTGGTCTGTAGTCAGGATTCTCTTGCAGACAGGCTTCAAGCGTGCGATTCAATAGTGGGGAGAATCCTTGGGGAAGCTCAGGGATTTCAGCGCCCCTCATCTGGAGCAGACCACCGTCGTTGCCAAAAGGTACGTCACCGCTCAGCATCTCGTAGACAGTCGAGCCTAAGGAATAGATGTCGTTGGGCTTGATGGGGAGGTTCCTACGCTTGAAGCGCTCAGGTGCCATATACGATATGGTGCCAGCAGAATAGAGTGCCAGTTCTTGGTTTGACACACGGCTCATGGTAGCTTTTACGCGAGCGCTCACACCAAAGTCGGTAAGCTGGAAGTCGCCGTTGTCGCTCAGTAGGATGTTGGCTGGCTTGATGTCCTGATGCAGGATAGGCGGGTTCATGGCGTGAAGGAAAGCCAGTCCGCTGGCCATGTCACGGATGAGTCTCCATGCCTCGTCCTCGTTCATCTTGCCAATCATTCTGCTGATGTTTCCTTTTTCACAGAAAGGAAGTACCAGATACGGACGATTGTCGCAGATGTCAAAATAGAGCGGCCGCAAGAGGTTCTTGTGGCTGGCATTGACCATCAGGCCGAACTCATGCGACAACATTTCGTTTCCGTCCTCGTTGCCGCCTGTTGAGGGACTGTATATCTTCAGTGCCTCAATGACGTCGGTCTTGATGTCGCGAACTTTCCATACTTCTGAGAAAGCACCGCGTCCCAACAAAGTCAGTTGTTCGTATCTGTCGTGAAATATTTCCATTTTCTTTTATATTATAGAGGTGGGCTGCCGTCTGTTGTTTTCAGCACGAACATCCCTTAATCGTGTTATTCGAAGGGCTTGGAATCATCGGCTATTTTTTCTTCGTGATTTTTATGAGTTTTTTTGTGACGGGATCGTAGAGTAGTGTCTCCTCCACGTCTTCTTTCTCATCATCATGATTCTTTGTTTTGTTTTTGTTGTTGCCACTGATTCTCTTGCTTTTGTTTGACCTGCCAGGAAGTTGATCTTGTGCTACATTGTTGCTGTTAGGATCTTCCTTGCTATTGTTACTAATGGTGAACGATTTCTTTATTACTTTTTGTGGCACATCCGGTACTGAAGACCTTTCATAGAGGGGTTTTGGCTGCAACTCGCGCATTTTGTTGCGTGCTGCATTTATGAATTTTGAGTCAGGATACTTGTTGATAAAGTTATTGTAGTCATCGTAGGTAGTACAGTTTTTAAATTCTGTTTTCTCATTCATGTCGTTTAGTACGACATAAATGGCTCCACCTACAAATACAAACAGTAGGAGGATGCCTGCTATCAAGACAATCAAGTGCCGAGTGTCCATTTTCTTAATATTGTCGAGCCATGAATTGGTTTGCGTTTTTGGCTTCGGTGGTGTTGGCGTTGGTGGTGTTGGCGTTGGTTGTACATGCACCAGTCTTCTGGGGGTTGGACTTGTAACAGGTCTTTGATTAGTAGTCGTTGTCTCTGTCCCTGGAGACTCAGGCTCCCTGATAACAGGCTTTGGATTAATTGTTTTTTTACTGTTGTTTAGGTCTGCTAAGTCGCGTGTTTTAGCAAACTTGGCTATCTGCGCAGCCGTAGGACGGTTCCACGGCTCCTGTTCCAGACAAGATTTTACCAACAAAGACAGTAGCTCTGGCAACTCATTAACCTTGTTTGGGAGTTTGGCACCGTTAAGCTGTGCGCATCCACCCATGCCTTCCCACATCAGTTCGCCTGTGATCAATTCGTAGAGCGTCATACCGAACGACCAGATGTCGCTGGCCATAATGATCATGGGGGTCTCCGAGAATCGCTCAGGCCCCATGTAAGGCATGGTGCCTGCTGACGTTTGTGATGCCGTTGTTGTCGACATCATCTTCGCTTGCGTGGAGAGAAACTTACGGCTGATACCAAAATCGGAGATAAGAAAAGAACCGTCGTCGTCTATGAGGATGTTGTCGGGCTTGATGTCTTGATGAATGATGTGGGGTCGCTGACTGTGCAGATATGCCAGTCCGCTTGCTACGTTCTCCACGAACCTCCACACTTCTTCTTTGTTCATCTTGCCAGCTTTTCTTGCCAATGACCCATTTTTACAATAAGTCATTACCAGATACGGGCAATTCTCGTAGACATCGAAATGTCTGATGTTTAACAGGTTTGGATGATTCAGCTTAAAGCCTAATTTGTATTCCTTCCTGAATTCTGACAAACCGAAATCGTCGAAGGAACCATAGAACTTCATGGCCACATCAATGTCGGCCAAGAGGTCTTGCGCCAGCCAAACGCTCCCTGAGCCACCATTGCCCAAAGGTTTGACAAGACGATAATGTTCGGCAATTTCTAAGCCAGGAACAGGATTCATACTACAATACTTTAGTTACTGAAATCAGGACTTTTCAGGAGAGAACAGACCGTTGATGAATTTTGAGATCTGCTCGTAGAGTGGGGGATTGAAGAAGTAGATGCATACACCGACAATAACAAGCAACAGGACCAGTAATAGCAGTGTGTTACGCACCTTATGGGAATGACGGATCTTTGGACGGATTGTCTCGTCTAATTCTGATACTAACTCTTCTTCAACGCTTTCTTCTTCGCCTTCGCTGGCTTCAATCTGAACGGCACCCATTACGACGGTCACGTTATCATGGCCACCAGCATTCAGCGCTGCAGAAATCAGTTCGTTCTTGCACTCGTTGATGTTGTCTTTGTGGTCGTGAATCACGTTGATGATTTCCTCGTCGACGCACAGACCGCACAGACCGTCACTGCAGAGCATGAAGATGTCACCGTCTTTCAGATAGTGGATGTGTGTGTCGGGAACGGCACGGTTCTGCAAATCGCCAAGGCAGCGGGTGATGACGTTGCTGTAGGGATGGTTGTGGGCATTCTCCGGACTTAATTCGCCACGGTCTACCAGTTCCTGTACGTAGCTGTGGTCTTTTGACAACCGGGTAAGCCCCAAGTTCTCGTTGAACACGTAGCAACGACTGTCGCCACACCAGCAGATATAGGCTTTGTTGCCCAGAATCCATGCCATGACGATGGTTGTGCCCATGCCCATGGTCGTCTCGTCTTCCTTACTGCGGTTGAGTATGTTTATGTCTGCCGACTTCACAGCATCAACCATGAACTGAAGAATAGTCTCGTCTGACTGGACGGCATCTTCGAGGTTCTCGGGTACGAATTTTGTCTGGATGGTTTCGATGGCGATGGCCGAAGCCACTTCGCCAGCGTTTGCACCGCCCATACCGTCGGCAACGACTAAGAGTGCACCATATTCCCCCAAGTCGATTTGCTCATCGACTTGGGGAATGGTCCAATCAGAAGCAGTCAGGTCACGACTGGCTACAAAATTGTCTTCGTTGTTTGTGCGGACAAGTCCTACATTCGTGCCTGCGGCTAACTTGATTTTAATGTCTGACATATTAAATGTTTTTGACTTTAGTGTTTTTTATGTAGGGGCATAGTTGCCTATGCCCCTACAGCTTTCAGTTGTTCAGGACATTTGTATGTCCTTATTGTTTCTTTTTTTTAAGGTACGCGAGTGATAGGAACGACGCGGTTCTCACCAAAGTATACACCGGCGTTGACGCCAACTACACGGTATGAGCCGTCAGCTTCCTTGTAGAATGCGGGCGAACCAATGAATCCACTGTTGGGATCGGTATTCTGTAAGGTGATGTAGTTGAAGCCAGTGCGTGAAGTAGTGCTTGTCCAGTACTTGAAGTTCGAGCTCAGGTTCTGGATGTTGGTGCGGTTGTTGAAACCGGCAATTGTCACCGTTTCGCCACCCTTCAGGCTGTTTGCAATTTCGCGGTCAATGGGCAGTCCGCCAGGAGCGCTCATCTGCAGGCTCACAGCGAGGTAAGACTTTTCGGTGTAGTAAGGCAACGAGTAGACAACGACCTTATTCTTTTCCTTGCTCTTGCCCTTGCCGGCCTTCTCAGCCTTCTCGTCGACAAGACCCAGATCCTTCAGATGCTCGACCACAGAAGTAGGCACCTCAGTTTCACGTAGTTCCTCAACTGAACCGCTCAAGTCGAACTGCAGGTTGCTGAAACGGATGGGATAACCAGAGCCACGAGTAGAGTAAGCCTCGTAGTCGATGATGACATTACATCTGTGATAATACTTGGCTATAGCCAGTTCATATTTCCAGTCTGCATCGTAGTTTCCACCGATGGGTAACCACGGCTCAATATTTTGATGTGCTGTGATAAACTTTCCATCGACTATGAAACCAGTACCCACGACGACATTGCTCAGTGCGATACCTGCATCAACGGCCTCATCGCCTTTCTCGAAGGTTACGCGGCGCACTTTCAGGGTGTAGATGTCATCGTAATAATTAGCGATGTTATCGGAAGCTTCCTTAGCCTTGTTGTTGTCGGCAACTTCCTCCTTCTCCTCTACTTCTTTCTCATCGGTATCGGCATCTTCCTTCTCTTTTTCAGCATCTTTCTTGCCAAATCCGCTAACCTTGTTCCTTGCGCGATTGTAATTTGTGTTGGCGGCAACATAGAGTGTCTGTACGCGGTTGCGCTGTTCCTGAACCTGATTCAGTTCGTTCTTCAGATTCTCGTCCTCCGGGTTGGCAGCGAGCTTCTCCTGGATCTGCTTCTCCAAGTTGTCCAGACGTGCCTTCTCAAGGCTCAGCGAATCCATCTGTGCCTGATAGGTTGCCATTTCCTGACGCAGAGCCTCGTTGTCCTGCGAGAGCTTATAGTTCCATGTGCCGAAGCCGATGATAGCCAGTGCGAGAAGTGCACCGAGAATCCAGATAGCGCGGCGATAGGGGCGCAGAGCCTGCTGGCGGAAGAGGTTCATACGCTCGGTGAGCTTAATGCTCGACGTCAGAGCCTGCTTGCCCTGAGGCACGATAAAGCCCAGACGAGGACCGTTGACAGAGAGCTGGATCTCATCGCCCGACTGCAGATAGTAGCTGTCCTGGATGGGGCGTCCGTTGACCAGTGTGGGGTTAGAAGCTGAAAGGTGAACGAGCTTCCAGTTGTCGCCGTCGCGCTCGATGGCAGCGTGCTTGCGGCTGACAGTGTCGAACGACTCGTCGAAACGAACCTGACATGAAGCATCGCGACCCAATTCGACCTGGTCGATGATGATCTTCTGAGTCTCACCTGCCTGGTGGTACTTCGAGCTGGTCTTGTGCTCCAGCATGTAGTAAGTTCTACCTGAGCCATTGAAAATAGCTCCCATACCAGCTCCTACCGAGCCGGCCACTGTGCGTTTGTAACTAGTTTGTGTATCCATACATTTAAATAATAAAGGGTTAATAGTTATTTGTTAATAGTTCTCGAATCTTAGGGTTACGTCGCCAATGGCGATAATATCTCCGGGTTGTAGGAAATAGCCGTTGCGGCTCACGGGTACGGAGTTGACGAATGTGCCGTTCTTTGATTCCACCCATTGGTGCATCTCGCGGTTCCATTGACCGTCGCGTAATACCCATTCCGTCGGCACGTCGTGTTGCTCAATGGTGGCATGACGTCGTGACACATAGCCGCGCTCTTCCGAGCGGATGTGAATGATGCAGTCGTCCAATCGGCCCATGCTGAGCACGCGGCCATAAGTACCTACAAGCTGGGTGAGGTCGAAGCAACGACCGTATTGTTCGCCCTGCATCACTCGTAGCAGATAGCCTCGTGTGAGGCTCTTGGGCTCGTAGGTGCTGGGGGTAGGCTGTGGGGTTGGTACGACTGGGTGCCAGTTATTGGAGTTGAGGTCGACGATTGGTGATTGTGATGGCGGTAAAAGCCTAATCACGTCCTTACATGTTTGCAGACGGTGCTTGAAGTCGGGCACAAGACATCCTTCGATGACGCGTTCCCACTGTCGACCGTTGGGCATGCTTAAGAGCAGGTTACGGTCCCACTGGCCGTCCTTGCCGCGTCGTTGGTAGGAAACGAGGTCGTTGTGCGACTCAAGCTGTCCGAAAGGCAGCTGTCCCGTGACCATCTGGAAACAGACCACGCCAAACGACCAGATGTCGGTAGTGGGTAGCACGGTAGCACCGCCCCTTGCACGTCCAGCCTGTTCGGGCGGCATATAGGCGTATGTCCCGAATATCTGGTTGGGCTTGCCCAGTATGCTACGCTGGGTCATGCGGTGGTTGCGGTCGCCGGCGATGCCGAAATCGGTCAGTGCCGCGATGCCGTTTTCCTTGAATAGTACGTTCTCGGGCTTCAGGTCGCGGTGCACCTTACCGTTGGCATGGAGCGACTGCAATCCTGTGAGAATCTGCTTGCAGATGTCTGGCATGCGTCTGTCGTTCTTTCCCAGAATTTTTGTCAGGTCGCCCCCAGGGCAAAATTCCATGATGATGTATGGGTTTCCGCCTACAGTGCCCAAGTCGAGCGAACGGACCAGACACTCGTTATTGATCTGTCCGGTCTTAAACTCCATCTCGAAACGTTCCATCAGGCCCGATCTGATGTCAGGCGGCACCTCCCATAGCCTGAGCAGCTTGCAGGCCAACGTACGTCCGGCATCCTCTACCATGTAGACGATGCCAAACGACCCCTCGCCCAAAACCTTTCGAACGAGGTATCGGTTGTTGATGCGCTGTCCGGGCAGGAAATCACATCTGTCGGCAATGACGTTTTTTGCGTTGAATGGCATACGTTATTATTCTTCGTTGAAGGTGAAGCGGCGGTCACCCAGCACAATGACATCACCGGGCTGAAGCGCGGTTTTGCGGCTGACGCGAATGAACGTCGACTTCAGGTCGCTGCGGTCTTCAATGAACCACTGTCCGTCGGCATAGCTTAATACGGCCTGCTCGCGCGAAGTGATGGTGCGGTTGTCGGGCTCGGTATTGTCGCGGTTCAGTATGATGGTGTCACCCTCATAGTCGTTCTTCTTGGATGGTGCGGTCTCGGTCTCTTCAGGGATGAGTGTCAGCGAACATTTTGGCGTAATCTCTTGAACCGTGGTCACAGCCGGTTCTTCTGGGATGAAATGATGCCCGAAATCGCCAACGACAGTCTGACGGTTGATGGGATTGGGCATTTTGGGGGTGACCGGTGGAGGCACAGGTGCACCTGAAGCAGGCTTGGACTCGTGTTGAGAGTTGCTCAGCTGGAATCCGCAGGCAGGGCACGTCGCAGGTGATCCTACGAGCGGATAACCGCATCCGGGGCACGATTTGTTTCCTTCAGGAATATTAGGTGTGGGCGGTGCCTGAACCAAGTCTTTGACCAGTTGCTCGGCGGGTACTGATACCGTTGCACGTTCAATTTGTGGTTGCTGCCCCATGTTGTTCACTACCGTAGGGCGCGGCATGCCTTGAGGCAGTTCACCTGGTGCTATGACTGTTGTCGGGCGTGGTTCCGGCTGGTTGGACACGCCCACTACTGTGGGGCGCGGTGCGGGCTGCTGTTGCATACCTACCACCGTTGGCCTTGGCATGGGCTGTTGTTGCATGCCAAACGAAGGCGGCATTGCTGCCTGTGGTTGTTCAGGCATGGCCTGTTCGTTGTTGTCACTTGAATCCAGTTGCTGTCCGCACTTGATGCAGGTCGTTGCCCCTGGTTGGTTGTCCCATCCGCAGTTAATGCATCTCATATTCTTAGTTGTTAGGTGTTAGGTGTTGGGTGTGTGGAACCTGTTTATTTAGAGGAGGCTTGGATTACTCGGAATTGCTCGACACCCTCAAAGACGATGTCGCCTTCACGTCTGTCTTCACCGTAGTAGAGCTCGACAGAGAATGCTGCCTCTCCAGGTTCCAGGTTTGTTATTTTCAGTTTGGGTTTGACTCCGAATATTTTCAGGAAGCTTTGGAAGACGTTCGGCTTCTTGTATTTGTAATCCAGTTGCTTCATCCATTCAGGTGTTGACGATGCCTTCGTGTTCCCCTTCAGACCAGTCAGGAGCAGGTAGGTCTCCTTACGCTGTACATATTTTATGGTCTTAGGCAGAGGAGATACAGTAGTGCTATGGGCGTTAAGTCCAGACTGGGTGATGGTAATGGGATAGCGTCTTCCGTCGTGCATCACGTTGACAGTAGCTGTGCGGGTGGTGTTGCTTTTATTGGGATCGCAGGTGAAGTAAAGAGCTTTGTTTTCGGCATCGTCTTTCTTCTCTATATGTAGCCAATTATCCCCACCAACCGATTCGTATTCCCACTTGTCGCCTTTAGGATAAATGGGTCTCATCTCTTTTCTGTCTGTCCTTGGTGTGGCATCGACTTTTATTTGTTTCCATTCAGCAGGGTAGGTTCCGTCGTTACTACTGTCAGACATTGACTTGTGCTTCGGTGAATTCAGCTTCTGGTTGCACTTCTTTATCATGGCGTTGCAGTTGGCCGTATTGGTCTTGCTACCGTCTATAGCGATAGACTTCTTGAAGAGTGTGATGGCCTCACTGTACTTGCGTTTGTTGTATTGTGCCATGCCGTCGTTATAGAACTTGCTGGCGCTCTGTGCAGCAGCAGCCAATGGCATCAAACATGCCATCAGCACTACCATGATAATCTTCTTATACATATTTCTTCCCATTATTACTGTTGTTCTGATCTTTTGTGATATCTTACAGTATGTGAGTAGTTATTTCAGTCTGTTCTTAATCTTTTTGATTCGGTCGTTTACTTTCTTTGTAATTTCGTCATCTTCGCCGAATGCTTTCTTTAATTGGTCTGCCTTGTCGTTGATTGCTTTGAGAATTTTGGTCAAGTATTCCTTCGCCGTTTTGCGATTTTGCTCCACCTCGTTCTTGAAGTCATTGTCCATTTGGGCATAACCAGACGTGCCTTCCAATTGATCATAGATGTCAAGTGCATTAATGAAGTAGCTCTCCACAGCGCCCCCGTCCTCGTTGGTCAGCTCGTTGTTCTTCTCTTTCAACTGGTAGGTTTGACTTCCTGCGCTTATCTGACTATTAGCATCTGATTGTAGCTTGTAGAGCTTGGCTGTGTCGATATTCGCTTCAGTAGTTTCGGACTCTTGGACATCATTGTCGTCAGAACCGCTTCTCAAAACAAGGAATAACGCTATGCAGACGGCAACAATGGCAGCAGCGGCGATACCGATGTATAGACCTGTTTTCGACTTCCCACCATACGGCATGACGCTGCCTGCATGGCTGCGATCCATCTGAGTGCCGGACAGGTTCGGGTCATAGCCCCCTGGTTGTGGGCCGTAGTTCCCGCTCATACGTGGCTGGCGATCGTAGGTGCCACTAAAGCGTGGTTGCGGTGTGAAGCCTCCCTGCTGCCACTGACTGGCTCCGATGGTGGTGGGACGTGCCGGTCGTTGCTGCTGTTGATGCGGCTTCGGCGGTTCGGGCTGCTGTTGCTGTTCCTGTTTGGCTTTGGCCAGATCGGCAGTGATGTCGATGTTGTGCAGCTTTTTGTAGGTAATCTCCTCGATAGCACGGGCCACGGGGCGATCCCAGGTGTTGACTGCCATGCACCAGTAGACCATCTGTTTCAGCTGGTCTGAATATTGTGTCTCCTCTATTTCAGGAATCTCGGCACCGCCTTTCTGCAGTGCGCCGCCATGATTGCCGAAAGGCGGATTGCCACCCGTCATCAGTTCATACATCATGGCACCCAGCGACCATACATCGCTGGCCATCAGTGGCTTAGGCTTGGTGCTGAAACGCTCGGGGCCCATGTAGGCCAGCGTGCCACTACTCATGGTTGCCGCATTCTGTATCGTGGCCATGGTGTTGCGCACCTTGGTGCTGATGCCGAAGTCGGTAATCATGTAGCGTCCCTCATTGCTGATAAGGATATTGTCGGGCTTGATGTCCTGATGGATGAGTGGCGGGGTGCGGTCGTGCATGTAGGCCAGTCCGGCAGCTACGTCGTGCAAAATGTTCCAGCACTGCTCTTCGCTGATTTGCTCGCCCGTGCTGATGTACTTGAACACAGAGCCTTCTTTACAATAGGGCAGGATGAGATAGGGCATGTTTTCCCACACGTCAAAATAGGTGGGATGAAGCAGGTTTGTGTGGTTCAAGTCGAAGACCAGGGCAAACTCCTTCCTGAAGATTTCAATGCCTTCTTCGCCCAAACGAGCTTGTGAGGCATAGACTTTTACGGCCACTTCGACGTTAGTCATCGTGTCCTCAGCCAGCCAAACCTCAGAGAATCCTCCACGGCCCAAAAGTCGCTTCAACTTATATTTTCCTGCGAAAAGATACTCTTCTTTTAACATGGGTTAATCTGTTTTGCGCTCAAAATTACATTATTTTTTCATTAATGCCAACATTTACGAAGTATTATTAACATTCTTTATAAGTACTGTGGAATAATCTTCAACACACCAGAACTCATTCACCAGCAGAAGTTGAATGACTTATATATGAGTCCACTTGAAAAAGTCCAAACATGAGAAATTTGAGTAAAAATCAATGCGTAGCCGCATTCCCGATCGGAGCTCGCCTACCCGTAGCCGCTCCCCTCCCTTGTAGGGGAGGGGTGCCCTTTGGGCGGGGTGGGGTCTGTAATATCCTGATAGCGAATAAGATACTGACCCCACCCCTGCCCCTCCCCTACAAGGGAGGGGAGCGGCTGCGCGATGTTTTATGCTGGATTCTGTCATTGTTTGGACTTCTTAAAGTGGGCTTATATATTAATAAGGTATAAGGCGTGCAGAACCGAAGGCGTTTGGGATAAATCAAGAAGAAGATGTTTTTTGTTGAAAACATTGCCTCGATGGTTACGTAATTCAATGATTCTTCGTAACTTTGCAGCGTGTTTTCAAAAGGATAACGACGATAACAGAAGAAAAGAACGAGCAATGAAGAAGATGCCAGACTTCAAGCCGAAGATGATTTCGGCAATTAAGAACTATAACCGTCAGACGTTCATGGCCGATCTGATGGCAGGTATCATTGTAGGTATTGTGGCCTTGCCGCTGGCCATCGCCTTTGGTATTGCGAGTGGTGTATCGCCCGAGAAAGGTATCATCACGGCTATTGTGGCCGGACTGGCCATCTCGCTGTTAGGCGGTAGTAAGGTGCAGATAGGCGGACCCACGGGTGCGTTTATCGTCATTGTGGCCGGCATCATCAACCAGTATGGCATTCAGGGGCTGACCGTCGCTACGCTGATGGCAGGCGTTTTTCTTATTGGCTTCGGCCTGCTCCGATTAGGTACCATCATCAAGTACATTCCCTATCCCATCATCGTGGGCTTTACCAGTGGTATTGCCGTGACCATCTTCACTACTCAGGTGAAAGACCTCTTGGGCATGCAGATGACCGACGTGCCGGGTGACTTCATTGAGAAGTGGATAGCCTATTTCCAGCATTTTGGTACTATCGACCTTTGGAGTGCCATCGTCGGTATTGCCAGTGTGGTTATCATTGCAGTAACGCCAAAGCTGAGCCGCCGCGTGCCAGGCTCGCTCATCGCCATTGTGGTGATGACGGTGGTAGCTTTGTTGCTGAAGCAATATGCCGGTGTGACATCGATTGAGACTATCGGCGACCGCTTTAGCATCCAGTCACAGCTGCCTGGCGCCGTAGTGCCAGAGTTGTCGTGGGATACTATTAAGGGTCTCGTGGCTCCGGCTATGACCATTGCTATTCTCGGTGCCATCGAGTCGCTGCTCTCGGCTACCGTTGCCGACGGTGTCATTGGCGATCATCATAACTCCAACACCGAGCTCATAGGCCAGGGCGTGGCCAACATTCTGTCGCCGCTATTTGGTGGCATACCTGCTACGGGAGCCATCGCCCGCACCATGACCAATATTAATAATGGTGGACGTACGCCCGTTGCGGGCATTATCCATGCTGTGGTATTGCTGCTCATCTTCCTGCTGCTCATGCCCTTGGCACAGTACATCCCGATGGCCTGTCTGGCCGGCGTGCTTGTCGTCGTGAGCTATGGCATGAGTGGATGGCGCTCGTTCAAGGCCCTGATGCGCAACCCGAAGAGCGACGTCACTGTGCTCGTCGTCACCTTCCTGCTCACTATCATCTTCGACCTCACCGTTGCCATCGAGGTGGGTATCATCTGTGCCTGCCTGCTCTTTATGAAGCGTATGTCGGAGACTACTGACGTGCAGGTGATCTACGACGAGATCGACCTGAACGAGGATGCCGACATGCAGGCCGGCAATCTGGAGCACCTGACCATCCCCAAGGGCGTGGAGGTCTACGAGATCAATGGTCCCTACTTCTTCGGTGCCGGTAACCGTTTCGAGGACATCATGGGACGCTACGGCCAGCGGCCCAAGGTGCGCATCATCCGTATGCGTAAGGTGCCGTTTATCGACAGCACGGGCCTGCACAACCTGGAGAACCTCTGTCTGATGAGCCAGAAAGAAGGTATCACCATCGTGCTCTCGGGTGTCGTACCCAAGGTAGAGGCAGTGTTGAAGCGCAACGGCTTCAACGAGCTGCTGGGCGAGGAGAACATCTGTAACCACATTGACCTGGCGCTGGCTCGTGCCCGTGAGATTGTGGCGTGACCAAAACAAAACCATACAAGATGACACTGAAGGAGTTTTTCAAAAGAGACCGCTTTGCCGTTATGGCAGGAATAGAGTTGCTCGAAGTGGGCGAGGGACATGCCAAGGCCCGTATGCTCGTCACTGAAAACCACCTCAACGGAGGTGATGTCTGTCAGGGTGGGGCACTCTTTACGTTGGCCGACCTGGCCTTTGCGGCAGCAGTGAACAGCCATCTTGTGCTCACCGTCTCGACCAGTTCCAATATTACTTTCTTCCGTCCCGTGGCCTCCGGCTATGTCTATGCCGAGGCTACCGAGATTGTCGACCATCGCCGCATGCCCTTTGCCGAGGTCAGGCTGACCGACGAGCAAGGCAAGCTCGTGGCTATCTTCACTTCGAGCGGCTACAGGAAACAGGATGTAGTAATAGAATTATAAAATAAAGTAGCCCCTCGTCCCTTTTCAAATATGGTACAGACGGCTTGTAATGCCGTTACAAACGGTCTGTAATACCGTTACAAATACTTTGTAATGCTGTTACAAGCGGTCTGTAATGCCGTTACAGAAAGCCTGTAATTTGAATGCGAACATGATGAGAATGGAGCTGAGATTTAGAACTTCTTTCCGAAGGTAATGTTTAGGAACGTCAGGGCAATAATCTTCAGATCGAGCCACCACGAGCGCCTTTTCAGGTAGTCGAGGTCCATCTCCAAGCGCTTGAGCATCTTCTCAAGCGTGTCGGTATAGCCGTTGTAGATGGTGGCCATCGAGGTGATTCCCGGGCGTATCTGGTAAAGATACTCGTAGCGCGCGTCACGCTCCATGATCTGTTTGATAAAGAAACGTCGCTCAGGTCTCGGTCCCACAAACGACATGTCGCCCATCAACACATTCCAGAACTGGGGAAGCTCGTCTAAATGATGGTCGCGAAGGAATTTTCCAGCCTTGGTCAGCCGGTTGTCTGTGTCGGCGTTCCAAAGCTGCGGTCCTTTTTCCTCGGCATCGGTCTTCATGCTACGGAACTTGTAGATGTAGAAAGGACGTCCGAAGCGTCCAATGCGAATCTGTTTGTAGATAACGGGACCGCCATCGTCGCGTTTGATGGCTATATAGCACAGTAGAAAGAGCGGTGAGAACAAGACAAGGCAAAACAATGCGGCAAAGAAATCAAACCATCGTTTGACTTCCCGTTCGAAAGCATTCATACCGTCATAAACATATCCGTTGTCGTTTTCCATCAGCAGGTCTCTTGTGTGCATTTCTATTTAATCAACGTAAATGCGCCGGTATTATTGCACAGAAGTACCATATTTTTTCCTTTGTTCTGCAACATAGCGTTTGCTGTCTCGGTTCCGCTTGAGAATCTTCAGATAATAGGATGGAAGAAAACGGAACAGGAAATAGAGGTAGGCTTTCGGTCTGGTATAACCGAACACGGTCTCATAGACATTGACGTTGTATTTGATCAGAGATAGCTTGTTGCTCGATACTGATTGGCTGCGCTGGCGATAGTAGGCCAGCGGGTCAGTGACGCAGAAGCATATCTGGCACTCTTTGAGAATATTCAGAAACAGTGCCCAGTCTTGACGTTTGCGTATGGCGGGCATGTAGAACTTGTGGCCAAGGCGCTTGATGTCGTAGATGGCTGTGAGGCAGCCGATTTTGTTGTCGCGCTTCATCATGCCGAGTGTAAGGTGCTTTGGCGAGATATTGATTCCGGTGACGGTGTTGTTTTCGTCGCAAATCAGATAGGACGAGCTGCACAGGGCACAGTCTTTGCGGGTCATGTGGGCTATCTGCTTCTCGAGTTTCTCGGGCATCCAGCGGTCGTCGCAGTCGCAGAAGGCAATATAGCGTCCCTTGGCGCGCTCTATGGAGCGGTTGCGGGCAATGCCCGGTCCGTAGTTCTCCTTCAGGAATTCAACTTTTACTCGCTTGTCCTGTTCTGCAAACTGTTTCAGAATGTGGCGTGTGTTGTCCGAAGAGCAGTCATCGGTGATGAGGAGCTCGAGGTTAGTATAGGTCTGGTTGAGCACGCTCTCAATGCTGTCAGCAAGGTATTTGCTGGCATTGAAAGTGGGCATAATGACTGATACTAACTCCTGTTTCATTTGTCGCTTTTGAATTTTGCGGGTGCAAAGGTACTATTTTTTTTAAAAATAACACAATTTGAGTATCTTAATTTAAAAAAAATAATTTAAGTTTCGCATTCGCTCCGCTCGACCTTCGGTCGCTGAAGTTGTCGCGTACCTAAAGGCACACTTCCCTGCGGTATCTTTTCCACCTAAATGGTTGGCTACCCCTATGAAGCCCCTACAGGGCTGGCTACTATTGAAATAAGACCTCCTCTAACCCCTCCTGTAGGAGGGGGATTTGCAATGTTATAATGATGAGGATTTTGGGCTCAGTTGCAATAGTCCGTGGATGAACTGACATACCGCCTACCCAAATATCGTCGTAAGACGATACATGAAGAACGGCAGGTCATGCACACCTCTGAGTTGTGCTCTGAAGCCTTTGATTTTGGA
>Ga0256404_1003217_pt1 | contig 33888 bp, 24 predicted proteins | sample RumenRJG_01DNA_FD_185990 | JGI IMG/M metagenome (GOLD analysis project Ga0256404, IMG submission 185990) | Bovine rumen microbial communities from Lethbridge, Alberta, Canada - RJG_01 | ecosystem: Host-associated > Mammals > Digestive system > Stomach > Rumen | place: Canada: Alberta | collected... | reverse complement strand
ACCCATGCTCCACATTTCTGTAAGAAATCTTGTGGAGTTTATTTTGCGTTCCGGAGATATCGATGACCGTGTGGGTGGTAAGGATCCCATGAAGTCCATGCAGGAAGGAAGCAGGATTCATCGGAAGATTCAGAAGAAGATGGGCGCAGATTATCATGCCGAAGTTCCCTTGGAAGCCAGGATTTCATTTGATTCTTATGATCTTTTGGTGGAAGGCCGGGCAGATGGTGTCTTCATGAAGACTGTGGAACTTAAGGATCTTGACCCGGCAAAGGGGAATAGGGAACGGATGGATGAGGCAGATCTGGCTCCCGAGGATGGACTTCCTCTGGATACGATGGAGATACCCTATGGAATAGATGAGATCAAAGGTGTCTATCTGGATGTAAACGAGATGGAAGAAGCGATTCCGGTTCATCTGGCCCAGGCTAAGTGTTATGCCTATATGATCGGACTTGAGAACCGCCTGAATTCTGTCCTTGTACAGATGACCTACTGCAACCTGGATACAGAAGAGATACGTCGATTCCGAGAAGAAATTGCTTTCGAGGAACTGGCAGAATGGTTTCATGATCTGGTGCATTCTTATAAGAAGTGGGCGGACTTCGAGATGGAGTGGAGAGAGACATCCCTGGCTTCCATCGAGACCTTGGAATTCCCTTATGACTTCAGGGAAGGGCAGCGCGAACTCGCATCCGATGTATATCGCACGATTGTGCAGAATAAGCTCCTCTTTGTGCAGGCCCCGACAGGCTCCGGTAAGACACTTGCGACAGTGTACCCCTCGATCAAAGCAGTGGGACAAGGCCTGGTCAGGCGGATTTTCTATCTGACCTCGAAGACGGTCACCAAGAGGGTTGCCCTCGATACCTATCGCCTCCTCATGGAGAAGGGCTATCGCGGTAAGACAGTAGATATTACATCCAAGGATCGCGCCTGCATGTTGGAAGAACGTAAGTGCAATCCAGATGACTGCCCCTATGCCAGAGGACATTTTGACCGCGTAAATGACGCTGTCTATGATATTCTGACCAGGCAGGATCTCTTTGACCGTGACAGTATCCTCTCCTGGGCAGAAGAACGACAGGTCTGTCCCTTTGAACTCGGCCTCGATATCTCGTCCTGGTGTGACAATATTGTTTGCGATTATAACTATGTCTTTGATCCATCCGCCTATCTACGCAGATTCTTCGCGGAAGGCCAACGCTCCGAGGGAATATTCCTCATCGACGAGGCCCACAACCTGGTAGACCGTGGCAGATCTATGTATAGCGCCATGCTACGGAAGGAAGACTTCCTACGCATGAAGAAGATCCTTAAGCCCTTCGGGAAAAGTCTATCCAACGCCCTCGACAAGGCGAATAAGACCATGCTGGTCTGGAAGAATGAAATCGAAGGACCGATTCTGGTCCTACAGGAGATGGATGAATTCATCTATCGCCTCATGAATGTTGCGACAGAGATGGAGAAGTTCCTCGAGAAGCGAATTCCCATAAAGGAGAGAGAAGAGGTCCTGACCTTCTATTTTGATCTCAGATTCTTCCTCGACATGTCGGACGAAGTCGACGAACGCTACGTCAGATACTGTGATTTTAATCGTGAGAAGGAATTCGTCGTGCATCTCTTTTGCATGGATCCATCCCGTCTCCTGCAGGAGAGACTCGATCATGCGAATGCTGCCGTCATGTTCTCGGCAACCTTCCTTCCCCTTCGATATTACAAGAACCTCCTCTGTACCGACGAGGAACCCTATGCTGTATACGCCAAATCCGTTTTTAAAGCAGAGCAACGCTGTGTTCTGATCGGCGAAGATGTCACCACCCGCTACACCCAGCGCGGAAGTGATATGTACCGTCGCTTCGCAGACTACCTTGGCAGCATGGTCAAGGCGAAGAAGGGCAATTACATGGCTTTCTTCCCCTCCTATAAGTTCCTGGAGGACGTCTATGCAGAATTCCTCGAGAGATATGGAAGGGACGCCATAAGTCTCATACAGAGATCTTCCATGAAGGAAGCCAAGAGAGATGAATTCCTGGAAGAATTTGAGAAGGAACACGATAGAAGCCTGATTGGATTCTGTGTCATGGGTGGCCTCTTTGCAGAAGGCATTGACCTTACAGCAGACCGCCTGATTGGAGCTGCCATCATCGGTCCAGGACTTCCACAGGTGAATCCTGAACAGAATCTTTTGAAAGAACACTTCGACGCTGACGAAGAAACCCACGGCCAAGGCTTTCAGTATGCCTATACCTATCCAGGTATGGCCAAAGTCCTCCAAGCCGCAGGAAGAGTTATACGAACCATCGACGACCACGGAGTCATCCTGCTCCTCGACGAACGCTTCCGCTGGAGCGAATATCTTCGCATCCTGCCATCTGACTGGGGCGAGATACCCTCCGTAACCACAGACAACGTAGAAGAGCATCTGCACAATTTCTGGAATACAATAAAGTGAAGTGCCTTGCTGTATTTTACTGGAAAGCTGAAGGAGTTACATTACGCTTCCACGGAAGGCAGCAGCTCAAGGAAAGCATCCACACTCGCATTGGTCGGCAGATTGGGATCCGAAGCCGCCACAATACGACGCGAAGGAATCTTATCCGTCGTCTCGATCACACGCAGATCAGGAGACTGCTGACGCACACAGAAGTCCGGAACGAAGGTCAGACCCAGACCAATCTTTGCAAGGTCAATCAGAAGATCATTCGAAGTCAGGCGAATCTCCGGAACCAGCTCTAACTGGTGCTTGAGGTAGAGCTTTCTTAAGTACTCTGTGGTGGTAGATTTCATATCCAGAGTCATGATGGGATACTTATTGATCTGACGAAGAGTCATGGGCTTCTCCGGCAGGCGGAAAGCGTTAGGATTCCCAACGAAGACATCCTGGAAATGATCAATGGTCTTTCGGATGTAGACCGGATCCACACGTGAGTTGGGATAGTTAACAATGATAAGATCCACTTCGCCATGCTCTAAGAGATCAACACAGGCATAAGAAGTCGCATTGGTGATACGAATCGGAACATCCGGATATTTCTGATGGAACTGCTTGAGATAAGGAACCAGATAGTAACGGCAGATGGTATCAGATGCACCGATACGAAGCTGTCCATAGTTCATGCTGGCTTCATCCGATAAGGTATCCTCACCACGGCGAATCAGATTGATGGCAGGCTCAATATGGGAGAGTAAGAGTTCTCCGGCAGGAGTCAGCGTTACTTTCTTCGTGGTTCGGATGAAGAGCTTACGATCTAACTTCTTCTCTAAGAGCTTGATGGACTGGGAAACAGCCGACTGGGAGATGTAGAGCTTCTTCGATGCTTCAGAGAAGGAGAGGGAAGTAGCTACATAGTAGAATACCTTGTAGAGCTCATAATTAATGTCAGGATTCAGATGCTTGTCTGCCATAATGCCTGCTTTCTATGTAGGTGGTCTGTTTATCTGTCTTTGTCTTCTTGTAAGATATATTTCCTATCAGAAATCATATTTCCGTAATTTACTTCAGGTGTTATCATATCCATTATAAAGCCTTCGTATCATATTACAAGATAATATATAAATGTTTCTAATAAATCATCACAGAATAATTAATGTGAGAGATAAGTGCGTCTGTGCTATACTCGATAAAAGCAAGAGAGTATGTGTGCAACAAATGTTGTAACCCTATATTTTTGAAACCTGTAGATAACGGAAAGTATTTAGAAGTATCCGGAGGGAATCATGGGAAACGTAAGACGTATCTATGTAGAGAAGAAGCCTGAGTATGCAGTTAAGGCCAAAGAACTGCAGTCCGAGATTAAGAAGTTCCTCGGGATCACGGACGTAACAGGCGTTCGTGTACTGATTCGCTATGATATTGAGAATCTCTCAGACGCGATTTATAAGAAGGCCATTCGTACCATCTTCTCAGAACCTCCTGTAGATGATGTATATGAAGAAAGCTTTGACTTCGAAGGCAGGGTATTTTCTGTAGAAGCACTCCCCGGACAGTTTGATCAGAGAGCAGATTCTGCTGTACAGTGTGTTGGTTTCCTTAAGGAAGACGAAGAGCCTGTTATTCGCTGCGCAACCACCTATGTGATCGAAGGTAACACCAGTGACGCAGAGTTCGATGCCATCAAGAAGCATTGTATCAACCCTGTTGATTCCCGTGAGACCGGACTCGAGAAGCCCGAGACTCTTACGGATCATTTCGAAGAACCTGAGGATGTTAAGATCCTTACCGGTTTCGATGCATATTCTGAAGCTGAATTAAAGGAACTCTATGATGGTCTGAATCTTGCAATGACCTTTAAGGATTTCCTTCATATCCAGAACTATTTCCGCGACTCTGAAAAGCGTGATCCGTCCATTACCGAGATTCGTGTACTCGATACATACTGGTCTGATCATTGCCGTCATACCACCTTCTCCACGGAGCTCACCTCCGTACAGATTGACGAAGGTTTCTACAAGAAGCCCATGGAAGATGCATTTAACGATTATAAGGACAACTTCAAGGTTCTCTACAAGGATAGAGACGATAAGTTTGTCTGCCTGATGGATCTTGCTCTGATGGCAATGAAGCGTCTGAAGGCAGACGGTAAGCTTACTGATCAGGAAGAGTCCGATGAGATCAATGCATGCTCCATCGTCGTTCCCGTTAAGGTTGACGGTAAGGACGAAGAGTGGCTTGTGAACTTCAAGAACGAGACCCATAACCATCCGACGGAGATCGAGCCTTTCGGTGGCGCTGCTACCTGCCTCGGTGGTGCGATTCGTGATCCGCTTTCCGGACGTACCTATGTATATCAGGCAATGCGCATTACCGGTGCGGCAGATCCTACCGTATCCGTTAAGGACACCATGGAAGGTAAGCTGCCCCAGAAGAAACTGGTTCGTGAAGCGGCTCATGGTTATTCCTCTTATGGTAACCAGATCGGTCTTGCAACCGGATATGTTCATGAGATCTATCATCCCAACTATGTTGCAAAGCGTATGGAGATTGGTGCCGTTATGGGCGCCGCTCCCCGTCGCGCAGTACAGAGACTGAATTCCGATCCCGGTGATCGGATCATCCTCCTCGGCGGCCGTACCGGTCGTGATGGAATCGGTGGTGCAACCGGTTCTTCCAAGGCGCATACCACCCAGTCCACCGCAACCTGTGGTGCAGAGGTGCAGAAGGGTAATCCTCCTACCGAGCGTAAGATCCAGCGCCTCTTCCGTCGTGAAGAAGTATCCTACATCATCAAGAAGTGTAACGACTTCGGTGCAGGCGGTGTATCCGTTGCCATCGGTGAGCTTGCTCCCGGACTTCGTATCGATCTCGACAAGGTACCGAAGAAGTACGCAGGCCTTGACGGAACAGAACTTGCAATCTCCGAATCTCAGGAGCGTATGGCAGTTGTAGTTGATCCTGCAAATGTAGAGCAGTTCCTGTCCTATGCAGCAGAGGAGAACTTAGAGGCGAACGAAGTTGCCATCGTAACGGAAGAGCCTAGAATGGTTCTTACCTGGAGAGGGAAGGAAGTAGTGAATCTCTCCCGTGCCTTCATCGATACCAATGGTGCTCATCAGGAGACCCAGGTAGAAGTTCTGCTTCCCGATGAGAATCAGAACTTCTTCAAGCAGATTACTTCCAAGAAGGTAGAAGAGGACCTCGAGAAGAAGGATATCAAGGCAGCATGGCTTGATACTCTGTCTGATCTTAATGTTGCATCCGAGAAGGGCCTCGTCGAGATGTTCGATGGTTCCATTGGTGCATCCAGCGTACTTATGCCTTTCGGCGGTAAGTATCAGCTGACAGAAACCCAGTCCATGATTGCAAAGCTTCCTGTAGGAAATCATTCCTGTGATACCGTTACCATGATGTCCTATGGATATGATCCTTATCTGACCACCTGGTCTCCTTTCCATGGTGCTCAGTATGCATGTCTGTCTTCTGTTGCCAAGATTGCAGCAGCTGGTGGAGATATTCATAAGATTCACTTCACCTTCCAGGAGTACTTCAGAAGAATGTCTGAAGATCCCAGACGTTGGTCTCAGCCCTTCGCAGCACTTCTTGGTGCTTACACCGCACAGATCAAGCTGGGTATGGCAAGTATCGGCGGTAAGGACTCTATGTCCGGAACCTTCAATGATATTGATGTTCCTCCTACACTGGTTTCCTTCGCAGTTGATGTTGCTGACGAGAAGGATATCATTACTCCGGAACTGAAGAAGGCAGGAGACAGCCTCTACCTCTTCAAAGTAGCTCATGACGAATATGATCAGCCGGATTACGAACAGGCAATGGCAGTTTATACTGCCCTTCGTGATAAGATCCAGGCTAAGGCAGTAATCTCTGCATACGTTGTAGAGGCATATGGTCTTGCTGCAGCAATGTCTAAGATGGCATTCGGTAACAAGCTTGGTATCAAGGTAGAGTCTTCTCTCAATGCAAGAGAGCTCTTCCTACCTGCAATCGGTGATGTTGTAGTCGAAGTTCCTGCAGACAAGATCGATGAACTGACTGCAAATCTTCCCGCAGGCGTATCTGCTGTTAAGGTTGCAGAAGTAACAGATGCACAGGCATTCGTATATGGCAATATGACCATCTCTATGGAGGATGCCATAAGCGCATGGACGACTCCTCTTGAGAAGGTATTCCCGACTCGCGCAAGGGATGGCAAGGAGAAGGTAGAGTCTCCTCTCTACAATTCAGATTCGATCTATATTTGTAAGAACAAGGTAGCAAGGCCCAAGGTATTCATCCCGGTATTCCCCGGAACCAACTGTGAGTATGATTCCGCGAAGGTCTTCCAGGCTGCCGGAGCAGAAGCTAACGTTATTGTCTTCCGTAACCGCAATGCAGAGGATATTCGTGAATCTGTAGATGCTTTCACCAAGGCAGTGGAAGATGCACAGATGATCATGTTCCCTGGCGGATTCTCCGGTGGTGATGAACCGGAAGGTTCTGCGAAGTTCTTTGCAACCGCTTTCCGTAACGAGAAGATCAAGGAAGCAGTAAATGGCCTCCTCCAGAATCGCGATGGTCTGGTACTCGGTATCTGTAACGGATTCCAGGCCCTGATTAAACTCGGCCTCGTGCCTTATGGTGAGATTCATACCCAGAAGCCGGATAGCCCGACGCTGACCTATAACACCATCGGCCGTCATATCTCCAAGGAGGTATACTTAAAGGTCGTTTCCAATAAGAGCCCCTGGCTGCAGAATGCAGAACTTGGCAATGTATATGTTAATCCCGCATCCCATGGTGAAGGCCGTTTCGTTGCAAGTGAGGAGTGGTTAGACAAGCTCTTCGCGAATGGTCAGGTTGCATTCCAGTATTGTGATCCGGACGGTAATGTCTCCATGGATGAGGAATGGAATGTCAATGGTTCCTTCCGTGCCATCGAAGGCATCACCAGCCCGGATGGAAGAGTGCTTGGTAAGATGACTCACTCTGAGCGTTGCGGTGATCATATCGCCATGAATATCTATGGGGAACAGGACCTCGGAATCTTCCGTTCCGGTGTCGAGTACTTCAAATAATAAGGAAAAGAATACTTCATGTGACTCCGACAAACGTCGGAGTCACTCTTATGTGGAGAAATAGGACTCATTATTGTTTAGGATACTATACAGAATCGCCTCTTGAATGAGAGAGGTCCTTGTGATAATATTTTGACAATTTAGGGTTTAATCAGGATTACGGAAAGGAATGACGTAGATGAAAGCGTTTCTCATTTTAGAAGACGGAACGGTTTTTGAGGGAAAGAGCATCGGTTCCACGAGAGAAGTAATCAGTGAAATCGTGTTTAATACGTCCATGACCGGATATCTGGAGGTGCTTACAGATCCTTCATATGCAGGTCAGGCAGTATGTATGACTTATCCTCTGATCGGAAACTATGGAATTACACCGGATATGGAGTCCGCTCGCTCCTGGGTGGATGGCTATATTGTACGTGAGCTTTCCCGCCTTCCTTCCAATTTCAGATGCCAGGGCAGCATTCAGGACTTCCTGAAGAAGCAGGATGTTCCCGGTATCTGTGGTATTGATACAAGAGCCCTGACGAAGATTCTTCGTGAGAAGGGTACAATGAACGGAATGATCACTACCAACGAGAACTACGATCTCGAGGAAGTTCTTCCGAAATTAAAAGCATACACCGTAGGTGATGTGGTATCCAAGGTAACCTGCTCTGAGAAGAAGGTGCTTCCTGGTAAGGGCAAGAAGGTTGCTCTCATGGACTTTGGCGCGAAGAATAATATCGCAAAATCCTTAAATGAGCGCGGATGCGAAGTTACCATCTGGCCTGCACATACAAGCGCAGAAGAGATCTTAGCTACGAATCCCGATGGTATTATGCTGTCTAACGGTCCCGGAGATCCTGAGACCAACGTAGATATCATTAAGGAAGTGAAGAAACTCTACGATTCGAATACTCCGATCTTCGCAATCTGCTTAGGGCATCAGCTTATGGCACTCGCTGTCGGTGCTTCTACTCATAAGATGAAGTACGGTCACCGTGGTGGTAATCATCCGGTGAAGGACTTAGAGACGGGCAGGGTTTACATTTCCTCCCAGAACCATGGCTATGTTGTTGATATCGGGAACATGGATGAGTCCATCGCAGTACCTGCCTTCTGCAATGTAAATGATGGAACGAATGAAGGCTTAAAGTATGTCGGTAAGGACATCTTTACCGTTCAGTTCCATCCCGAGGCTTGCCCTGGCCCCCAGGACACAGGATTCCTTTTCGACCGCTTTATTGACATGATGGGAGGTAATCAGTAATGCCCAGAGATAACTCGATCAAGAAAGTAATGGTGATTGGTTCCGGTCCTATCGTCATCGGACAGGCAGCCGAATTCGATTATGCAGGTACCCAGGCCTGCCGTTCTCTGAAGGAAGAGGGCGTGGAAGTATGCCTGGTTAACTCTAACCCTGCAACCATCATGACCGATAAGAATATCGCGGATCAGGTCTACATCGAGCCGCTTACGGCGGAGACGCTTCAGCAGATCATCCTGAAGGAGAAGCCGGATTCCATCCTTCCGACCCTGGGTGGTCAGGCTGGTCTAAACCTAGGTATGGAACTTGCTGATTCCGGCTTCCTCGCAGAGCATAACGTTCGCCTGATCGGAACCACCAGAGATACCATCTTCCGTGCAGAAGACCGTCAGGCCTTCAAGGATACCATGGAGAAGATCGGTGAGCCTGTAGCTGCATCTCAGGTTGTTCATAATATCGAAGATGGTATTAAGTTTACCAATACCATCGGTTATCCTGTCGTACTTCGCCCCGCATTCACCCTGGGTGGATCCGGTGGTGGTATTGCACATGACGAGACCGAACTGGTAGAGATCCTGGAGAACGGCCTGCGTCTGTCCCGCGTACACGAAGTGCTGGTTGAGCGTTGCATCGCTGGCTGGAAGGAGATCGAGTACGAGGTGATGCGTGATGCGCAGGGTAACTGCATCACAGTATGTAACATGGAGAACATCGACCCGGTTGGTGTACATACCGGTGACTCCATCGTTGTGGCACCTTCCCAGACCTTAGGTGATAAGGAATACCAGATGCTTCGCAGCTCTGCTCTGAATATCATCTCTGAGCTTGGGATCACTGGTGGATGTAACGTTCAGTATGCGCTGAATCCTTATTCCTTCGAGTACTGCGTTATCGAAGTGAACCCTCGAGTATCCAGATCCTCTGCACTGGCATCTAAGGCGACTGGTTATCCCATCGCTAAGGTTGCAGCGAAGATTGCTCTTGGATACAACCTGGATGAGATCAAGAATGCAATCACCAGGAAGACCTATGCAAGTTTCGAGCCTGTGCTTGACTATGTTGTAGTTAAGATTCCCAGACTGCCTTTCGATAAGTTCATCACTGCAAAGAGAACGCTGACCACTCAGATGAAGGCTACCGGTGAAGTCATGGCCATTGCCAATAACTTCGAGGGTGCCCTGATGAAGGCAATCCGTTCTCTTGAGCAGCATACAGACTGCCTCATGAGCTACAGCTTTACCGATCTTACCGATGATGAACTCTATGATCAGCTCGCAGTCGTAGATGACCGTAGAATCTATGTTATCGCGGAAGCTCTGAGAAGAAGATTCCCTAAGGAGAGAATCCATGAGATTACAGAGATTGATCTCTGGTTCATCGATAAGCTCGAGATCCTGGTTGGTATGGAATACCGTCTGGGCAGTGAGAATATCACAGAGGAACTCCTGAAGGAAGCAAAGAGAATCGAATATCCGGATAATGTCATCGCACGTATCTCTGGAAGAAGCGAAGGAGAGATCCATGAACTTCGTATGAAGTGGGGCATTACAGCCGGATTCAAGATGGTTGATACCTGTGCAGCAGAGTTTGAGGCATCTACTCCGTATTATTACTCTGTATTCGGTTCTGAGAATGAAGCTATTGAGACCAAGGGCAAAAAGAAGATTCTTGTCTTAGGTTCCGGCCCGATCCGTATCGGACAGGGGATTGAGTTCGATTACTGTTCCGTGCATGCTACCTGGGCATTCGCCAAGGAAGGCTATGAGACCATTATCGTAAATAACAACCCGGAGACTGTATCTACAGACTTCGATATCGCAGATAAGCTCTACTTCGAGCCTCTGACTCCGGAAGACGTTCAGAATGTCGTTGATTTCGAGCAGCCCGACGGTGCAGTCGTTCAGTTCGGTGGTCAGACTGCGATTAAGCTGACCCAGGCTCTGATGGAGATGGGTGTTCCCATCCTCGGCACCAAGGCAGAAGATGTCGATGCAGCAGAAGACCGTGAACTATTCGATGAGATCCTGCAAGAGACCGGTATCCCCAGAGCAGCTGGTGGAACTGTATTCACCGCAGAAGAAGCGAAGGAAGTTGCTAACCGTATCGGTTATCCTGTACTGGTTCGTCCTTCCTACGTTCTCGGTGGACAGGGCATGCAGATCGCCTTCAATGACGAAGAGGTCGAGAAGTTCATGAACATCATCAATACTTACGCCCAGGATCATCCGATTTTGGTTGATAAGTATCTGCAGGGCAAGGAAGTCGAAGTTGACGCTGTATGTGATGGCGAAGACATCCTTATTCCCGGTATCATGGAGCACATCGAACGCACCGGTATCCATTCCGGAGACTCGATCTCTGTATATCCTGCACCTACCATCGGAGACGATGTTAAGGCTAAGATCACTGACTATACTGCACGCCTTGCCAAGGCACTGCATGTCAAGGGCCTGATCAATATCCAGTTCATCGATATGGACGGTGAAGTCTATGTAATCGAGGTTAACCCGCGTTCTTCCCGTACCGTACCTTATATCTCCAAGGTTACCGGAATTCCTATCGTTGATCTTGCTACCGAAGTTATCCTCGGCAAGACCATCCGTGAGCTCGGCTTCGAGCCCGGACTCCAGCCTGAGTCTAAGTACTATGCAATCAAGATGCCCGTATTCTCCTTCGAGAAGCTTCGTGGTGCCGAGATTGCAATGGGACCTGAGATGAAGTCCACCGGTGAGTGTCTCGGTATCTCCACCAACTTCAATGAAGCCCTCTATAAGGCTTTCCAGGGTGCCGGTGTTAAGCTCCCTAAGTATAAGAAGATGATCATGACCGTTAAGGATGCCGATAAGGCAGAAGCAGTTGGCGTAGCAGAGCGTTTTGCAAAACTGGGTTACGAGATCTATGCGACCCGTTCCACTGCCAAGTACCTGAATGAGCATGGGGTAGAAGCACGCTGGGTCAACAAGATTGCTCAGGAATCCCCCAATGTCATGGATCTGATCCTCGGCCATAAGATCGACCTCGTTATCGACATCCCGACCCAGGGGCACGGTGACAAGACCCGTGACGGCTTCATTATCCGCCGTAACGCAATCGAGACTGGTGTTTACTGCATCACTGCGATTGATACCGCGAATGCCCTGGCTCTGGCCCTTGAGACCGCAGACCAGCACGAAGATCTGTCCATCATCGATATCGCGAATATTTGCGACCTGAAGATGGCATAATCTTTCCTTCGGAAATATAAATCGAATCCGCCTTTGCAGATAGTCTGCAGGGGCGGTTTTTTTACGTTAGCGGACTGGATTGAAATTGCCGGAAAATGATTGTATTATTATGAGTGCAAGATATTGTGGGGTTTGTATGAAGTGAGTTATGAGGTTTTCTTATGGATAGTCTATTTACCCGGTCTGATCGCATAGAAAAGTGCATGCACATCTGGTAGAGAATACTGCTTGGTGTTCTGATCTTTGTTATTTCCGGTATCTTCTTCTCGATATTATTAGCTTGTTTTGATCCCAGATTGTCTGGTGAAGCATCCATCGGTTCTTTTGATGTGTCCGACTTGAATGACGGTTGGCATATCAGTGCATGGAGTGCCGATGGAGATGAGATCTCTCTTGAAGAAGGAGATGAGATTCGTCTTCCCTGTCGTCCGGACCTTCCGCTTGGTACAGATATGCTGCTTACCAATACCTTACCGGAAGGAATCAAGGATGGTATGCAGCTGTCTTTCTGCACAGCGATGGAAGATGTTGAGATCAGCATTGCAGGTAAGCTCCGTTCGTCCTATATTTCCGAGGAACTGCCGAATAAGGATTACTATCTGCCGAGTGCATATGTGGTCGTAGAACTCCATGATGATGATGCAGGGCAGGAGATCGAGATCCATGTGAAGAATAAGTCGACACCGGTATTGAATGGTGTGACGCTGGGATATGGCGCGAATGTCTGGTCCCCGGTGCTGCACCACTATCTGATTCAGGTCTTCTTTGCTGTGGATACGATCATCCTTGGATGCTTGACAGCCATACTATGTTTCCTGATCCGGAAGAAGGTGGAGAGTCGCCCGATCTTGTTTCTTGGCCTCCTGATTATGGTTGTGGGCATCTGGGTGCTTAGTGAGTCCAATCTAAGACAGCTGGTATTCCATCGGCCTTCCCTGTCAACTTACTTCTCCTTCCTGTCTCTCGAGTCCATGGCAGCACTGGCTTGCATGTACTTCGATCGGGTGCAGAAGAAGCGCTATCATCTGACCTATCTTATCGTGGAGTCCTGTATTCTCGGACAGCTTCTTGTGAATCTGTCTCTGCATTTCTGTCGGATCGTGAATCTCTATGAGAGCCTTGTGTTCTCGCATTTCTGGAGTGGGGTTGCGATTATTGCTGCATTGACTTGCCTGTTTAGGGATATGAAGAGCCATAAGATCGAGGAATATCGCATGGTGGCCATTGGGTTCCTGCTCTTTATGGCAATGTGCCTGATTGAACTGGTGCAGTTCTATCTTAATCGTTTTCATCAGTTTGGCTTCTATATTACATTGGGGCTGATTGTTCTTCTGGCTGCGACCATTGTACAGACGGTAACCGATGAACTGAAGGCTATGCGCAGGAGAGAACGCGAGCAGAAGGAGATGGCATTGAATGCCATCGAGACGATCTCGAATACCGTTGATGCAAGAGACAAGTATACTGGTGGTCATTCGGCCCGCGTGGGGAAATACTCCGGAATTCTGGCAGAAGCGGTTGCGGATGAATATGGTTTTACGAAGGAAGATGTGGACCGAATTCGTTATATCGGTCTGGTGCATGATATTGGCAAAGTTGGCATACCGGATGCGATTCTGAATAAACCGGGGAAGCTGAATGATGAAGAGTTCGCGCTGATGAAACAGCATGCAGTGATTGGATATGAACTGCTTGGAACTCTGAAAACAGTGTGGATGGCCTTCTTGATGGAATTCGGCATCATCATGAGAGATACGACGGAAAGGGATACCCGGATGGGCTTGCAGGAGAGGAGATACCACTTGTTGCAAGAATGATCTGTCTCTGTGACTGTTATGATGCGATGACAACCAATCGTGTCTACCGCCCCAGGCTTGAGATGGAGAAGGTGAGAAGCGAATTCGTAAGATGTAAGGGAAGCCAGTTTGATCCTCATCTGGCGGATATCTTCATCCGCCTGATGGATGAGGGAAAACTGGATGTGGATTAGAAAAAAATAATATGAATAATATGAAAAAGTTGAAAAAAGCGCTTGCAATATTTTGGGAATATGGTAAATTATTACATGCGCTGCGGTTGACATCTACACCAGTAACACAGGATGGTCACCCAACTACTTGAAACTGAAAAAGTTTTCGAAATTGTAGTTGACAGCAAGCAAGGGATTTGTTAGTATAATCCTCGGCTGTTGAAGCGGCCAGACGAATGGGATCTTAGCTCAGCTGGGAGAGCATCTGCCTTACAAGCAGAGGGTCACAGGTTCGAGCCCTGTAGGTCCCATTTTTATTTTACTTTTTTCGATTGTGGCGAGATAGCTCAGCTGGCTAGAGCACGTGGTTCATACCCACGGTGTCGAGAGTTCGAGTCTCCCTCTCGCTACGATAAGAGGTTCCGATCTATCGGAGCCTCTTTTATACCAAGGTTGCTGATGCAGCTTTACGAATGGGATCTTAGCTCAGCTGGGAGAGCATCTGCCTTACAAGCAGAGGGTCACAGGTTCGAGCCCTGTAGGTCCCATTTTTATTTTACTTTTTTCGATTGTGGCGAGGTAGCTCAGCTGGCTAGAGCACGTGGTTCATACCCACGGTGTCGAGAGTTCGAGTCTCCCTCTCGCTACGATAAGAGGTTCCGAGTCATCGGAGCCTCTTTTTATTTTTCTACACACAGGGTAATCATGAATATATCTATTCTTTCGCTGTTTCGCATGATTATATATTGTTCATTTCTGGAAATATGCAATAATGATTTTAAGCTGTCATTTTTATTCCATAGATAGAAATGCTATAATAGATTTACCTTCGTTTTATTACTTCACTTTGGAAAGGAAGTAGTGCTATGAAAATTCTCAGGCTGGGCGAGATGCTTGTTCAGAATGATGTTTTGACCCAAGAAGAGTTAGATGATGCCCTCTCGAAACAACGTGGTTCCGGCAAGAGACTCGGCACGGTTCTGATTGATGAGGGATATATAACTGAGAAACAGCTGATTACTACGCTGAAGACACAGCTTGGTATTGATGAGGTTGATCTGAACGAGATGACAATTCCGCCTGAGATGGCGACATATATTCCCAAGTCTGTAGCTGTAAATAACCGTATTGTACCGGTTAAGCTCGAAGGAGACCGTCTCTTTATTGCGATGGAAGATCCTTTGAATTTCCGTGCGATTGAAGAAGCGAAGGAAGTATCCCGTAAGAAGATTACTCCCATGATTACCTATTCGGCCATGATCACCAGAGCACTCTCTGTTGTTTATGAGAACGAAGGTGCTGCCAATGCGATCAAGGAGATGCGTGAAGAACGTGGACTGACGATTGGCGAGATGGCCGCAGAACAGGAAGCACAGGATGAGAATGCAGCAGCACCTACTGTAAAACTCGTGAATTCCATTCTGGAAAGAGCCATTACCGATAAAGCCAGTGATATCCATATCGAACCGACGAATGGAAAGATGAGAATAAGGATTCGTGTGGATGGCCGTCTTGTAGAAATCCCGATTGATATTCCCAAAGAATTCCAGTCGAATGTTATCTCTCGCATTAAGGTAATGGGAGATATGAATATAACGGAGCGCCGTATCCCTCAGGATGGACGTGCCTTGTTCCATACGAAGACGGGAGAGGATATCGATCTTCGTATTAATACGCTGCCTACAATCTATGGTGAGAAGATCGTTATTCGAATCCTTTGGCGTGATGCTACCCAGCTGAATAGAAGAGCAATTGGTATTACGGAGAAAGATAATGCGAAGTTCGATCGTGTACTGAAGAATTCGTCTGGAATGATTCTGGTAGTTGGACCTACCGGCTCCGGTAAGACATCCACTCTCTATACCATGATTAAGGAACTGAATAAAACAGAGATTAATATGATCTCGCTGGAAGACCCTGTCGAATTTCAGATTGAGGGTGTTACCCAGGTACCCATCAACGAAAAGGTTGGCCTTACATTTGCAAGTGCCCTTCGTTCCTGCCTGCGACAGGATCCGGATGTTATCTGTGTCGGAGAGATTCGTGATGGTGAGACGGCGGAGATCGCTCTTAGAGCAGCTATGACCGGACATCTGGTCTTGTCTACCATCCATACCGAAGATGCCGTATCCGCAATTGACCGTCTGAAGGACCTGGGCGTAGAACCTTATCTGGTTGCCGGTTCTGTTCGAGGCATTATCTCACAGAGACTGGTTCGTAGAATCTGCCCTAACTGTAAGAAGGAGATCACACCGGATCCTTATCTTCTGGATCTGGCCGGAATTAAGAACTTAGAAGGTCGCAAGTTCTATAAGGGCACGGGATGCCATATGTGCATGAATTCCGGTTATAAGGGAAGAATCGGTGTCTTCGAAATCTTCACAATGAATGGAAAACTTCGTGATGCGATCGCAGCCGGTGCATCTGGTACAGATCTACGTAACGCACTCGAGGGTTCGAAGGACTTCACACCTATGATCGTGAATGCAAGAGATCTGGTGCAGGAAGGTGTCACAACACTCGATGAAGTCCTTAGAACGATAGCTACGATTGAGTAAGGCAGAGGTGGGAGAATGAGACATAGTATCGAAGAATTAATCCGTGCAGGAGCACAGGCGGGCGCATCGGATGTTCATATTGCCGCGAATGTTCCTGTGAAGTTCCGTATCGACGGACAACTTACGAATCTCTTCGACGATATTACAACGCCGGAGGAATGTGAAGAATATGCCAGAGAACTGGCAGGACAGGAGTATGACGATATCCGTTATATAGGTGAGTGGGATGGCTCTGTCAGCGTCGCCGGAGAGCGTATTCGTATCAATCTCTTCCGTTCGAAGACGAATATCTCGGCATCCCTTCGAATCCTTGCAAATAGTATTCCCAAGCTCTCGAAACTGGGCCTGCCTCCGGTAGTCAACCAGTTCTCGACCTGGAATAAGGGTATTATTCTCGTTACCGGTGAGACGGGTTCCGGTAAGTCGACCACGATGGCGTCCATACTGAACGAGATTAACCATACGAGAAGACAGCACATTATTACTCTGGAAGACCCAATCGAGTATGTCTATGATCCTGACCAGTGTCTGATCAATCAGAGAGAGATTGGAACAGATACCAGATCCTATGCAGATGGCCTGAAGGCAATTCTTCGAGAAGATCCCGATATCATTCTGATCGGTGAGATGCGTGATGCAGAGACTATGGAGATCGCTATGACGGCCGCTGAGACCGGACACCTGGTCTTCGGAACCCTCCATACCAACAGCGCCGCAGATTCTGTCGACCGTATCGTTGGTACTTTCCCGGCAGACAGGCAGCCCCAGATTCGTCTGCAGTTGTCTACCACACTTCGTGCGGTTCTGTCTCAGCAGCTCCTTGTTAGAAAAGGCGGCAAGGGTCGTGTATGTGCCTGCGAAGTTATGATCGTAAATGCAGCTATCCGTAACCTGATCCGTGAAGGGAATACCCCGCAGATGCAGTCAGCTCTTCTGGCTTCCGCAAATCTCGGTGCTATCACGATGGATAACGCTCTGATCCAGCTGGCACAGGCAGGCGCAATTGATGGTAATACCGCTGTAGATGCAGCGAATAACCCTGATTATGTACTCCAGAATACAGCTGGTCTGAGATCTTCAGCTGCCGGAATGGAGATGCATATTAGGGATGAGGTAGAAGCAGCTCCGACCGGAATCCTCGGAAAGAAGACTCCGTCGAACTTCACACCTATCTGATGAAGGAGTCCATCCATGAACACTTATAAATATAGTGCAATTTCAAAAGATGGAGCCAAGGTCAATGGCTTTCTCGAGGCCGTAGATGAGTATACGGCGGTCTCGAAGATCAAGCTCGAGTGCCCGGTCGTTCTGAGTGTCGAAGAACTGAAGGAACAGAGCGGCCTTGCAAAGTTCCTGAATGCTGACATCGGCGGCAAGAAGGTCGACATCAAGGCACTTTCTGTCATGTGCTCTCAGTTTTCCATTATCCTAAGTTCCGGTGTTCCGGTAGATGCAGCCATCCGAATGATCGCCAGTCAGACTGTGGATAAGAAGCTGAAGACCATGTTAGAGAAGGCAGCAGAAGATGTTGCCCAGGGCTCGACCATGTCCGACTCCTTTGCAAGGAATTATCCCCAGCTCCCGGTCCTCTTCATTGAGACGGTAAGAGCCGGTGAGATCTCCGGTACCATCGACAGATCCTTTGCAACACTGCAGAAGTATTATGAGAAGAATTATCAGCTCTCTGCTAAGATCAAGCAGGCGACGTCCTATCCCCTCTTCGTACTGGCGGTAGCAGTGGTAGTACTGATCGTCATCATGGGCTTTGTCATGCCTAAGTTCACATCCATGTTCGATGAACTCGGCGCCAGCATTCCGGCGATGACCAAGGTACTGATCCTTGTAAGTAACTTCTTCGCGAAGTGGTGGCTTCTCATCCTGTTTATCATTGCCTTGCTTGTGATTCTTGTTGAAGTATGGAAGCATTCGGATAAGGGCCTTTATCAGTGGGCAGAACTCTGCCTCAAGTTCCCTGTCATTGGCCCCATCAATAACCTGCAGGCATGTACGGAATTCTCATCCACCATGTCAGCCCTTCTGGAAGCTGGTATGGGTGTTGCAGATTCTCTGGAAGTCACATCCAAGTGCATGTCGAACGCCCTTCACCAGAAGAACGTACACGGCATGGTTGAGAAGGTACAGACCGGACACATGCTCGGCGACGTCATGAAGGAAAGTGGTTATTTCCCTCAGGTACTGAATGAGATGACGGCAGTCGGAGAGGAGACCGGGGAACTCGCCGGAACCCTGAGTGTCATCGGTGATTATTATACGAATGAGTACAATTTCGCGACTCAGAAGGCCATCTCCAAACTGGAGCCGACCCTTCTGATCTTCCTGGCACTCTTCGCCGGATTTATTGTAATTGCACTCTATCTGCCTATGTTTACCATGTACGATGCGATGTAGCTTCGCAAATGCAGGGCCTGCTTTCGAAAATAGTTACGAAATTACAAAGTTTCTGATTGTTATTTTTTCATAAAATGGTAGGATATTAATATCAAGAGATATAAGTGAACCTGTTAGTTAGTCACAAATGACCATCTAACACCCAAGGAGGAAGTAAGTATGTTAAAGAAAATGAACAAAAAGGGCTTCACGCTCGCTGAGTTACTGATTGTAGTTGCAATCATTGCAGTACTCGTTGCAATCTCAATTCCCATCTTCTCAGCACAGCTCGAGAAGGCTAAGGAAGCTACTGATATGGCAAACATCAGATCTGCTTATGCTGAAGTAATCGCTAATTATCTTGGCGATCCTACTAAGGACTATACTATCAAAGTTGATCTTAAGAGCGATACGAAGTCTACCTTTAAGAGTGACGAAAATGCTGAAATCGCTGGTGTAAAGTATAAGAAAATTCTCGAAGGTGGTTCCGTTCAGTGTGAGGTAAAAGTTACTAAAGATGGCAAAGTTACCATCGGCGGCGAGGATGCAAAGACTAGCAATATTTCTGGTAACTAATGATATTCTTAGTTGACGAAACAATGTAGGGTCCGAGGCGTAAGCCTCGGACCTTTTTTGATTTTAGAATCTATAAGCATTACAATAAGTTAATAAATCTGAAACTAGGGGAGACAACTATTGAGAACTGCTGCGCGTAAGATCTTGCTATCGATCAATATCTGGATGATTATTTTCCCAGGCTTATTGGCTCTGCTTGGTTTATTCCGCTTCTTTCTGCATCCTTCTCGTTCAGGCATCTATTATTACACGCCTTATCTTTTCTTTTTTCAGTGGCCGGTTACCTTGCTTTTGATCGTATTGCTGATTATGGCCTTGATTTTACTTATACGGCATACGAAATTCGATTTTCAGAGTCTTTTGTCATATACTTATTTACTCTTTTTCATTGCTATAGTTTTAATGCTCTTATCTACTGCAAAAAATGGTCTGACATCAGCAGCTTTGATTGGAGAAGGAGAGAAGCATGAATCTCTTTTTACATACCTTGCTTATTTCCTTCTGTTCTTCCTGGTATGTAGTTTTATTGAATCCCCTACGATCAAAAAATGGATGGCGAATATCTTCTTGGGCGCTTCCTTTTTTGTCTCCTTATACAGTATTTGCTTTTCGAGTGTCTGGTATCAGTACATGGACCTGATGGGGTTCTTTAATAATTCCAATGAATTTGGATATTACCTTTCGATTACGGTCATGCTTGCGGCATCTATGTATGTGATTTGTCAGAATCGAATCGGGCGTATCTTGTATCTCCTTCTCTTTTCATTTCAAGCGAGTGTTCTTATGTACAACAACACGCTTGGAGCATGGGTGGGAATTGTTTTTGGGTTTCTTCTGCTTATTCTGGTTTCTTTTCTTTGTCCGAATATTTCGAGAAGTCGAAGTGTAATCGCATTTGCTGTATTTATTTTTGTTACGCTGATTACCATTCCACTTGGAAGTAAGATGTTTGCAAGTTTTCTTGGCATTTTCTCTGATGTGAATTTGATTGCAAGTGGTGCAGTGGATGCTGCTGAAGCCGGTAATGGACGTTGGAAAATCTGGAGAGCAACGGTTTCCTATATTGGTGAGAGACCATGGCTTGGTTTTGGCGTGGAAGGAATCTCAGAACGCTTGCATGAAGATGCGGGTAATTATCGCCCTCACAATGAATTCCTGCAGTATGCAGTCTTCTTTGGAATTCCATTTGCAATCTCCTATGTACTAGGCATAGTATCAATATATATTCGTGCACTCAGAGTAAGAGACCGACTGGATCCGATGACCTGTGCTTGCCTCATCGTTGCTTTCTCCTATCTGGGTTCTGCCTTCTTCGGGAATAGCTATTACTATACGGCTCCATATTTTTTCATCTTTCTCGGATTAGGTTATAGAAATATCATTCATTCCTAGGCGGAGCTTCTGATAATGCACCCGTTTCCTCTTTCTATGATTCATGTCTTATGAATGAGATATTTGATCTTCACGGATCGAATCTCGTACCGCTTGATTCAATATTGTATATTTCCACTGCATCAAGGAGAAATCCCTTTGATGCGGTGCTTTTTTGCCAGAATACGATAGAATAGGGCTTGATTTACAATGACTTCCAGGGGGCAGCATGAAATATCTATTTATCATGAACCCGAATGCGGGTAAGGGTAAGGCGAAAGAATTGATTACGAAGGGAATCTCAGAACTTCCGATGCGAGAGGATTGTATTCTCTATGAGACGATTGGACCCAAGGACGCTGTGACTTATGTCCGTGACTGGTGTAAGGAACATACAGGAGAAGAAGCCAGATTCATCGCTTGTTGTGGTGATGGCACATTAAATGAAGTCATTAATGGCATCATGTTCTCCGGTCGAGAGGATGTCAGTGTTACCTGTTTCCCCTGCGGTAGTGGTAATGATTTCGTGAAGATCTTCGGTGATAAGGAGAAGCTCTTGGATATTGAAAAACTGCTTACGGCACCGACCATGGAGATGGACATTATCAAGGTAACGAATCTGTCAGAACCAGATTTGGATTTCGGCGAGGAAGCATCTGAGAATCCAAGGATGGGGCCTATCGACGAACGCGTCCGTTATTGCGATAACATCATAAACTTTGGCTTTGATACTGAGGTACTGAAGAAAGTCATCGCTCTTCGAAAGAAGATCGGACGAGGCGGCCCGGCTCTCTATCTTGCAGGCGTAGTCCATGCATTACATAGAGCCATGCGGAATCATTTTAAGGTTTACGCAGATGGAGATCTTCTGAATCAGAATGGAGAGGCACTTCTCTGTGATCTTGCGAATGGCCAGTATGTAGGCGGCAGCTTCCGTTGTACCCCCAAGGCTGAGATAGATGATGGCCTTATGGATGTGGTTCTGGTAGATCCTGTGACTAAGCCCACCTTTGTGAAGTTTGTGAAACCTTATGCCAAGGGCGAACACTTAGATCGCGATGATATAATGAGCTTTATAACCTATCGGAAGGCTAAGAGCGTTCGTATTGAAGCGGATCCTGGATTTGCTTACTCCCTGGATGGAGAGCTGATCTTCGCATGCGAATTCGAGTGTGAAGTAGTTCCGGGTGCAATCAATTTTGCAGTTCCGGATAATAGATAGAGTTTTAGAAGAAGTGAGAACGATATGACAAATACCAATGTGAAGAGCCCCTGACCAGGTCCTGCAGGCCTGATTCCTGTGACAAGTGGAAGAGCAGATGATGCGAATCTGATCAATCGCGCCTATCTTGACCGCCTTATGCTGGAGATGAGAGTGATCGACTCTGTAGAGCCGGATCTTAGGACTACGATCCTTGGCTCTACATTTACCTCGCCTATCATGATGCCCGCCTTCTCGCACTTGAATAAGGTGGGGGAGAATGGCAGGATGCCCATGCAGGAATATGCAGATGCTGCGAAGAATCTCGGCCTTATGAACTGGATTGGCATGGAGCCGAATGAGGAATTCGAGGCTATTATGGCTACGGGCGCGAAGACCGGCCGAATCATTAAGCCCTTCCTGGATCATGAGAAGATCCTCTGTGAGATTCGCGTGGCGGAAGAGACCGGAGCAATGGCTGTCGGTATTGATATCGATCATATTGCAGGCGCAGATGGTAAGTATGATGTGGTGGATGGAATTCCTCTTGGCCCTGTGACACTGGGAGATCTGAAGTCTTATGTTGCATCGACAGAACTTCCTTTCGTCGCAAAGGGCGTGCTGTCCGTACAGGATGCTCTGAAGTGCAAGGAAGCAGGTGTAAGGGCAATCTTCATATCTCATCATCATGGTAGAATTCCCTATGGCATTCCGCCTCTTATGGTTCTGCCGGAGATCAAGAAGGCACTCGCTGGATCTGGTATCGAGATCTATGTGGATTGCTCTATGGATACAGGCTATGATGCCTATAAGGCACTTGCCCTTGGTGCGGATGCCGTTTCTGTCGGTCGTGGTATTCTTTCCCCGCTTCTCAAGGAAGGTACGAAGGGAGTGGAGAATAAGGTCCGTCGCATGAATGAGGAGTTGTCGGAACTCATGATCTACACCGGTGTGCAGGACACCAGGTCCTTCGATCCGACCGTCATTCATATGGCATAACTTTGTAAATGTAAACCGGCCCTTAGATAGCAATCGTATGTAGGTATAGATACAGCCTTAGATAGGAGAGAAAGATGGTAAGACACGTAATTCTGTGGCAGTTAAAGGAAGAGTATAACGACGAGGAGAAGAGAGAGATTAAGGCTGGAATCAAGGAAGGCCTTGAAGGACTCGTGGGAAAGGTACCTGGACTCGTAGAAGTACATGTACATACCGAAGGCCTTGCATCTTCAAATGCAGATCTCATGTTAGACGCTGTGTTAGAAAATGAGGAGGCTCTCAAGGGCTATGCAGTACATCCTGAGCATGTGGCTATAGCAAATTCCAAGGTACGTCCTTACACCATGTCTAGAACCTGCCTTGATTTTGAGATATAATTCACAGATTTTTCGAAAACATGGCTTTTGTTCATTGCTATAAAGTAGGATAATAGACATAGACAATTTACATGTTCTTCTTTGATATGTATTGCAACAATCGGTAGCTATTGTGTAACTGTGTAGAAAAAGGAGGATGTAGGTATGAAGCTTTATCATTGGGATAAAGACTACGTAAGTGAGCCGGGTGCCTTCTATTACAAGAGAGCTGTAATGGAAGACGTCTCCAAGGAATTATTCGAGGAGGCGGAAGAAGCGTGTGAGAATTGCATGCTGAAGATCACGGGACACGATGAAGGCTCCGCAAAAGAGGGGTATGGTTGGAGACAGACGGTTGAGACGGAACGTCATCCCAGAATTGAAGAAGTCATGACAGACGGAGAAAAGGTCATCGGCTTCGGCATCAATGGTTGCTCAGTTGTGAATTATACAGCTGGCAGAGATGAGAACTTCAAGGAAGAATTCTTTCATAAGATTCTAATGTTAGATGATCTTACAAGACGTGAGTGTCATATCTATCAGGGAACGATTGATCATCATTATACCTACGTTGTTCATCTATACACAGGAGATGAAGCACAGGAATTGATTGCGAAGAAAAGAGCAGAAGAACAGTAAAGAAATGATATTTTAGGATGGTCTGGCAAGCGCCGGATCCTCATTTTTTGTCTCAAACTGTAATTATTCGTTATAATTTCGAAAAAAAATGCAATTTCGTAATACCATAGAGGTTCAAATAATATACAATAGGTATTAAGAATCTTTAATCTAAGTCTTTTATGCCGAAATGTAGATTAAGAAGGCTCATACATATCATTCTATCGTTATGAAAAGTAAGGGGAAAGACGGATTGTGACGAATTGTGATAATAGGGGACAGATACAGATGGGAAAATCGTCTGCTATTTGGAAATGGAATAGGATGCGTGGTTTTACGATTGCAGAACTCGTGATTGTGGTTGCCATCATAGGTGTTCTATCGACGATCAGCCTGCCACTCTTCACAGGGCAGGTTAGAATGGCGAAGTTCCAGCATGATAAGACCAGTGCCGCATCAGCGAAGGCAGCAGCGGAAGCAGCCTACCTTATGCTTGATGAGAAGGGGACAACGAAGACCTTTGTGTTCGATGGCAAGGAAGCAAAGCTTGCGAATACGGCTGGGGATATTGATGGCTTATCCGCTGGCTTGTCTTATGGCGAATGTTCAGAGGACGACTTGATCAAGGTGGACGCCGCTAATAATGATCCTGGCTTTGTGTTACCCGGGGACTCTGCAGCACCCAAGGGAACATTCTGTACTGTAATTGTTAAGGGCAAGGTAGATGGCGACTATACATCAGAAGTCTACTGGGGCAAGAAGTTTGAAGCGACCTCCTCACCATCGCCAGGTACGACACCTCCTCCCGCTCCCTCGAATCCACTGGAAGAACTGGTAAGCAAGTTCCCGAGTGGTGTATGGCCGGAACCTCCGACTCCGTCGGATCCGATCATCCAGCCGAATGTTCCGGTGGGAAAAGCATATGAGTTTCATGGGAAATACTACGTGCAGAACCTTAATCCTTATCCCAATGCAACATTTATCTATGATGAAAAGAATGGTGGCGTCATCTATTGGTATGTAGCACCGGATGGGACACACTATGGATACAGGGACATCGATTATAACTGGTGGACGGAATTAGATATTAATACAGCGCATGTCTTCTCGTCTCCGGAGAATACCCTTCCGGATGGACCCAATGGCGAGAAGAATCATACGATTGTAGACAAGACAAGACCTGGTAATGCTGGAGGATATGCAAATCAGCCGGTGAAGAGTGGAGATCTCTTCCATTATGGAGACGAATGGTATATTCGTAGAAGATCATCGGATGCGGAATGGGCTTCTGATCCGACGGTTGAAACCTATAATTGGATCAAGATTATTTTTTAAGGTAAGGAATATGAGGCTACAGCTGAAGAGAAAACTGCAATCGAATAAAGGAGCATCTCTGGCAGTGGCACTTCTTTTCTTTCTGATGTGTTCTGTGGTCGGCACAATCCTACTCATTAGTGCGACAGCAGCATCTGGAAGAATGAAAGACATGAAGACGGAAGACCAGGATCGCTATGCAGTCTTTTCCGCAGCAGAGTTACTGAAGAAGGATATCCAGGACCAACCGGAGATTGTCTATGGTGTGGAAACGGATATGGATAAGCATTTCTATAACTACGGAGTACTTGGAAATCCGAATGACATCAATAATGACTGGCATCGTAGCGCATCAGAACTTACGATTCTGGAGAAACTGATTACAGATGTGAATATAGAGCTCGATTCCGGCAATCTGTCAGGCACGGCAAGCGATAGCTTCAAGATGAAGGTGGATGGTTATCCTGATCTTACGATCGATGTAAAGATGACCTTAACAGCTAACGGCAGTTTAGAAGCAGAGGTATCGAATAATCCACCTGCCGGACAGGCGAAGACAATCGTATATCTGAATGCTGATAAAGATGTAAAAGAGGATCAGCGCATCGGTGATTATCAGTACAAGATACGAAGATTCTATCATTGGACGAATGTAACGCTAAGCAAGAAGAAGTAACCTTGTTCTATGGCTGTAGAGAAGCAGAATGATGAGAGTTGATCGAAGAGAAAACTACATACTTAGAAAGTTAAGAGCAAATAAGGGAGAGTCTCTTGCAGAGACCCTTGTAGCAGCCCTGATCACAGCACTTGCAGCGCTTCTTTTTGCAACCATGATGACTTCCTCTACCAGAATTATCTCTAAGAGCGAAGTGACGATGGATAGCTATTATGAAGAACTTTCGACACAATCGAAAGCAGCACCGGGTGAAGATAAGACGCTTACCTTCCGTAGCAGTGATGATATAACTGACCGCCCCCTGACACGTGATGTCTATGGCAATGTTCATTCGAGCCAGACGGTGCATCTCTCCAAGGTTGGCGAAGGTGATACGCAGGTAATTAAGTATAAGGGTAACTGATCATGAAGAAGTTGATGATAAGAAAACGGAATCAGGATGGTTTTACTCTTACAGAGATGTTGGCAACGGTCCTGATTATGTCGATCGTAACGACATCTATTGTCGCTGGTGTATCTGTTGTAAGAGATAACTTTAAGAATGTGCAGAATAAGGCCAATGCTCAAGTTCTCCTTAGTACAACGGTTGCTGAACTTACGGATCGCTTTGCATTTGCTTCAGAGATCAAGGGCGGCGAGAGCTCCAATCCCAGATTCCTGCTGGATATCGGCGGACAGTGGATCGTACTGAAGAACTCAGCAGATGGAATCGTATACCAGCTGTGTAAGGCAGAAGATGATCCTGCAAACTTCGGCAAATATATTGTGACGGAAGATACGTCGAAAGCACCGTCCCTTCTGGTAACGAAGGAAGCTCAAGCGGGATTGATCTGTTACTACGATGAATATACTTATAGTTCCTCTGGTTACTTTACGATTAAGAACTTACGTGTCTATGAGAAGGAAGGCTTTGATCCTTCGCATCCGGAGAATTCAGAGGTTCTGGCAAAACTTCCGGAAGAATACTCCATTGAATGCCTGAATGGTTCTCTTACACCGAGATAGAAGATTGGATTGTTATGAAGAAAACAGGACGAAAACTGAATAGTGGTTTTTCCCTGGGTGAGATGATGGCGGTGGTGGCAATTATGGCGATCCTTGCTGCCTTTGCAACGGTAGGAGTAATTCAGTATCAGCGGAATCTGACCTTGCTTGAGTATGATAATACCGCAGAGGAGATTTTCCTCGCCGCACAGAACAGGCTGAGTCTCTTATCTACCAAGGATCTTTTGAATGGCAGGGATAAGTCTGCTTATGGCATTGACGTGGGAGAAGGCTCCTATGTTGCGATTTATAATGGCACGGATAAGAGTTATACCGGTGCAGTATTAGCAGATATTCTTCCGACCGGCTCTATCGAAGAGACCGCACGTGTTTCTGGATCCTATATGGTGAAATATAACCCGAACGAAAGTGTGGTAGAAGATGTATTCTTCTCGAATTCCGCTGATTCGAGATTTGGATATGTGTTCTCAAGGAGTGATATTGCATCAACCGGTGATGGTTATTCACCGGCAATCCGTGCAGCTCTTCCTTCTTCATCGAATGATGGAGCAGAAGTCCGTAAGAATTTTACAGATGAGAAGAAGATTATCGGTTTCTATGGTGGCTCTGATGCGGAAAAAGAAGCTGCGAAAGGAATGAAACCGAAGATTGTGATTGAGAATGGAGACCGTCTGGTTCTCCATATCGAAGTGCCTTTTGAAGGGGGAAAACGCCCTGAGAGAAAAGATCTGATGCTATCTGTTCAGGGTGTAGAATCCGGACAGGTTGTATCGAAGAAACTCTCCGAGATGGGAGACAGTGTTTCGAATGTTGCATCAGCAGATCCGAATCTTGTGAAATTCGATGTTGTGCTCGATGATGTTACGGTTGCAAACCATCGCTTTGCAGCTCAGTTTGCAGCGCTTACCCATGGTGAAGATATTAATGTTGTAGTATCAAATTCCTCGGGTACATCCCCTGCAACCAGTGAAACAGCAAGAGATAATTCTCTCTATGCCGGTATCATCGCCGGTAGTGGAGATGGTGGTATTGCAATTACGTCTTTCCGCCATTTCCTTAACATGAATCCTAAGATGAGTGAAGTGAAGGATCATGAAGGTGTACGTGAGAAATTTACAGAAGTTCGTCAGTTAAATGACCTGATATGGTCAGATTTCTTATCAAATGTTGGAAAATCGGATGCAGATAATATTTATTCATCTGCTTTTAGTCCTGACTCTGACCTGATTTATTCTGCTGAGAAGATTTCAGATCCTGAGATTCCGGGGACAAGTGAAGCGTATTCTATCGTTGGACTTAAGGGGACTGCAGATAATGTTGACTTTGGCCTCTTTGGCAAGGCTCCGAAGGATCATGTATTTAAAGTGAGTGATCTTCGACTGGAAGGCTGTTCTTTCGAATCCAAGGGACAGAGTACCGGTGCGGTTCTTGGTGAATTCCAGGGAAGCGATCTTGAATTTCATAATATCTATGTCGGAGATTATGTTGATCCCGATACAAAGGCTGCTACGGAATCTGTTTTCCTGGCTAAGAAGTATGCTGGCGGCCTGGTAGGTAGCATAGCCGGTATTGGCAGCCATACCAAAATTACCCAGTGCGAGAGCAATGCTTATATCATGGGTGAAGAGACTGCCGGTGGCCTGATTGGCCGTGTTGATAAGGGGTCACTGGATATCAGTAATACCTATGTTGCCGGTCATACCCGTAATGCTTATTACGGACAGGAAGAGGATGGCAGTACACAGGGAAGGATCAATATCCTTGCTGGCAGTAAGGATGATCATAAGGGTAGTGCCGGTGGATTTGTTGGAAGCTTTAAGGGTCAAAAGGATACTGTTTCCATCAATAACTGCTATACGACTGCCTCTATCGCAGGTAACAAGGGCTTAACCGGAAAATATATCGGAAGTTTGGAAGGGAATGCAAGCAGTAATAATACGACCTTTACCATAACGAATGTCTATAGCCTGGGCCCTGTGCTTACTCAGGAACTTGTCCCTCAGACGAAGGATGTGGGCTCTAAGTCTGATTTCACTGTGACAGTAACGGAGAAGACTCCGATTAAGACGGCGCTTGATGCATCCGTTGTGGATAGTGCATATCCCAATGATGCTGCACTGAAGATTGCGGGTACCGATACAGCAGCATATCCTTACATGACAATTCTCGAACTTGCTGGAGAGAATCGTGCGGATATGACGAAGAAGTACCCGGTCTTCCTTCGCAGTCACTATGGGGACTGGGAGACTGCCCATCCGACCGAATTCAAGCTGATGAATACCAATAAGCTGACCATGCAGTTTACACTGCCGGATGGTCAGAATCTATTTACCATTCTTGCGACTGGAGTAAGCAGTGGTCAGGCAAATGAAGAATGTCATGTATTCTCTTACGATAGAGCACAGAAGAAGCTTTATCGTGATGGAGAAGAGTATAAGTACTTCACGGCAGACGATGCATCCGGTCATACGGTTCTGAATCTCTATATGGACGATATCTCTGTGGAGGGAGGCCATTTTGCAGATCTCTTCCCTCAGCTTACACCCGGTGAGGATGTGACTATACGACTGTCTACAGGAATGATTTCGAAGTCTCTTATGGATGAGATGACCGATTCTATTCCTACGGACCTTGACGGAACAGAGAAGGATGGCGTTGGAACCGTTAATTCGCTCTTTGACAGTGTGAATGTTCCGAATAGAACGATCGGAATCAAGAATGCAAGACATCTGCAGAATATGGATCCGTCCGTGAGCCGCGTGGGTCAGTTTGGCTATGCGGTTATTGACAAGACCGGTCTCGATGTCATTCATCCGACCAATGCAATTCAGGCTGCAGATATCAGATGGTACTCTTACAACGCAGATGATAAGGCTTCCTTTGTCTACGATGTCTCCCAGATCAATCAGCGGGAGATTGGCAGCCAGGATGTAATTACATATGCTGCACGTACTTATGATGAAGGAAGCAAGGCCTGGACTGCCGGAAAGCAGCTGACGAATCTTGGCGCCGGACATACCAATACCTTCTATGGAATCAGCACAGGACTTCTGAATTCCTATAGTGCCAAGCGCACGGATACCGGAGCCTCGAACCCGAATAACCGCAATGCGTATATTCTCGAGAATTTCATTATCGATGCGACAAACGCGGTAAATCGTGATGATTCCTGGGATCCGAATGCTGCAATCTTCAAGACAGTATCTTCGGACCTTACAATCTCTGATGTCTATCTTGCAAATATCAGCGCCTATGCGACCAATCAGCAGGGTTCAAAGGACGGTGGAACAGCGGCGGCTCTTGTGGCATGCATCTGGGATCCGACCTCTCAGTCCTGGAACGCAAAACCGAAGACACTTACCCTAAAGGGCAATATTACTCTGGATCAGAGTGCGCCTTCTCTTCTGGATGATGACAGGAAGCAGATCTTAGGCTCAGCCGCTGCCGGTGGCCTGATCGGTAGAGTTGGTTCTCCATATCGCACGGATAATTACTTCGCGCTAGCTGATGGCACGCTTGTTCTGAAGGAGAACTGTAACGTCAGAATCAACGGCCATATGTTGGTGAACTCTGTCGGAGACTCGAGAAATGCGGGTTACTATGGCCAGGATGCAGGTGGCTTCGTAGGTTTAGTTAACGGTAATCTATCCATCGAGGATAGCTCAAACATCATCATGAACATCAGCGGTGGTAAGACAAGCATCGTCGCAAATGTAGAGCACGCCGGTGGTCTCGCTGGAGCTGTTGTAGGTACTGTGTCCATGAATATGGATGATGCGACTGACTATGCAAACTTCATTAGTGCCGTTGGTGATGGAAGTCTTGAAGTAACTGCAGGTAGCGTTGACGGTGTTACGGCTGGTGGTCTCTTTGGTAAGATTGATAACTATACGAATACCTCTGTGAATATTACCAGATCTGCAGTATTCGGTGATATTACGGTAAGCAGTAATGCAAACGCTGGTGTGGCCGGTGGTCTGATTGGACAGATAAGGGGTAATATGAACACTCACGCAGGATTGGGTGGAACTTATTACTCGAATATCAGACTCTGCTTTGCATCCGTTCGTACGGTTCAGTCACAGGCGCATGCTGGTGGCCTGATCGGTTATGCATGGGATGGTATTAATATCAATAACTGTTATTCTTCTGGTAGAAATGATGCCAGCGGTGACAGCTATACCATTCATAGCAGGGTAGCAGGTGGTCTGCTTGGCCATGGTGAAGATATTATTGCATTAGACTCCTTCTCAACCTGTACGGTACAGTCTCCAGATGAAGCAGGTGTGTGCGAAGGCGGATTTGTAGGTTATGCAGCTTATTCTGATATCCGGAATTGTTATACGGCCGGAAGGATTAAGACCTTAAGTGCAACCTCTATTAATGCAGGTACATTTGCGGGCGCTCTTTCGGATACTCCGATCGTCAATGCTCCGGATTATTATACTCAGAAGGATTCTCCTCATGGTGGGGTTGGTATTTTCGATTCTTCAGTAATTTCTGTACAGAGAGCAGAAGAGAATAGTTATCCTTATGTCACCACTCCTGATGGCCTTGATTACCATTACGATGCAAGCCTTACGACAAGATATCCTCTGAGGACGGTATGTCATTATACGGATGTATATAACATTCTGGGTGCAGGGAATGATGTTACTTATACATTCATCGGTGACTGGCCGAATCCGAAGGGCAGGAACAATAGACGCAGGATGGCTATGCTTGCGGAAGATGGTGAGACGGATCCTGTTTCGGATGAAGTAGAATCTCCGAATGGACAGAAAGCAGCAGAGAACCACGGAGACCAGGGTGAGAATCCTGCGGATCCGACCAGACCATCTGATCCGGCACTTCCGGTGACCAGGAAGGTTTACCTCTATCAGTTCTCGGAAGGTGGTCAGGTATATGCGGTTGAAGTAGGAACTGACGGAACGATCTCGGTCTATAAGGTGATTACGACAAAAGATGAAAGTGGACAGCAGATTCAGGTGCTTGGAGACGCAGTAGTGCTGACTGCCGGTGAAGGTGGCATGTGCTTTACAACGGAGGATGCAAGCCCTGTATCTATCAGGATCAGTACAAGTGGTGAAGGAAAGACGCTTGCTCCTGTAGCGAATAATGGGGGAAAAGATGTGGCAGCAAGTTCTACTGCAAGCTATGAAGCAGATGCAGCAGAGAAGAAGTTAAGTAATACACCCTGAGCGTGAAAGAGATTTAGCCTAAGGGAGAGTTTTATATATGCGAAGATCGATGTATCGAAAACTTCATAGCAGAGCAGGTGGAGTTTCACCTTTTGAACTTGTGCTGATCATCGGAATCGTATTGATGCTTGCGGTGTTTGGGGTGATTATCTATCAGTATCATGCACTACAGGTAGCTCATGGCAATGATACCCTGGCTGTGAATACGGCAGAATCAGTTGCTAAGACCAACAGTCTGAATGGCATCTCCTGTCCGGTAAATGATTGCCCGGGTGGGGATTGCCCTCATCATTTTCTGAATCGATATGTTGGTTATTATGACTATACATCGCATAAGATCGTAGCTCGTCCGACCGGGACCTATAACCAGTCGAAGAATCCTGAGGCGCTTGATAAGACCTATAAGGGTGAAGCACAGACCATGCTGCTTCGTGTCGTAACAGAGAATGGAACGATCAAAATCGACTGGATCACACCGGATGAGGTCAAATAATGTGGTCCCTTTGTCATTGGTATGGATCACGCTGTAAGAGATTAGATTGAAGGAATCGTATTGCATATAGAATTGGCATTTAAAATATATCAGGCGGTATTACTTTTTATCTTCGGTACGATCTTCGGAAGCTTTATTAACTGCCAGGCATACAGAATCGTACACCAGGAGAAGTGGTGGACAGGACGAAGCCATTGCGCGACCTGTAATCATCCCTTGAATGGCCTTGACCTGATTCCTATACTGAGTTACCTCTTCTTGCATGGTAAGTGCCGTTATTGTGGTGAGAAGATCTCACCTCGCTATATGTTAACGGAATTATGGATGGGAATCGCTTTTGTAGGTCTCTTCTTAAGTAATTCCAATACCAATATGGAACTTCTTCGAGATCTGGGACTTACCTGTGTGCTTCTGGGGATCTCTCTTGTGGACTGGGAGACGATGGAGATTCCGGATGGATACATCCTGTTTGGTATCTTCTGGTGGCTCCTTACGAATACTGGTAAACTGGGAATCGAATGGTGGGCTATGGACCGGAAGGGCGGCATGAGAGCGGCTTCGGTCTACATTTTGAAAACCATGGGGAAGTCCTTCCTGGCAGCAATTGCTATTGCAGGAATCATACTTCTCTTGTCCCTTGTTATGGATAGGATACTGGGCAAGGAGAGTATGGGTGGCGGAGATATCAAGATGCTCTTCATGACGACTTTGTATCTGGGCATTTGGAATGGTCTCTTCGCCCTGATCCTGTCTTGCGTGATCGGACTTCTCTTTATTGCTTTCTGTAAGCAGAAGAAGATTCCTTTTGGTCCTTCGATTGCGATTGCAACATATCTTGGACTTACCATCGGACCCTTCTTTACCCGATGGTATCTAAGTATGTTATGATAGTATATCAGGATTCATTCCTGATTATAGAGATGGATATTCTTGCGGATCTTATTAGAAGATGTAGGGAGATAATAGTTTATGAGTAAAAATCTGATTGGAATTGAGATCGGCTCATCCCGTATGAAACTTGCGGAAGTGCGCGATGGTAAGGTGATACATTTTATTACCTATGACCTTCCGGAAGGAACGATGCGCGGTAGAGAGATTCTCGCCTGGGATGCACTTGCAGATGAACTGAAGAAAGCTGTTGCAGCCGGAGGTTTCACTTCGAAGAAATGTGCTATCGCAAT
>Ga0256404_1003215_pt1 | contig 33908 bp, 27 predicted proteins | sample RumenRJG_01DNA_FD_185990 | JGI IMG/M metagenome (GOLD analysis project Ga0256404, IMG submission 185990) | Bovine rumen microbial communities from Lethbridge, Alberta, Canada - RJG_01 | ecosystem: Host-associated > Mammals > Digestive system > Stomach > Rumen | place: Canada: Alberta | collected... | reverse complement strand
GGCTATCAGGCTGCCCAGATGCATATGGGAACAGTCTTCACGAACTATCCCGAAGGCAGCATCACGACGCAGGAGATGCTCTATCCGTATCGCTACATGACAGACGAGCCACTGGAAAAGCAGGACTGGACACTGACGAATGGGCAGGACAGCATTTGCGGCTACGCATGTCAGTCGGCTACTGCCAAGTATCATGGCCTGACGTGGAATGTCTTCTATACGGAGGAAGTGCCAGCCAGCATTGGGCCGTGGAAGCTGGGAGGCTTGCCAGGTCTCATCACGAAAGCCACCGATGCAAAGGGCATACACACCTTCACGCTTTATGGTTTCCATCAGGAGGAGTCGCCAATCATCTTTACCCGCTACGTCACCTGGATTGTCCCTGACGGTCGGGGCAAGTTTGCTGCCCAGCGAGTGGACTACCAAGAGATGAAAGCCTCTAAGTTCCTAGCATACAAGAAGAAAGTTCTTGGTAACCCTCGCTACCTGAAAGATCCCACCTACTATGCCCCTGACCCCATGACGGTCTTCGGCTATGTGGAGAATAGCTATAACTCGTCTGGTGACAACGTACGCAGCGTCGCCGGCGTAGTCATCATCTCCAATCCTCATCAGTATCAACCGTTGGAATTAAAATGAAAAAGATTATGATAACAACGATGGCCCTCGCCGTGACGATAGCAGCGCAGGGGCAGGCAGAAGTGATTGACACTGCACAGTTTGTGGCGGTGTACGACTACGAGTGCAGAACACAGGACGACGAGGGACAAGACGTCACCGACAGGATGCAGGTCATCGTGCAAGTGGGACGGACGGTCGTGAAGTCGATGCCGCGCTCTGCCTATCGGCAGAGTGACGAGTCGGCTGATATAGCAGCAAACTATCAGGAGGCGTATATGCACATGCCGACGGTGTGGATGGGTCACCCTAGCGGCAAGACCACCGTGCGCGAGTTTATCTTTCCGCACGAGTATGAGGGTTATGAACCTACGCCCGACATCGCGTGGACGCTCAGCGATGACACGCTGACCGTAAGCGGTTATCTCTGCCAGCAGGCCACGGCAACATTCCGAGGCTTGGAGTGGCACGTATGGTACACCGAGGAGATTCCGTCGTCGGCAGGGCCGTGGCGGCTGCGCGGTCTGCCCGGACTGATTGTCGAGGCCAAGAGCGAGGCGCACACCTTCCGCCTTGCGGAAGTGAGACAAGAGGCGTCACCCATCACTGCGCCCGATCAAAGTCCCGATGTGCATCGGATGGAGTACGCCAAGCTGCTGAAGCATAAGAACGCGATCTATGGCAACCGCCAATATGCCAAGAATCCCACGTACTATGTACCCGATCTCAATGGCAGCATCACGGATATGAGCATCCTTCACCACAACGGCCAGCAACTTGTGCTTGCTAATGGCGGCCATCCGCTGCTGATGAAAGCTCATGTGTATCAGCCACTTGAGCAGTGAGAGCGAAGTTGTCAGTGAGCAGGAAGAGACCGCAACGCGGTCACCGCTCGTACCCTCGGTTACTGAGCGAAGACGCTTTCAGCGTCACACCGCAAAGTTACTGAATAAAATTGAAACTCAAATCAAAACGAAGCTAATTTTGAATATTTTGTTAGTAGTTAGTGACAACTTGTGTAAAAAGGCTGAAAGAATGAAGAAGTGTCTGCTTTTCATAATAGTCGTTGTGCTGGCAGCGTCGGCTTCGGCGCAGCTGCGAGTGACGGGGCGGGTGATAGACCTGCAGAACAAGCCCGTTGGCGACGTGATTGTGAAACTGATGAGCGGCACGAAGACGCTGGCGTTCACCAGCACGAATGCGAAGGGCGAGTATGCGCTGGAGGTCAAGAGCGTGCCGAGTGGAACGCTGACGTTGCAGTTCAACCACATCAGTTATGAGAAGGAGACGAGCCCCCTCCCAGCCTCCCCCAGTAGGGGAGGTGTCGTGAAGCAGGACATGGTGCTGACACCCAAGGCCGTTACGCTGAAGGAGGTGACGGTGAAGGCCGACCCGCTGCGGCAACGCGGCGACACGCTGAGCCATAACCTCGCGTCGTTCCTCGGTAAGGGCGACGTGACGCTGGAGGACGGACTGAAACGGTTGCCGGGCGTGGACGTGTCGAAGAGTGGCGGTATCAGCTACATGGGTAAGCCCATCTCGCAGTTCAACATCGAGGGGCTGGACATGCTGGGAGGCAAGTACAACCTGGCCACGAGGAACATCCCGGCGGACTATGTGACGAACGTAGAGATAGTGCGCAATCACCACAGCCGACGGGTGGAGAAGGACGTGCCGAGCAACGAGGTGTCGATGAACATCAAGCTGTCGAAGAAGGCGAAGCTGAAGCCGTTCGGACAGGAAGAAGTGGGAGTGGGAGCCTCACCCCCAACCCCTCTCCAAGGGGAGAGGGGAGTGATTACACCCGACGTGGAATCTCAGCAGCAAGACTATCTACGCCCCTCGCCTGTCGGAGAGGGGTCGGGGGTGAGGCTTCTTTTCGGCCTGACCGGCATGATGTTCACCGACAAGTTCCAGACCATCTGCTCGCTGAAGGGTGGCAACTACAAAGGCTTCGCGCGGGCCGACATGTACGACCACTTCGGCGGCTCGGGCGTAAGTACGCCTGCCACCAGTCTGTTCGGCGGCTTCGACGGCGGTGCGCCTCCACAGGGCGAATATCTCTACCAGCGCAATGGCATGGCTTCGCTCAACGGCATCCATAAACTCGACTCGGCCACGACGCTGAAGGTGAATGCCGACTACAGCTACCACCGCGCCACGCACGACATCAGCCAGAGCAGCACGTATCTTTCGGGCGACGGCAGCTACGTGACCGTGAGTGAACAGACGTCGCCATTGACGAAGGTGCATCTGCCGAAGCTGTCGGTGAACTACCTGAAGAACGCCGACCGCATGTATCTCAGCGAGACGTTTGTGCTGAAAGGAAAGTTTGAGCAGAACGAAGGGGATGTGATTTCATCTGTTGCGTTGGCAACGCAACAGACGGAGCAGCGGAGGAAGGCAACATCGTTCGAGGTGGGCAACGACCTGTTCTGGATGGGCAGGACGGAGAAGGGCACGCGCCGACATGTCAATGCGTCGGTTGCGTTCAGACGGACACCCACACTCAGGCTGTCTTTCGTGAACGACGGACAGGGCTATGGGCAGACGGCACAGTCATCGACGCTCTCGATGAACGTCGGTTCGTCGTTCAACATTCCCATCGGCAAGGTGTTCCGACTCAGTCTGCCCGTCAGGCTGAATGCGACGTACGATGATGTGGAAACAAAACAGACCCACCCCCAGCCCCTCCCTATAGGGAGGGGAGAAGATAGTCCTATATCAGATGTGGCGGACATTCAAGGTAATTACTCCTCTCCCTCACAGGGAGAGGCAGGGGAGAGGGTCTATGGCTGGTCATTCACGCCCAGCGTCAATCCCGGCTTCGAGATTCATTCCAAGAACCGCCGCTTCTACCTCAGTGCCGGACTGGGTGCTGCCTTGAAGGGACTGTACTATAATAAAATGAACTACACCAAGCCCGTGCTCAATCCTTCGATGGGCATCAACTACACCTTCTCGGCCAACAGCAAACTGTCGTTCTCGACGGGCTACTCCACTTCGATAGGCGACATGCTGACGCTGCTGACCGAGCCGATGCAGGTAGATTATCGTACGGTGCGCACGTCGTCGGGCATCATCGGCGAGTCGAACTCATGGGGTACTTCGGGCGAGTGGAAGTGGCAGCTGCCCATGCAGTACTTCACGCTGAGCGTCGCTGCCAGTCACAATGTGACCAAGCGCAACACGCTCACGTCGCAGAGCATCAGCGGTATAGACATCAGCACCTCAGCCCTACAACGTGACACCCGCAGCCGATCCACCAACTTCTCCGTTGCCGCCACGAAGAACTTTCCCTCGCTCTTCGCCAAGCTCGGCGCGGATGCCAGCTACGGCTTCGGCGACAGCGAGCAAGCCATTTCCTCCTCGGAAGGGGCTGCTGACATCATCAAGACCCGCACGAACACCTACAACCTCCACGCCAATGCCTCCGTCACGCCCGTACCCTGGCTCGAACTAAGTTACGACATCCGCTACGGCTACACAGAGAGCCACCCCCTATCCCTGACACCCACCCCCAACCCCTCCCGAGGGGAGGGGAGCTTAGATACTCTTCCTTCTGAAGATGCAACCTCTAATGCTAATCAAGCCCCCCTCCCCTCGGGAGGGGCTGGGGGTGGGTGCCAGGAGGTTGGGAGTGGGTCTGTTTCCCTGCACATCTTTCCCATCGCCACCCTCGACCTATCCTTAGACTACGACCATGTGCGCCGCCAAATCACCACCGACACCTACAAGCACATGTCGCTCTTCAACGCCTCGGCGCAGTACAAGTGGAAGCGTCTCATCCTCCGCTTGGAACTCGACAACCTCCTGAACCAGCGCAGCTACGCCTACACCGTCTTCGACGGCATCAACACCTACACCTACGACTACGGCCTCTGCGGTCGCACAGCCATGCTGCGCGCCACGTTTAAGCTGTAGCAATTTGTTGACTTAGAGGTTGCTTTCTCACATCCGTAACACCGTTTAGGGAGGACAAAAGCAATGATACAGAGGGAGCATCCCATTGCTTTTGAGGGACGAAAAAAGCGATTTCCTGGAATTTTACTTTAGTAAAACGATCACTTCACTACAGTAAAATGATAAAATCACTATAGTAAAATGATAAAATCACTATAGTAAAATGATAGCGTTACTATAGTAAAGTTGCCTTTTCATGTGTTGAAAGAGGATGGCAGCGACTGCAAACTTAATGGTAAAGGCGTAGATGTGGGATAATGGGCATAAAAGAATCACTTCACTCTAATAGGGTGCGGAGACTCTATCAAAGTGAAGTGAAGGGAGAGCGAGCCTGCGCCTACTCTTGGGAGACGGCGGTCAGGCCGGCGGTTAGAACAGGCCGGCGTTGTGCAGGAGAAACGCCAGACAATAAGCTACGATGGTGCTCGTGATGACGCTGATGAGGCCCGGCATCATGAACGAGTGGTTGAGCACGTACTTTCCAATCTTCGTGGTGCCCGAACGGTCCATGTTCACCGTAGCAATGTCGGTGGGGTAGTTCGGGATGAAGAAGTAGCCGTAGGCACACGGCAGTACGCCCAGCAGCACCCATCCGGGGATGCCCAGTGCATAGGCCACCGGCAGCAGCGACACAACGACGGCTCCCTGCGAGTTGATGAGCACGGAGAAGATGAAGAACATGATGGCTACGGTCCAGCTGTACTTCGCCACCATGTCGCCCAGCAGCGTCTGGATGTCGGCGATGTGGGCGTTGAAGAAGGTGTTGGAGAGCCATGCGATGCCGTAGATAGCCACGACGGCCACCATGCCACTCTGCCAAACGTTGTCGGCTACGGCATTCTTCGGCTTGGCTCCGCAGCAGATAATCATGAGCGCAGCGGCCGAGATGAGGATGATCTGAATGACGAGATACATCTTGATGGTGACGGGCGCTTTCTCCGTGACGCCTGCCATGACGATGCCTGCCTGGGCAAGCTTGTCGGGGCTGACGGTCTTTCCGGTAGGCAGGAGCACGTCCTTGGCGCCTTCTACGGCCACGACGGTGTCGTAGGCTGGCAGCAGCTGTTGGGCAAAGGCCAGTATGATGATGATGGCGATGGCAGCCAGGAAGATGTAGACGGCACGCTTGGCACCCTTGTCAATCTTCTTGTCGAGCACGGTCTGCGTGTTGCCATAGATGAAGTCGCGCTGCACGGGATCGGCAATTCGAGCCAAGAACTCAGGGTCTTTGTCGAGGTCGAGGCCACGGCGGCTGCTCCATGCTGCAGCAATCATCACGCCGACGAGACACGAAGGGATGGTGATGGCCACAATCTGCGGGATGGAGATGTGGAAGCCGTTGAGGGCCGAGATGGTGGAGAAGGCCACGACTGCAGCCGAGATGGGCGAGCAGATGATAGCAATCATCGATGCCACGCTGGCCACGGCACAGGGGCGCTCGGGGCGGATGCCTTTCTTAATGGCTACGTCGCTGATGATGGGCATGAGGGTGTACATCACATGGCCTGTGCCCACGAGCACGGTGAGGAAGAAGGTGCTCAGCGGAGCAAGGAACGTGATGTGCTGAGGATGCCGGCGAAGCATGCGCTCGGCAATCTGAATCATCCAGTCCATACCGCCCGAGGCCTGCAGGATGCCGGCGCAGGTGACGGCTGCTACGATGATATAGATGACGTCGGTTGGAGGTGTGCCAGGCTGCAGGCCGTGGTCGAACACGAGAATGGCCAGGCCGAGACCGGCAATGGCTCCCAATGCGAGGCTGCCATACTTGGAACCCAAGTAGAGCGCCAACAGTACTATCAGTAGTTCTATGATGGTAATCAACATAATCTTCTGTGTATTAGGGGTTTAGAAAATGAGCATCGAAAGACTGTAGGCAACGAGTGTAGCCACGACGACATGTATGAGGCCCGGCATCATGAACGAGTGGTTGAGCAGGTACTTGCCGATGACGGTGGTGCCGGAGCGGTCGAAGTTGACAGTGGCGATATCGCTGGGGTAGTTCGGGATGAAGAAGTAGCCATACACAGAGGGCAGCACTCCCAGCAGCACGGGGCCGGGGATGCCGAGCGAATAGGCCAGCGGCAGCATGGAGACTACCACGGCGCCTTGCGAGTTGATGAGTACAGAGACGAGGAAGAACACCAGGGCTATGGACCAGTTGTACTTCGCCACGATGTCGCCGAGCATGGCCTGCATCTCGTTGGTGTAGTTGGAGAAGTAGGTGTCGGCGAGCCAGGCAATGCCGAAGATGGCCACGACGGCCACCATTCCGCTTTGCCAAACGGCGCCATGGACGGCCTTCACGGGTGAAGCCTTGCAGAAGAGAATCATGATGGCGGCTGCCGAAACCATGACAATCTGTATGACGACGTTCATCTTCAGCTGTACGGTAGACATCTCTGTGACGCCGGGAATGAGCACCTTGGCTTTGGCCAGGGCGGCAGCCGAGGCTACGGTGCCGTCGCTAAAGGTGAAGTCGGGAGCGTCCTTCACGGCCTTGATGGTGGAGTAGGAGGGCAGGACGTCCTGGAAGATGGCGAAGAGCACGATGACGACGAGCGCTCCGAGGAACACGTAGACGGCATTCTTGGCCGACTGCGGAATCTTCTTGTCGAGCGTTGTGGCCGAGCTGCCATAGATGTATTCGCGCTGTACGGGGTCTTTCAGCTTGGTCTGGAACTCAGGGTCTTTGTCGAGGTCGAGGCCGCGGTGGTAGCTGGCGGCAGCAGCGGCCATGAGTCCGCACACGCATGCCGGGAAGCTGATCATCAGCACTTGGGGGATGGACACCTCGAAGCCATTGGCATTAGAGATGGTGACAAAGGCCACGACGGCAGCAGCGATGGGCGAACAGGTGATGCCCACCTGCGAGGCGATACTGGCCACACCGCAAGGGCGCTCGGGGCGGATGCCCTGCTTCAGCGAGATGTCGCAGATGATGGGCATGAGCGTGTAGACCACGTGGCCCGTTCCTACGAGCACGGTGAGCAGGAAGGTGCTCAGCGGAGCCAGGAAAGTGATGCGGTCAGGATGCTTTCGCAGCATTTTCTCGGCAATCTGGATGAGCCAATCCATGCCTCCCGATGCCTGCATGATGCCTGCACAGGTCACGGCTGCGATGATGATGTAGATGACATCGGTAGGGGGTGAGCCTGGCTTCATGCCGAATCCAAAAACAAGTAGTGCCAGACCGATACCGGAGATGGCACCCAGAGCCAAGCTGCCATAGCGCGAACCTACCCAGAGGGCCAGCAGCACAATGAGCAGCTGAATGATCATTGTAATTGTCATGAGCTTGATGTTTTTTAAGTTATAACTGTTGTTTAGGTATTATTTTAATTTGTTCTAACATGCAAAGTTATATTTTTTTTTAGAAAAAACATCAAAAAAACATAAATTTATTCGCTTTTTACTACACTTTTCCCGTACGTCTTGCCCGATTGTGCAATTTTAGTTGTACTTTTGTGGCCTGAAAACATGAGAAGGTTCACATTATATATATTAATGGTGCTCGTGCTGACGGCTTGTCAGGACAAGAAGCAGAAGAAGCTCACTCCCTGGGGAACGCCCGTGGAGGAGTATACTGACGAGGTGCGCGAGGCAGGAACGGAGGACGGCGGCACCCAGTTCTCGCTGGCAGATATTCAGGCTAACGGCGAACTGATCATGCTGACGCTGACCGGTCCTGAGACCTACTACGACTATCACGGCCACGGCATGGGACTGCAGTACCTGCTGTGTGAGAAGTTTGCCCAACTGATTGGTGTGAAGTTGCGCGTGGAGGTATGTGTTGACACGGCCGACATGGTGAGCCGCCTGAAGCTGGGGGAGGGCGATGTCATTGCCTTCCCGTTGCCAAAGGGTTTCCAGGGGCTGCGCTCGTGTGGCTATCAGTTGGGCGACACGACGGCCGTCAGTTGGGCTGTGACTGCCAAGAACACGGAACTGGCCGACACGCTGAATGGATGGTTCCGCCCGGAGATGATTGCCGAGGCTAAGCAGGAGGAGAGCTTTGCACTATCGACGAAGAGCATCACCCGACGGGTGTTCTCGCCCATGCTGAGCCGTTCGGGTGGTGTCATCTCGCGCTACGATGCCTTGTTCCAGCAGTATGCGCCCGTGGCGCGCTGGGATTGGCGTCTGCTGGCTGCCCAGTGCTATCAGGAGTCAACCTTCGACCCCCGTGCCAAGTCGTGGGCAGGCGCTTGCGGCCTGATGCAGATTATGCCTGGCACGGCTGCCCATCTGGGACTTCCCCAATCGCAGATATTCGAGCCGGAGTCCAACATTGCTGCCGCAGCCAAGTATATTGCCGAGCTGACCAGTCATTTCAATGATATCCCCAATCGAAACGAGCGTTGCTATTTTGTGCTGGCAGCCTATAATGGCGGCTTCTTCCACATTCGCGATGCGATGTCGCTGGCTGAGAAGAACGGGCGCAACAAGTATAGTTGGAACGATGTCTCGGAGTTTGTGTTGAAGTTGAGTTCGCCGCAATACTACGGCGACCCCGTGGTGAAACATGGCTATATGAGAGGTTCGGAGACCGTGAACTATGTGGCTCGCATACGCGACCGATGGGCCCAGTATCGCGGCTTTGCCCGACCGGGCACTGCTTCCGTGGTGACAGGCACTCCGCGACCTGCCAAGCATAAGAACAAATACAAGATATAAAAAAGACAGCCTCTCCGCATGGTAACCACGGGAGAGGCTGTCTTCTTTTACTGTGCCTTAAGAATGGAAGGCGCTATTCTTTCCTGACTGCTGCCAGCGCCTTTACCCAGTCGGTGTCGAGCGAGAACTGCGTGAGGTAGTTCTCGTTGTTGTAGTAGGCCAGGATGAGGTCTTTGTCCATGTCGTTGAAGAGCGGATGGTTGATGCTGGCATTGCGGAAAACGGTGATGATGACGTCGCGTTCCTGCTTCTTCTTGGCCTTTGCCAGTTGGTCGAGGTAGAGCGAGACGAACTCATGCATGGCAAACGACTGCTCGTTGAGCATCTTCACGGTTTGGTTGAAGAAGTCGAGGTTGGTGGTGTCGCGCAGCACGTCGTCGCGCACCTTCATGGCCATGTAGCTCAGTTCGTCGTATTTGAACGTGGCTATCTTGCGTGTCTCCAGGTCTTTCGACTTGTCGTCGGCCACTTCCTTCGATGTCTTCAGTAGTTCCAGGAACACGTCCTGTGCTTTTGCCGCAGTTGCTGTCATGCAGAACAAGACGGCGATTATCAGTAACTTTTTCATTTTCTTTTTATGGTTGATTGTTATTTTGACGTTTTCGTTTCCGTTTCGTTTAATCCCACCTTCGACACGCGGCTCTGGTTGCGGCTGACGAAGTCCTTCCATCCGCGATAGCTGGTGGCAGTGGATTCGGGCTTGCCCAGTTGCAGGAAATGACAGTAGGCAGCTCCGAGTGCGTCGGTGGCATCCATGTATCTGGGCATTTCGTCGGCTTTCAGGTTGAGCATGCGCTGCAACATGCCTGCCACCTGTTCCTTCGAGGCATTGCCGTTGCCCGTGATGGCCACCTTGATTTTCATGGGGGCATACTCGTGGATGGGCACGTCGTGATGGATGGCAGCAGCGATGGCCACCCCCTGAGCGCGTCCCAGCTTGAGCATCGACTGTACATTCTTGCCGAAGAAAGGAGCCTCGATGGCCATCTCGTCGGGCAGGTAGGCATCGATGATGCCCGTGACACGCTCGAAGATATGTCCGAGGCGCAGATAGGGGTCGGGCAGCTTGTGCAGGTCGATGACACCCATGGCCACCATCTCCGCCTTGTTGCCTACGGCACGTAAGATGCCGTAACCCATCACATTGGTGCCTGGGTCGATGCCTAAGATGATGCGTTCTGCCTTTGTCTTTGTAGCCATGAGGGTAAGAGGGGAGGGGTGTTAACGGTCGATGAAGGGATTGGTGGCTACTTCCATACCGATGGTGGTCTTCGGCCCATGGCCGGGAAGAACCACAGTTTCGTCGGGCAGTTGCGAGATGGTGCGCAGGCTCTGGATGAGCATGAACATAGAACCGCCGCTGAGGTCGGTGCGTCCGATGGAACCCTGGAACAGCGAGTCGCCAGAGAAGCACACTTTCTCTTCTTCACAATAGTAGAAGACGCCGCCCTGCGAATGGCCGGGGGTCTCCAGAATCGTGAACTGATGGGAGCCGAAGCTGATGACATCGTTGCCCGAGAGCAGCCGGCCAACAGGCGGAAGCGGGTCGACGGCTGTCAACTGGAAGAACTTCTCTGCCTGCTCCTCGTAGCAGCTGATGAACTCTTGGTCATCGCGATGCAACTCCACCTGCAAGCCGAAATGGTCGAAGACGAACTTGTTGCCGAAGTTGTGGTCGAGATGCCCGTGAGTGGCTATCAAGTGCTTGGGTGTCAGATGGTTGGAGTTGATGTATTCAAGTATTGCAGTTTTCTCTTCAGGATAGTAGGCACCGCAGTCGACGATGACGCATTCCTGTGTCTCGTCGCTGACCACGTAGCAGTTTTCCTGCAGCATGTTGCAAACAAATCGTTGGATTTTCAGCATGGCACGTAAATAACATTCTTTTCTTTGAACCACTCCTCTTCGAACCACAAGCTGATGTCGGTGACCTCGGCTTGGCGGCGGAAAGGATGAATCTCTGCATCAACATTTCCGCCTTTCAGGCAGAAGATGCCGTTGAGGGTGGCATTCTGCTGCTTTGGCGAGATGTTCTTGCGTACAATCTTCATCAGATCGGGCAGGGGCATCACCGCACGGCTGACGACGAAGTCGAACTTGCCTTTCTCCTCCTCGCCACGCAGATGTTCTGCCCGGACGTTCTTCAGCCCGATGGCCTTGGCCACTTCCGTTGCCACGAGGATTTTCTTTCCTGTCCCGTCGATGAGCTTAAAGCGGCACTCGGGGAACATGATGGCCAGCGGAATACCAGGAAAACCGCCACCCGTTCCGAAGTCGAGAATGCTGGTGCCCGGCACGAAGCGTATGGCTTTGGCGATGGCCAGCGAATGCAGAACGTGGTGCTCATAGAGGTTGTCGATGTCCTTGCGAGAGATGACATTAATCTTCGCATTCCAATCGCTGTAGAGGTCCATGAGGGCTGCGTACTGCTTGAGCTGTGTCTCGCTCAGGGTGGGGAAGTATTTGGTGATGATTTCTGCGTTCATGCTTGCTGTGGGGATGTTCATAAACGTGGTTTCTATTTCAAAAATTTCTTCAAGTCGTCAAGGTCCACCTTCACTCGGATTTCGCCTACGGCATGCGGGGCAATCTCGTCCTCGCCGTAGATGAAGGTGATGTCGTCCTTGCCCAGGATGAAGTTTTCAGAGAGATAGACCTCGCCGTCGGCAAAGATGCCTTTTGCCTGGAGGTCGGCCAGCGATTCAGCCTCGTGCTGCTTGCCGATGTGCTGGATAATGATTTCTTTCAGCAAAGGCTCGGAACCGTCGATGAAAAGGTCGCTGAGACGAATCAACTGATTCTTCTTGGTGTCGATGTTCAAAGCCAGTGTCTGCTTGATGCCGTGGGCACCACCGCCATAAGTGTAGATGTCGGCAATGCTGGTCAGCACGTCGTCGGCGTTCTTTTCAAAGTGGCTGCGCACGCTGTACTGCACGTTGTAGGCCGTGGCGTGCTCCCTGTCGGCCTGGTAGAGTGGGGCATACTCCGTTCGGTATTCTTCCAGATAGCGCCCTACAAACGAGTCGACGAGTTCCCTGACTGAGAGTTTCTCCTTGCTGAGCGAGAAGTAGTCGGGCAGCAGGATGCCGGCACGCAGCAGCGTGTCGTTCATGGCCTGTGCCTTCTTCTCTTTCAGGAAATGCAGGTGAAGCGACAGCTGGCACGCAGGGGCCCCTTCAGCTTGGGTGAGAGCCAGCGTGGTGTCGACCACGACGCTGTCAATCTCAAATCCTCCTACGCGCACGGACTTGTTGCCCGACCGGCATGCAGTGAAAAGGGAGACAATGCAGCAGAATAACAAGATGCCAATACAACTTGTTGCAAACGATGGTCTTTCTTTTATAATGTTGGTTTTCATATATTGCCAATGTGATGTTATTCTGTTGCATCGTCTAAAAGGGTGATGCCCCTTAATAGCTGCGGGCAATGATGACACGTGCCTTCGAGGGCTTGCCGCTCACCATGTCAGTGCCCGGAGTCTGCTCGAAGCCATAGGGCACGCAGCGTATGGTGGCCTGCGTGTCTTCCTTGATCTTGGCCTCGGTTTCGGCAGTGCCGTCCCAGTGGCAGAGGAAGAAGCCGCCGTCCTTCACGCGTTCCTTGAACTCCTCGTAGTTGTCGCACTCGTAGATGCGCTCGTCGCGGTAGGCCTTTGCCTTGTTGAAGATGTTCTCCTGAATGTCTTCCAGCAGCTGTTCCACATATTGGGCGATGCCTTCCAGCGGACGGGTTTCCTTCTCCAGCGTGTCGCGGCGCATCACCTCGATGGTGCCATTCTCCAAGTCGCGGGCACCCAGCACGAGGCGCACGGGCACACCCTTCAGCTCGTAGTCGGCAAACTTGAAGCCGGGACGCTTGTTGTCGGAGTCGTCGAACTTCACGCTGATTCCCTTAGCACGGAGGGCTTCCATGATGGGCTGTACCTCCTTGTTGACCACTTCCATCTGCTCGGGTTTCGTGGCAATGGGGATGATGACCACCTGCAGCGGAGCCAGTTTCGGCGGCAGCACGAGGCCGTTGTCGTCGGAGTGGGTCATGATGAGCGCACCGATGAGGCGAGTCGAAACACCCCACGAAGTGGCCCACACGTATTCAGGCTTGTTTTCCTTATTAAGATAGGTGACGTCGAAGGCCTTGGCGAAGTTCTGACCCAGGAAGTGGGAGGTGCCGCTCTGCAGAGCCTTTCCGTCCTGCATCATGGCCTCGATGGTGTAGGTGTCCAGCGCACCGGCGAAGCGCTCCGTCTCGCTCTTCACGCCCTGTACGACGGGCACAGCCATCCACTTCTCAGCAAACTCGGCATACACCTTCAGCATGAGCTTGGCTTCGGCTTCAGCCTCCTCGCGGGTGGCGTGGGCTGTGTGACCTTCCTGCCAGAGGAACTCGCTGGTGCGAAGGAACGGACGCGTGCGCATCTCCCAGCGCATCACGTTGCACCACTGGTTGCACAGCAGGGGCAGGTCGCGCCACGAGTGAATCCAGTTCTTATAGGTGTTCCAGATGATGGTTTCTGATGTGGGGCGGATGATGAGTTCCTCCTCCAGGCGGGCAGCGGGGTCAACCTCCACGCCGCTCTTGTCCTCCTTGGCGCGCAGGCGGTAGTGAGTCACCACGGCACACTCCTTGGCGAAACCCTCCACATGCTCGGCCTCGCGGCTGAGGAACGACTTCGGGATGAGCAGGGGGAAGTAGGCATTCTGCACGCCCGTCTCCTTGAACATCTGGTCGAGCTGGTGCTGCATCTTCTCCCAAATGGCATAGCCATAGGGTTTGATAACCATGCAACCACGCACAGCTGACTGTTCTGCCAAGTCGGCCTTCACCACCAAATCATTGTACCACTGACTATAGTTGTCAGCGCGCTTTGTCAAATCTTTCAGTTCTTTTGCCATAATTATTTTGAGTTTTTAAGTTTCTTGGTTTTGATTTTTTGGCGCATAATGTTGCACCTATTGCTAAATTTTGGCGCAAAATTACAAAAAAATGTTGGTATAAGTGCGATAAAGTAAAAAAAAGAGTTATCTTTGCAGCAGTTTTTAACTCGAAAAGCAGCTTTCTGCAACCTCGTGTTTAAACGAAATGCATTCTTGTGCGTCAAAAAAGAAGAAAGTACGGACATCGTATTATTAACTTTTAAATAAAAATTGTAGTATGAAGAAAATGAAATTCATGACACTTGGTATGTGTCTTGCAGTGTTGGTAAGTTGTGGTACTGCCACGAAGAATGGTGCTCTCATCGGTACAGGTGCAGGTGCTGCACTGGGTGCCATCATCGGTAAGATTGCCGGCAATACGGCTGTTGGTGCTGCTATCGGCGGTGCTGTAGGTGCTGGTACTGGCGCCCTCATCGGCAAGCACATGGACAAGGTGAAGGCTCAGGCTCAAGCCGTGCAGAACGCACAGGTAGAGTCGGTGACCGATGCCAACGGCCTGCAGGCTGTGAAGGTGACCTTCGACTCTGGTATCCTCTTCGCTACCGGTAGCTCCACGCTGAGCGCTACGGCCAAGAACTCGCTGGCTAAGTTTGCTGAGGTGCTGAAGCAGAACACCGACTGCGACGTGGCTGTGCAGGGCTATACCGACAACGCTGGCTGGAAGAACTCCACTGCCGAGCAGAGCGTTCAGAAGAACCTCAACCTCTCGCAGCAGCGCGCTCAGGCCGTGACCAACTATCTGAACTCTCTGGGCGTGAGCAACAACCAGATTCGTTCTACCACCGGTTTCGGCGAGGCTAACCCTGTTGCTGACAACTCTACCGCTGCCGGTAAGGCTCAGAACCGCCGCGTGGAGGTCTACATGTATGCTTCTCAGGCTATGATTCAGGCCGCTGAGGCAGGCACGCTGCAGTAAGAAATGAAACTTATCCGGAAAATCATCATCAGAGTGGTGGCGGCATTTTTTGCCTCCACCATTCTTGCTGTTATAGTGTTGCGATTTGTTCCCGTATGGGTGACGCCCCTCATGGTGATACGCTGTGTGGAGCAGTCGAACGAGGGACGAAGCCTGAAGCTCCACCACCACTGGGTGTCGCTCGACAAGATGTCGCCCCACATGCCGGTGGCCGTCATGGCCAGCGAAGACCAGCGTTTCCTGCTCCACCACGGCTTCGACTACGATGCCATTCAGAAGGCTGCCAAGCGCAACCTGAAGGGAGGCAAGAACAAACTCGGCGGCAGCACCATCACCCAGCAGACGGCCAAGAATGTCTTCCTGTGGCCGGGGCGCTCGTGGGTCAGAAAAGGCTTGGAGGCTTATTTCACGGCACTCATCGAACTCTTCTGGTCGAAGCAGCGCATCATGGAGGTCTATCTGAACTCCATCGAGATGGGGGATGGCATCTACGGACTTGATGCGGTGGCCGAATATCACTTTGGCACCACTGCCGACCGCCTGTCGCGTTCCGACTGTGCCCTCATAGCAGCCACGCTGCCCAATCCGCGGCGTTTCAGCAGCCGTGAGCCCAGTGCCTACATGCGCCAGCGTCAGCGACGCATTGAGCACGAGATGAAGTTCATCCCCACATTCCCAAAGGAAGGTGAGGACTACGACCCCACGACAGCCTCAGGCGGTGTCTATAGGAACGGGAAGTAACCTTCGCCCCCTGTCATTCTTTCTGCTTCACCACCACGCGCGGCTGCACGACAAGTTCGCGTTTCCACTGGCGCAGATAGTTGAACCAAGCTTCGGCAGAGTGATGGCCGAAGTCTTCATTGTCAGAACCAAACGTGATGAAATAGCGCAGATGAGAGCCCTGGAGGCGAATCTCGTAGCCATAGTTCTCCACAGCCGAATGACCCTCGCCGTCCTTGGGAGCCTCCCATTCGCTGACGATGCATTGCTGAGGCAGACAGATGCCCAGCCCTACGGTTTCGCGCTGATGGCCCACAGAGTCTTTGGCCGAAACCGGCCAGTCGGTACCCCAGCAGCCACGCAGCCCTCGGTGGTCGGAGTATTCAAGAGAGTTCTTGATGTTGATGATGCCTGTGGCAAAACGCGGAGCTGTCTGCCCGAGGGCTGACGAGCCGTTGCTCAGGTAGACGTCCACCTGGCAGTCGCGCCGGTGGGCATAGAGGGTATAGCGGGTGGTGAGCGTCAGTCGGTGCTGCTCTCCCTCGGGTTTCCAACCTTCGTCCGTCACCTCAACAATCGTGCGGAGAGGGCCACGCGAAAGAATCCTTTGTGTGCGGTGCAGCACGTCGCTCAGCATCGTGGGTTGCTCGCCGTTGTAACCACGCAGCGTGCCCAATCCGAAGGTGTTGCCCACCCAGAGAATGTCGTCGCCCGATCCTGCCTGCTTCTGCGCTTCGTCAGGATAAAACTGCGTCTCGCGCAACTCAAGTCCCTTGTGGCGCTTGCCATAGATGTCGACGGTCTGCCTGTGGTCGAAATAAATGCGGTAGGCCACCAGTTCGTTTTCAAAGGCTGCCCCGTGGTGGTGCAGTTGGTTGTAGGGGTTCACACCGTGGTCAACGGTAAGACTCGAGATATACAGGTCTTGCCGGTTCTGCTCCTTTATCTTCTTGTTGGCCAGCAACATCTCCACATACACCGAAGGCTTCGCCTCAGCCTCCCTTTGCGCAGCCACCTCAATGGTGAAAACCTTCGTCTCGCGCGCAGCAAGGCTGGTGAGGAAACACAGCTCGTCGGGCGTGCCGTCCTGATTGAGGTCGTCCAGCTGGCAGGGCATGGCTGCCGATTGGGCATCGCGTACCGTCAGCCCTCCGTCAGGCTGACTGATGAGGGCGCCGAGCAGGTCGGGTTGAGACGACAAGTCGATGACAACGGGCACACATTCCCGTGCGAATTTCGAGGGATTTGATACTTCCACGCTCAGTGGGGTTGCGGCATGGGCAGCAGTCAGCATGCCGGCCAGCAGGGTGATAATCGTAGCTTTGTTCATGCTTGCAAACTTACGGAAAATTTCAAAAAAATAAAGTTAAAAGCCCGTTCTTGCCTTTATATTTTAACTTTTTTAGCGAAAAGTTTGGAGAATTAAGCAAAATTTAGTAATTTTGCACGCAAATATCAAACGACATTGAAAAGGCTTTCCATCATATTCTACGTTTTGACCCTCGTGATGGCCATCGTGGCCGTGGCTTGCGAATTCAGAGTGAAGCCCAACGAGGAAGACGACGCACAGGTGCACCTGCAGGTGCAGCGGTACGATCGTCTGGAAAGCCGTTACCTCACCACAGGCGATTTCTCTGCCCTCCAGCAGATGAATACCGACTATCCCGTGGAGACCCGCACGCTGGTGGAAGACATGCTGCAGCTGGGCGAGGTGAACGACCATGAAATCAATGCACGCTTCCTGAACTTCTTCCAAGACTCGCTCCTGCAGATGATCATAGCCGACGCTGAAGCCCAGTATGCCGACATGTCCGATATCGACAAGCAGCTGCAGCAGTCCTTCGGCCGCCTGCAAAGACTCATCCCCGACATCCCCCTTCCCGAGGTATATGCACAGATAGGCGCCCTGGGACAGAGCATCGTCGTGGGCGACGGCCTGATAGGCATCTCGCTTGACAAGTATCTCGGAAGCGACTATGCCCCCTACGGCAACTTCTACGACGCCCGTCAGCGCAGCACCATGACCCGTGCAGCCATCGTGCCCGACTGCCTGGTGTTCTGGCTCCTTAGCCACTATCCTATGCAGGACTTTGAAGCCAGCCAGCAGCAGCAGCGCGACGTACACATGGGGCGCGTCATGTGGGTGGTCAACCGTGCCCTCGGCACCCCCTTCTTCAAGACTCCTTTCACCGCTCAGGCTGAGAAATTCATGCAGAAGCATCCCGGCACCTCCGCTGCCGACCTGCTGCGAAAGGAGCTGTAGGCCACTTCTTCCCGTAAACGCCTTTCTCGTACCATGCATAAGCCCCATTTATGGCCTACGGAAGCCCCATTTGCAGCGTACAGAAGCCTCATTTGTAGCATACAGAAGCCCCATTTGCAGCATACGGAAGCCCCATTTGCAGCGTACGGAAGGCCCTTCCGCATCATACAAAGCACGAATCCCCGTCACGTGCCTCCCCCAAAAATGTAGGGACGCCACATTGCATTGAAACACTATCTCTCACACTTATTTACGAAAATATTTTAAAGCATTTATTGAAGCATTACCTTGACGTTTTGAAAGCAGAAAGGAGGAAAAGCGGAAAGTAGACATTAAGCTATTTTGGAAGGCAGAAAGTGGACTTTTCTTAGTAAAAGTTTTAATAATAGTATTATAATATAATAATATATATATAATATATAATGTATAATTTATATATGATTCTAGTCTTCCTTCTTCATGCCTGCCTACTTGCTTCTCCTCCCTTGAAACGACCCCCAAAATCATTAATGTCTACTTTCCGCTTTTCTGCTTTTCTGTTTTTCACAATAATGTGCACAGGGAGCATGCCATCGGCATGTGTCTTTGTCCTTATCATGTCTACATAGGGATAGTTACTCATTGTCTTGGGTTTTTAAGCTAATAATCTTTTTTGCAGTCAGCAAATCTTGCCAACTATTTGCCAACTATTTGCCAACCATTTGCCAACCAAATTAGCCCTCAAAAGCCCTTAAAAACCGACTTTGTAACCTCAAAAAACAATCCGAATTTGCTGTTTTCAAAGCTCTTTAACTTCGTAACTCCTTGGTTATCAGCGTTGAGCGGTAAACGGGACTCGAACCCGCGACCCTCGGCTTGGGAAGCCAATGCTCTACCAACTGAGCTATTACCGCGGAAAGAAAAAAGGCTAACAACCCTCGGTCATGGGCAATACCACCAACCAAAATGACTGTTAACCCCCTGCTGAGAGCCGATAGCCGGACTCGAACCGGCGACCCACGCATTACGAATGCGTTGCTCTACCAACTGAGCCATATCGGCAATTGCGGGTGCAAAGGTAAGTGTTTTTTTCCTAAGAACCAAAAAAAAACTACGATTTTTTTGTTGAAAGTGATAATTCGTCGTATAAAATTTGGGAAATATCAGATTTTTTGAGTAGTTTTGCAGAAAAATAATGCATTATGGGTTTATTCGGTCTTTTTAATAGGAACAAGAAGGAAACTCTGGACAAGGGTCTGGAGAAGACAAAGGAGAGTGTTTTCGGCAAGCTGACTCGTGCCATCGCCGGTAAGTCGAAGGTGGACGACGAGGTGCTTGACGATCTGGAAGAGGTGCTGATAACGAGTGACGTGGGTGTCGACACGACGCTGAAGATTATCCGCCGCATTGAGGAGCGCGTGGAGAGAGATAAGTATGTGTCGACCTCCGAGCTGAACGGCATCTTGCGCGACGAGATAGCAGCCCTGCTGGCTGAGAACCATACCGACGACCTGGACGACTGGGATTTGCCCGGCGACCACAAGCCTTACGTCATACTGGTGGTGGGCGTGAACGGCGTTGGCAAGACCACTACCATCGGCAAGCTGGCTTGGCAGTTCAAGCAAGCCGGAAAGAAGGTCTACCTGGGTGCTGCCGACACGTTCCGTGCTGCTGCCGTAGAGCAGATTTGCATCTGGGGCGAAAGGGTAGGGGTGCCCGTGGTGAAGCAGCAGATGGGGGCCGACCCTGCCTCGGTGGCTTTCGACACGCTGCAGTCGGCCAAGGCCAATGATGCCGACGTGGTGCTCATCGACACAGCTGGTCGACTGCACAACAAGGTGGGCCTGATGAACGAGCTGAAGAAGGTGAAGGACGTGATGAAGAAGGTGCTGCCCGATGCTCCCGACGAGGTACTGCTGGTGCTGGACGGCTCTACGGGGCAGAATGCTTTTGAGCAGGCTCGTCAGTTTGCCGCCGTCACCCAGATTACTTCTCTGGCCATCACCAAGCTCGACGGCACGGCCAAGGGCGGCGTGGTGATTGGCATCAGCGACCAGCTGAAGGTGCCCGTGAAGTACATCGGCCTGGGTGAGGGCATGCAGGACTTGCAGCTGTTCAACAAGCGGCAGTTTGTTGACTCGCTGTTTGGAAAGGACTAAGGATTGAAAGGAAACCGAAATTGAAGAAAGGTCAGATAGATATCATCACGATGGGATGCTCGAAGAACCTGGTGGACAGCGAGCTCCTGAAAAAGCAGATAGAGGCCAACGGCTTCGTCTGCAAGCACGATGCTGCCCATCCGCAGGGCGAGATCGTGGTGGTGAACACATGCGGATTCATAGCCGATGCCAAGGAAGAGAGCATACGGATGATTCTGGAACTGGCTCAGGCCAAGGAGGAGGGAAGGATAGGCAAACTGTACGTAATGGGCTGTCTGTCACAACGTTACATGGACGACCTGAAGCGCGAGATTCCGCAGGTGGATGGCTATTACGGCAAGTTCGACTACATGCAGCTGCTGAGAGACTTGGGCAAAGAGGAGATAGCGTCGTGTGCCGGTGTGCGCTCGCTGACTACTCCCGGGCACTATGCCTACGTGAAGATCAGCGAGGGCTGCGACAGGAATTGTGCCTACTGCGCCATTCCCGTCATCACGGGTCACCACAAGAGCCGCCCGAAGGAAGATGTCCTGGCTGAGGTGAGACGGCTGGTGGAAGATGGAGTCAGCGAGTTTCAGGTGATAGCTCAGGAACTGACCTATTACGGATTGGACATTGACGGCCAGCGGCACATTGCCGACCTCATCAGCGATATGGCCGACATACCGGGGGTGAAGTGGATACGGCTGCACTATGCCTATCCTCACCAATTCCCCATGGAACTGCTGACGGTGATGCGCGAGAAGAAGAACGTATGCCGCTATCTCGACATTGCCCTGCAGCACATCTCCGACCACATGCTGGAGCGCATGCATCGCCACGTGACGGCAGAGGAAACCCGCCAGCTGATTACCGAGATGAGGCAGGCCGTGCCTGGCATTCACCTTCGTACAACGCTGATGGTGGGCTTCCCAGGTGAGACCGATGAGGACTTCGAGCAACTGATGGACTTTGTGCGTTGGGCTCGTTTCGAGCGCATGGGTGCCTTTGCCTATTCAGAAGAGGAGGACACCTACAGCGGCATGCACTACGAGGACGACGTGCCTGAGGACGTGAAGCAAGACCGACTGGCTCGGCTCATGGCCCTGCAGCAAAAAATCAGCACCGAGGTGCAGGCCCAGAAAGTGGGCAAGGTGATGCAGGTGGTCATCGACCGCAAGGAGGGTGCCTACTACGTTGGCCGCACCGAGTTCTCTTCGCCTGAGGTGGACCCCGAGGTGCTCATTGATGCTTCGGCAGGCCGATTGCGTCGTGGTCACTACTACCAGGTGCTCATCAACGACAGCGACGAGTTCGACCTCTACGGAGAGGTGGTGAAACCCCAATAAACCAAATTAACAACATGAATAATAAGGAATTCATAGCTGAATTGGCCCATCGTTCCGGCTACAAGCAAAATGATACGCGGCGACTGGTGCAATCCTTCATCGACGCCCTCGGCGAGTGTCTTGAAGAAGGTGAGCCCGTCTACATAGCTGGGCTTGGCACATTCGACGTGAAAAAGCGGCTTGAGAAGACGCTTGTCAATCCTGTGACGGGCAAACTCATGCTGGTGCCGCCGAAACTGGTCATGAACTTCCGTCCTACGGCTTCCATCAAGGACAAACTAAAAAATGGAGAGAACAGTCATGAGGAGAATAAATGATTTGGCAGCTGCCATCGCTGAAAAGCAACAGATTGGGCAGCGCGAGGCTGAGCACTTCCTCCTGACAATGGTGGATGTCATCAACGACGCCCTGCACTACGAGAAGCAGCTGAAGGTGAAGGGCCTCGGCACGTTCAAGGTGTCGGCGGTCAGTGCCAGGGAGAGCGTAAGTGTGAAGACCGGCCAGCGCATCACAATCGGGCAGAGGGAGAAAATTTCCTTCTCGCCAGAGGCCAGCATGCGCGATCTGGTGAACAAGCCCTTTGCTCAGTTCGAGACGGTTGTGGTGAACGATGGCGTGAGTTTCGACGAGATAGATGCAAAGTACAAGAACACTCTGACGGAGTCGCCTGAAGATGTTGATGCAGAGGATGTTGCCGACGTTCCCTCTGCAGCATCTGAACCTGTGGAGGAGCCCGTGGAGGAACTGGCAAACGAGGCGGCAGAAGAGTTTGTGGCTCCTGTGGCTCCTTTGGCTCCTGTGTCTCCTGTGGAAGAGGTGCCTATTGTAGAGCTTGCAGAAGAATCTATTGAGGAGGCTCAAGAGGAAATTCAAGAGGAGGCTCAAGAGGAAATTCAAGAGGAGCCTCAAGAGGAAATTCAAGAGGAACCTCAAGAGGAGGCTTCAGTGGAGGCTCAAGAGGAACCTGCAGAGAACTTAGTTGAGGAAGCTGGTGAAGAGCCTGCCGAGGAATTGCCCGAGGCCCCCGCAGAGGATGTTTCTGAGGCAAACACGGAGGAAGCTGCTGAGGAAATGGAACCCGCAGAGGATGTTTCTGAGGCAAACACGGAGGAATCGGCAGAAGAATTTGAACCCGCAGAAGAACAAACAACTGAAACAAATAATCAAGCCCCGAATTATCTGATGGAAAACCAAGCAAAAGTGGATGACTACGGTTATCCCCTCAAGGAAAATGAGGAAGTCGTTGAGTTGTCGGCTCAGCTCAAGAAGAAATCTCGTCTGGTGAAAGTGCTGATGGGAGTGATCGCCTGTCTGCTCGTGGCAGCAGGTGCCGGCTACTATTATATGAACAAGCTGTTGCAGGATCGTGACAACCGCATCGCCCATCTCGTAGCTCAGATTCAGGAAGACCAGCACAACACCTATCTGCATGCAACGGGTGTGCGTCCCGACGATAATCGCCCAGGCAGGCCTCCCCGTCAAGCTGTGGCTGCCAAGACCGCCCAGGAGAATACCGAAGAACAGATGGCTGACCGCGAACGTCGGGTGAAGGAACGCGAGATAGCCCTCAAGGCCGAAGAACTGAAGCATCAGGAGGCCCTCAACGCCAAGCGTGCAGAACTCGCCAAGGAAGAGGAAGCCCGTAAGGCCAAACTGGCGAAGGAACAAGCTGCAGCAGCAGCCAAACTGGCTAAGCAACAAGCAGAGCAGAAAGCCCAGCAACAAGCGGTCAAACTGGCACAGCAAAAGGCTGCCGCTCAGAAGGCAGAACAGGCTAAAGCCGCTGCCGCTAAAGCTGCTGCCCAACAGGCTGCCGCCAAAGCTGCCCCTGCCAAAGCTGCCGACAAGTCGATTCCCAATCAGGCTGCCTACAACAAGGATCCTCGTGTGCGACTCGGAGCCTATGTCATTACAGGTGTGAGTGAAGTTGTCACCGTGCGTGCAGGTCAGACTCTTGCCGGCATCAGCAAGGCATATCTGGGGCCAGGCATGGAGTGCTATGTGGAGGCCGTCAACGGTGGTATTAAGGAAGTGAAGGCTGGCCAGAAGTTAAAGATTCCCGCCGTGAAGGTGAAGAAGAGTGTCAGAAAGAAATAGAAAAAGAAAGGGTGCCCACCAAGGCACCCTTTTTTCGTTTGTTTGCTTGCTTATTTGTTGTTATGCTTCTTTCGCGGCTTCTTGAGTTTTCTTCTTGCGAGGCCGCTTGCGTTTCTTTTTGCCCTCCTCTTGCGTAGCATTTGCAGCAGCCGACTTCGGGGCTCCCTTCTTTTCGTGTCTGCGCTTTCCGCCACGGCCACGTCTGCGTCCCTTGCTGCCACCACCACTGCTACGTGTTGCCTTGTATTCGGGGCCTTCTCCGATTCCTTCGGGCAGGGGATTCTTGATGACTTCCCGTTCCAGGAAACGTTCTATCTGCATAAAATAGCGCACGTCTTCCTCGTTGATAAAAGTGACAGCTTTTCCATCACGTTCAGCACGGGCTGTTCGGCCAATGCGGTGGACGTAGTCTTCGGCATCACGCGGGACGTCGTAGTTCACCACCATAGCAATATCGTCGATATCAATGCCACGCGAGAGGATGTCGGTAGCCACGAGTACGTCGACCTGTCCACTCTTGAAGCGGAACATCATCTCGTCGCGCTCTGCCTGTGAGAGGTCGCTATGCATCTGCCCCGCATTGATCTTCATGCGCAGAAGGGCATGGTAGACGTCCTTCACCTTGTTGATTTTTCCTGCGAAGATGATGACGCGTTTCAGGTCGCCTTGCTTGAACATCTCTTGGATGATTTTCAGCTTCTGGGCTTCGTAGCACACGTAGGCCGACTGCTGAATCTTCTCTGCGGGCTTGCTGACAGCTATTTTCACTTCGACAGGATCGGTGAGCAGCGACTTGGCCAGCTGTTCAATCTTGTCGGGCATCGTAGCTGAGAACATGACTGTCTGGCACGTCTTGGGCAGGTAGCTGGCTATCTTCAGAATGTCGTCGGAGAATCCCATGTCGAGCATGCGGTCGGCTTCGTCGAGAACGAAGAAACTGACCCTGCTCATGTCGACGTTGTCCATCGTGAGGTGCGAGATGAAGCGCCCTGGAGTGGCAATGATGACCGATGCTCCCGTCTTCAGCGCATTCAGTTCCTGATAGTAGCGGTTGCCGTCGTTGCCTCCGTATACAGCCACCGAGCTGACGTTGGGCAGATAGTAGCCAAATCCCTGCATGGCTTGGTCAATCTGCTGTGCGAGTTCGCGTGTGGGGGCCATGATGACGCAGTTGATGGCGTCTTGGGGAAATTCGATGTGACGTCCGTCAGGGAAGTCGGCATAACCGTCGTCCAGCATCGAGAGAATAGGCAGCAGATAGGCTGCTGTCTTTCCGGTGCCTGTCTGTGCTACTCCAAGAACATCGCGTCCGTCGAGCATTTCAGGTATGCATTTTTCTTGTATCGGCGTCATCTCCTCGAACCGCATGTCATACAGGGCGTCGAGGATGTTGTCGTTGAGATAAGTATCTTCAAATTTCATATTTCTTTTTCTTAATCTTTTTACCTTTCACCTGTTACCTATTACCTGTTACCTGTTACTTAATTTGGTGCGTGCCTATAGCAGAAGTAGGCAACGACGGCGAAGATGAGGTTGGGAATCCATGCTGCCAACATGGGCGGGAAGCCTGCGTTGATGGCGAACGTGGAGGAAATGGTCTGCAGCATGATGTAGGTGAAACTCAGCGCCAAACCTATACCCAGATAGAGACCCATTCCTCCCTTGCGCTTGCGGGAAGAGAGCGAGAGGCCTATGATGGTCAGGATGAACGAGGCAAACGATGCTGCGATGCGTTTGTGATATTCTACTTGATACTGCACGACGTTGCCTGACCCGCGGTCAATCTGTTTCGAGATGTATTCGCGCAACTCGGGCGATGTGAAGGTCTCCTGTTGTCCTTTTGAGTAGACAAGGTCCATCGGCTCCATCATGATGATCGTGTCCTTCTGGGCTCCGCTGGTGATATGCTCGCGCAAACCTTTCAGCTGGCGAATCTTCCAGTTGCGGGCTTTCCATTTAAACTTCGTGTCGGAAATGGTGTCGTACTGTATGTCGGTAGCCGTCATGTGGCTGACCAGTTTCTTGTTCTCAAATTTGTCGAGCGAAAAGCCGTAGCCCTTCTTCGAAGTGTTGTCGTAGTGCTGTATGTAGGCAATGATGCCTTGTCCCACCTGCAGCTGCACGTTGTCGGCTGCCGTTGTCTTCTTCTTGTTCTTGTAGGTGGTTTCGAAGTTCTGCCTGATGACGGTGCCGTGTGGGATGACGTAGGCGCTCAGGAAGAATGCCAGCAGCGACAGGAATACGCAGGAGATCATGTATGGGCGCATGAGCCGCTTGAACGACACTCCCGCTGCCAGCATCGCGATAATCTCAGAGTTGCCGGCCAGTTTCGACGTGAAGAAAATCACGGAAATGAAGACGAACAACGGGCTGAAGAGATTGGCGAAGTAAGGCACGAAGTTGGCATAGTAATCAAACACAATGGCACTCAGCGGTGCGTGGTACTGAGTGAACTTGGCCAGATTCTCGTTGACGTCGAAGACAATGGCGATACTGATAATCAGGATAATCGAGAAGAAATATGTGCCGATGAATTTCTTGATAATATACCAGTCGAGTCGCTTGATGAAGGTGGGCTTGAGCTTCTTCAACAAGCGTGCAATCCAGCCGAAGTGCTTTCGCATCCATCGGCCGGTCTTCAAGAGTCGGCGGTGTTTTCTAATCTTTTTGTATTCCATCTGTCTGTCAGATTCTGCGGCCCAGTTGCTCAATGACACTACGTTTCCATGCAACGAAGTCACCTTGTTCTATATGCGTGCGCGCGTCGGTGACCAGTCGGAGGTAGAAAGCCAAGTTGTGAATGGATGCTATCTGCATGGCCAGCAACTCCTGGGCCTTGAAGAGGTGGTGCAGGTAGGCTTTTGTGTGAAGGCGGTCGATGTCGCAGCCGTCGGGGTCGATGGGGCTGAAGTCGGCTTCCCACTTCTTGTTGCGCATGTTCATCGTGCCTTCGTAAGTGAAGAGCATTGCGTTGCGCCCGTTGCGTGTAGGCATCACGCAGTCGAACATATCGACACCACGCTCAATGGCTTCCAGTATGTTCTGCGGTGTGCCCACGCCCATGAGGTAGCGTGGTTTGTCCTTCGGAAGGATTTCGTTGACCACCTCTATCATCTCGTACATCACCTCCGTGGGTTCGCCGACAGCCAAGCCGCCAATGGCATTGCCGTCGGCTCCCTTGTCGGCCACGAACTTTGCAGCCTCTTGGCGCAGGTCTTTGTAGGTGCAGCCCTGCACGATGGGGAACAGGCTTTGATGGTGGCCGTAGAGCGGCTCTGTTTCGTTGAATCGCTTGATGCATCGGTCGAGCCAGCGCTGCGTCATTCCAAGCGACTTCTTGGCATACTGGTAGTCGCTTTGTCCGGGTGGGCATTCGTCGAGTGCCATCATGATGTCGGCACCAATGATGCGCTCTGTGTCCATCACGTTCTCAGGTGTGAAGATGTGTTTCGAACCGTCAATATGGGAGCGGAACTCACAGCCCTCCTCGCGCAACTTGCGTATGCCTGTCAGCGAAAACACCTGGAAGCCGCCCGAGTCGGTCAGGATGGGACGGTCCCACGTGTTGAACTTGTGAAGTCCTCCCGCTTTGCGAAGGATGTCGAGCCCAGGACGCAGGTAGAGGTGATAGGTGTTGCCGAGTATGATTTGGGCCTTCACCTGTTCGCGCAGCTCTGCAAAGTGTACACCTTTCACCGACCCGCATGTGCCGACGGGCATGAAGATGGGCGTCTTGATTTGGCCGTGGTCAGTCGTAATCAGTCCTGTACGGGCATCAGAGGCTGTGTCGGTATGTTGCAGTTCGAACTTCATTTCTTTTCCTCTTCAATTTTGAAAACGATAGGGTTGTCTACCAGTTCATCGGTGAGTGCAAACTTCCAGACATCTTGCACGTTCTCCACATAGTGGAATTGCACTCCCTGGAGATACATCTCGGGAATCTCGTCGATGTCTTTCTTGTTGTCTCGGCACATCACGATGTCGGTGATGCCGGCACGCTTGGCAGCCAGAATCTTTTCCTTGATGCCACCCACGGGCAGAACCTTTCCACGCAGCGTGATCTCACCTGTCATGGCTGTGTTCTTGCGCACCTTGCGCTGGGTAAGTGCCGAAGCAATGCTGGTGGCAATCGTGATGCCTGCCGACGGGCCGTCCTTCGGCGTTGCCCCCTCTGGCACGTGAATGTGGATGTTCCACTGGTCGAAGATGCGGTAGTCGATGCCCAGTGTGTCGACGTGGGCTTTGACGTATTCCAGCGCGATGACGGCACTCTCCTTCATCACGTCGCCCAGATTTCCTGTCAGCGTCAGTTTGCCGGCCTTTCCCTTTGAGAGCGATGTCTCGATAAAGAGTATTTCACCGCCGACGCTTGTCCAAGCAAGTCCCGTCACGACACCGGCGTAGTCGTTTCCTTGATAAATGTCGCGATAGAAAGGCGGCTTGCCCAGCAGTCCCTCTATCTCGTTGGGCGTGATCTTCTCGAAGGGCAGCTGTCCGTCGCGTGCCTTCATGAAGGCGAGCTTGCGAAGCGCTTTGTTCACCTGCTTCTCCAACTGGCGCACACCACTCTCTCGCGTGTACTGCTCGATGATTTTCTCGATGGCGGCCTTGTTGAACTTGGGATATACGGTGCTTTGTTTGCTCTTCAAACCTGTATTCTCGAGCTCGCGGGGAATGAGATGACGCTTGGCAATCTCAATCTTCTCCTCGGTGATGTATCCGCTCACCTCAATGATTTCCATTCGGTCGAGCAGCGGTTTGGGAATAGTTCCCAGATTGTTGGCAGTGGCGATGAAGAGCACCTTCGACAGGTCGTAGTCGACGTCGAGGTAGTTGTCGTGGAATGCCGAGTTCTGCTCAGGGTCGAGCACCTCCAGCATGGCTGACGAGGGATCGCCGTTGATGGTGTTCTGGGTGATTTTGTCAATTTCGTCAAGGATGAAAACGGGATTCGACGATCCTGCTTTCTGTATGCTCTTGATGATTCTCCCTGGCATGGCTCCCACATAGGTGCGCCGGTGGCCGCGTATCTCGCTCTCGTCGTGCAGTCCACCAAGGCTCACTCTGACGTACTTGCGCTTCATGGCGGCAGCAATCGACTTGCCCAGACTTGTCTTACCCACTCCCGGAGGACCATAGAGGCAGATGATGGGGCTCTTCAGGTCGCCGCGCAGTTGCAGCACGGCCATGTATTCCAGAATGCGCTCCTTCACCTTCTCCATTCCGTAGTGGTCGCGGTCCAATATCTTCTGGGCACGCTTCAGGTCGAGGTTGTCATGCGTATACTCGCCCCATGGAAGGCTGACCATCGTCTGAAGGTAGTTCACCAGTACGCTGAAGTCAGGGCTTTGCGGGTTCAGCGTGTCCAGTTTGTCCAATTCCTTGTAGAACACCTTTTCCACTTCTTCCGGCCATTTCTTGCCGCGAGCCTTCTCTTCCAGCTCGTGTCGTTCGGGCGAGCCTTCTCCGTTGCCCAGTTCCTCCTTGATATTCTTGATTTGCTGTTGCAGGAAGTATTCGCGTTGCTGCTCGTCGATGTCTTCGCGAGTCTTCGTGCGAATGTCCTGCTTCAGTTGCAGCAGTTGAATCTCTTTGTTGAGCGTCTTCAGCAACTCGATGACACGCTCCATCATAGAGTTGGCCGCCAGCATCTTGATCTTGTCGGCGACGTTGATAGGCATGTTGGTGCAAATGAAGTTGACGACGAGCACATCGTTCTGGATGTTGTTCAGCGCAAACTGCGATTCGTCGGGAATGTCCTCGTTCTGGCGGATGTATTCCACGGCCGTCTGCCGCAGGTCTTCCACAGCCGTGCGGAATGTCTTGTCGCGTTTCGCAGGCATTTCCTCTTTGATGAGTGTGGTGTAGCCCGTCAGATAGGGGCGCTGGCTGTTGATGCCTTCCAAATGGCAGCGGCCAAAAGCCTGTACGATGATGGTCACGTTGTTGCCTGAGCCAGGCATGTCGATCACCCTCACCAGCTTGGCATAAGCGCCGTATTCGTAGAGGTCGCCCTCTTTAGGCTCCTCTACATCCGAGCTCTTCTGGCAGAAAACGGCAAAAGTCAGTTCTGGCTTTTGCTTCAGTTTCTCTACGAGGTTGATGCTGGCTTCGCGTCCGATGATGATGGGTGTGATGACGCCGGGGAACAACATGATGTTGCGTGTGGCCAGAATGGGTATTACTCCCTCGGCTTCTATGCCGAAGAGCGACTCAATGTCGCCCTCGTAGTCGGCAATCATCTGAATGGATGTATTTGATTTCTTTGGCATTGTTATCTCTTACTTCTGCTTCTGAATGAAAAGTTTATTCCTATTGAAAAAGTCGTTATGGCGGCTTTGAGCCTGCAAAGTTACAAATTTTTCTTTATAAAAGTTCTGTTGCTAAACACAATTTTATTTAATAATGTGTAAGAAATGGCTAAAAGGACAAAATAAAAACCCAACTCAGGCGTTATTGACTATAAAACAGCGTAAGGATTAGGCGACAATGGGCGATTTCAGTTTCAAACAATTCCACATCTGCCAAGACCGCACGGCAATGAAAGTGGGCACCGACGGCGTGCTGCTCGGGGCGTGGGCCGAGGGCGGCACTCGCGTGCTTGATATTGGCACGGGAACGGGTGTCATCGCCTTGATGATGGCTCAGCGCTTTCCCAAATCCTCAGTAGTGGGTATCGACATCGATGCCGATGCCAGCAGCCAGGCCCTGGAAAACGTGCAGGCATCGCCCTTTGCCGATAGGGTAGAGGTGGTGTGCTCGTCGTTGCAGGACTTTGCTGCGAAGGGTGAAACCTCGTTCTCGTCAATAGTCTCCAATCCGCCGTACTTCGAGCATAGCCTTCGAAATCCTGACCAGGCGAGGGCTACAGCAAGACATGCCGACACACTTCCCTTTGCCGACCTTTTTTCTGGTGTGGAAAGTCTGTTGGCCGACGATGGCGTGTTCAGCGCCATTGTGCCGAGTGAAAGTGTTGGGAGCTTTTGTTCTTATGCCCATCTTTCCGGGCTATTCGTTTCCCGCCAGTGTTTTGTGAAGACGACGCCCCGCAAGCCTGCACGACGTTGTCTTCTGGCTTTCCGCAAACACCAGTCAGCAACATTCGAACGCGAGGAGGTTTGTCTGCAAAATGCAGACGGGACGCGCAGCTGCTGGTATGCAGCATTGACGGTCGATTTCTATCTGTAGTGTGTGTTTGTTCTTATTTGTTCAGCTTGCGCTGCAACACCTTGCTCAGCGCCAGCACATGTCGGCGCTGCTTCGTCAGGTCGTCGCGCACGATGTTGATTTCGTTGAACAGTTCGCTGGCAGCACTCTGCAGGGCGTTAGGACGACGCAGACGCTTGTCGCCGTCGGGATTCACGACGACGCGTATGCCCTTGGGTTTCAACTCAATGTCTACGTCGGCATCGGTCATCACGGGGTCGCCGTCAAAGTGGATGAATCCCGGCTGCTTGCGGTGGATGTGCAGCCGCTGGCATTTGAAGGTCTTGATTTTCGAATTCTTGTCGAGCGTCTTGTTGAACATCTCGATGCTGATTTGCGGAGCTTCAATCACGTCGAACGGTTCCATGATGATGACATCCAGCAGCCCGTCGCTCATCGATGCCTGTGGGGCGATGTAGGCGTTGTTGCCATATTGCGACGCGTTGGCACACGAAATGAGGAAAGCCTTGGCACGTGTTGTGCCCTGCTCGTCTTGTATCTCGTAGGTCTCGGGCTTGTACTTCAGCCCTTCGCGCAGCACGTTTTCCACATAGGTGATAGGTCCGCGCTTGCCAGCCTCGGCAAACTTCTGACTGACGAAGGCATCGAACCCCATTCCGCAGGTACAGAAGAAAGCATGGCCGTTGATGATGCCATAGTCAAGTTCGTGTATCTCGCAGCGATTCAGTATCTCAATCGATTTCTTCAGGTTCATGGGCAGTAGCAGGTGGCGAGCCAACCCGTTGCCCGACCCGCAAGGCATGATGCCCAGGGCCGTGTTGGAGTGGACGATGGCGCGTGCCACTTCGTTCACGGTGCCGTCGCCACCAATGGCAACGACGATGTCGACCCCCTGCTCCTTAGCCTCGTTGGCTATCTCGCTGGCGTGACCGGCATGCTCCGTCAGGCGTAGCTCATAGCTGAACTGCTCGTGATCGAGCGTGCGCTCAATGAGTTCTGGTATGCCTGCCTTGTTCTGAGTCCCGGAAATGGGATTCATGATGAAAACGATTCTCTTCATGCTGCAAAATTACAAAAACATAGCCTAATAGTCCAATTTTTTATGCAATATTTTATCAAAAAGAAAGATTTCTTAGAAAAAAAGAACATGTTAACAATTTTTTTTGTACCTTTGCAGCCTGAATGTTTAATTTGTAGATTTTCTACACCTATTCTAAATAATGGGACAACTACAAGAAAGATACAAGAGCTATCGCCGTCCGCAGAAGTACGCTGAGCTGGGAATCTATCCTTATTTTCGTGCTATCACAAGCAAGCAGGGTACTGAGGTCGAGATGGACGGCCATCATGTTCTTATGTTCGGCTCGAACGCCTACACAGGCCTTACGGGCGACGAACGCATTATAGCTAAAGCCAAGGAGGCTCTCGACAAATATGGTTCCGGATGTGCTGGCAGCCGTTTCCTCAACGGTACGCTTGACCTGCACGAGCAGTTGGAGAAAGAACTGGCTGAGTTCGTTCACAAGGATGCCTCGATGTGCTTCTCCACGGGCTTCTCAGTCAACCAGGGCGTCATTCCCGCTTTGCTCAGTAAGGACGACTTCGTCATCTGCGACGATCGCGACCATGCTTCCATCGTTGATGGCCGCCGCCTGTCGTTTGCCAAGCAGCTCCACTACAAGCACAACGACATGCAGGACCTGGAGCGTGTGCTGCAGCGCCTGCCGGAGGAGGCCGTGAAGCTGATTGTTGTCGATGGAGTGTTCTCTATGGAAGGCGACCTTTGCAATCTGCCCGCCATCGTTGAGCTGAAGCACAAGTACAACTGCTCCATCATGGTTGACGAGGCTCATGGCATCGGCGTGTTCGGCAAGCAGGGACGCGGTGTCTGCGACCACTTTGGACTTACCGACGAGGTAGACCTCATCATGGGCACCTTCTCGAAGTCGCTGGCTTCCATCGGTGGCTTCATTGCTTCCGACTTCGACACCATCAACTGGCTGCGCCACACCTGCCGTACCTACATCTTCAGTGCATCCAACACTCCTGCTGCCACCGCAGCTGCTATGGAGGCTCTGCACATCATCCAGCAGGAACCCGAACGCATCGAGCGACTTTGGGACGTCACCCGCTATGCCTTGAAGCGTTTCCGTGAGGAAGGCTTTGAGATTGGCGATACCGAGAGCCCCATCATTCCGCTCTACGTGCGCGATGTCGACAAGACGTTCCTCGTGACGGCACTGGCCTATAATGCCGGCGTGTTCATCAACCCCGTCATTCCTCCTGCATGTGCTCCTGAAGATACACTCGTGCGCTTTGCCCTGATGGCCACTCATACCAACGAACAGGTGGAGCGTGCCGTGCAGGCTCTGAAGAAGATTTTCGTAGAGCAGGGCATTATCAAGTGAATATGTTAACAGTTCATTCAGATAGAAGATTCTCGTCCTTCGGGGCGGGAATCTTTTGTTTTCTGGGTTCTTCTATGCAAGAAGATAGGTTCTTTTAGGCAGGAAGATAGGTTCTTTTACGTACAAGGATGGGTTCTTTTACGTACAAAGAATGTTAAATTTCTGACACGTTTGGCAAATTTTCAGCTTTCATTTGTCAATTCTCGATTATTCTTTGTACCTTTGCATCCGCAAAGAAACGGCGGGGTGTAGCGCAGCCCGGTAGCGCTCCTGGTTTGGGACCAGGCGGCCGCAGGTTCGAATCCTGTCGCCCCGACAATCTTTTTCTTGTGGAGAATCGTTCGAAAGAGCGGTTCTCCTTTTGTTTGCTTCCCCCCTGTCCATGCGCCCTGCAGTTCTTGTCTTCACCGATAAAGTCGGGTCAAAACAGGCCGAGCCGATTCTAAGAGAGGGGTTGGTGAGGACTGCGTGCAATTTGCAGCCTTGCAGCCTTGCAGTCCTTCACCTTTTCACCTTTCACCCCTTCCTTACGCCAGCTTGCGGTATTTGCCTTTGTCGGCTCCTGAGCGAATCTTCTGAGCCAGGCCCTCGTCCTGCAGGCGTTTCAGTCGGCTGGTGATGGAACCCTTGCTCTCGTAGCCATATTCCCTGGCCACGTCGGCAGAGGTGAAGACCTGAG
>Ga0256404_1003214_pt1 | contig 33913 bp, 39 predicted proteins | sample RumenRJG_01DNA_FD_185990 | JGI IMG/M metagenome (GOLD analysis project Ga0256404, IMG submission 185990) | Bovine rumen microbial communities from Lethbridge, Alberta, Canada - RJG_01 | ecosystem: Host-associated > Mammals > Digestive system > Stomach > Rumen | place: Canada: Alberta | collected... | reverse complement strand
TAAGTGAGGTGATCAAAACATGGATAGTTCAAAAACACAGTCATTGGTGTCTGACCTGATCCGCTTTCTTCAGAAATGGGGACTATGGGAGGATACAACAATTCTGGCAAACGGTAACAGGTATTCATATTCGGCTGAAAGAACATGCTGTTATGGGAGTCTTAATTACGTGGAGTTTGAAGAAAGTGTAAATCCGGAGGATTATACGAGAGGCATCACAGAGGAAAGAGACTGCCTTGGGAATCCAGTATGGAGGAGCTTTTCAAATCCGGAGCATATACTGGATATGGTTTATGAGGGTCCTCTTTGTATGCTGCTGAGATACGATACATACGAAACAAGGAAATCTGAGATATCAAAAGAAACGTGGGAATACATTTTTGATCATACTGATATATTGAATGATTATTTGTATGAAAATATGAATGTCAGTGTGCTTCGGATTTTCTGGAGAAGATACTGGAGGATAAATTTGATAACCCTGACTATCCTGTATGGAATCCGCTTGTATTCGATACGTGGGAAGAATATCAGGAGTTTATAAACGGAGAAGCGTACGTGACCGGTGAAGAAAATCTCGCGCCGGCATACCAAAGATATGGAACATACGAAGAGTACCTTGCTGATATGGAAACATCAGAGTCTCTTAGTGTAGAAGATATTGAACCAATCTGGGAGCAGATGGTTTTAGATGCAAAAACTGAATTTTTCAGGGAATGCGCTGCGGATGAGTCAGATATCATATCAGTTCCGGAAATCGCAGGACACATAATAACGGAGTTTGATAAGATATTTGATCGTTGTGGACTATGGTATGATTTCGGATTTATGTGTTCCCTTACCTGCTATAAAAAAGAATAGATTCTATACACCTTCAAAATTTTGAAGATTTAAAATTCCATAATTATTATTGAAAGCGGATTGCAATACAGCAGCCTTTTTTCAGTTACAGAAAATACCAATGAAGAAAAGGAGAAAACAGTTATGAGAAACATGATGAAAGAGTATCTTGGAAATGATTACAGTGACAATTATCTTAAAAACTTCTGTCTTTACTGGATGAAGGGGAGAGAGACAAAACCGGCGTGGGAGAATACAGAAGAAGGGAAAGCCCGCTTCAATGAATGGAGACAGAAGAACGATCTTGATTGTCTTTACCTTAACGGAGACCTTAGGGCAGATACTCTTATGAGTGCATGGACCCCGATCAGCTGGGTTGTAAATTGCCTTAACAGAGAGTATGGCATTAAATTCTTCAAATATGCTACGAATGGTGATCCTGATCATTATCTGAAGCTTCTTGCAGATGACAGGGATGCTTATCTTCCTCCAAAGCACGAGCTGGTGCAGCTTCTTGACAGATTCCTTGAACTTGCTGAGCTTAGATGCAATTATATCCTGCTTCCGGACAGAGATATGAACAGGGCAAGATACAACTGTGAGGTAAAGGGCATAGGAAGAGTCAGCTTATATGATGAAGTACCTCTCATGCTTTATCATATTTTCGATAAGGATTGGTTTGGAAAATACTTTGAGCAGGAAGGTACGGAGTCCGGTGCAAAAAGCGCGCAGAGGGTGGATGCAGTTAAGTGGGTAAATCGTGAAAGATTGGATGTTGGATTTAGAGATGGAATTATTGATCAAGATCATGTCATTCCGCTTCTTAAGAATCTTCACCCCGGAAAAGGGAAAAATCTGAAAGAGGAAACGGAAATAAGAGAGGCATTAACGTACATGATAAATTTGCTGGAGGCTCGCATGAAAGCGATGGAAAAAACATAGTATATCGTGGTAGTGGGAAATTATGAACAGGTGTCGGATTTAAATATGGGATATCATTCGGAATATAAATAGAGTAAGACGGGGGCTGGGCTTGGTACCAACCCGCATAACTATAACCCTGTTACGGAGGACTATAAAATGAATAAAAATTGGTACGATCATGAGAAGAATATTGCTGATGCAATAACATTTGTGCTGCAATACAGTTGTATTTATGGTTGGACAGCATTTGCTTCGGACAAGACATTTTGTAAAGCAGAAAAGAAAATGCCGGCAACGGTACTAAAAGAGTTAATAAAAAATTATGTGGAAGAAAAGGAAATAAAAAAAGATGGAAATTGTTGATGTGTATTATTTTGACGGAGAACTATGGGATGACGTTATGTATGACCTTTTTCCTCAAGCTAAAAAAGAATCAGATATTGAGGATGAACTTGACGATTTGTGGAATGATTTTGATTAGGAGGGACGATAGAACAGATGAGACGTAATCAAGTAAGTATTTTTATCGAGCGGTTTGGAAAATATGTACCGAAGTCCTATCCGGCGGATGTCCAACGTATAAGTGTATATTGTGATGATGGTACATCGATTTATGCTGCACTGTCTAAGGCGTATGCCTGTGTGATTAATGAGTTAAACGAATATGATCATATAGGTGTGAGATGTGATGTTTCCACAAATGAGTTTTCACATGTTAATTATCGGGAGATGCATGGGACAATACCCATCGAGAAGAGAAGTTATGAGCAGGACTTTGACTTCCAGTATTTAAGTAGTGAAAAGATTCTTCACGAGGATTATATCTGGGTATATGAACATAGAGAAGAAATAATAGATGTAATCAGTCGGTGTGCATCTGAAAGGGATTTTGCGCCAAGCTTGAAAGAAAGATTTGGGCTTGATGACGTGCAGATCAGAAAGCTTTCACAGATCCGAATGGATATGTTGACAAAGGATCGATATAAAAAGACAAAGGCAGAATTGGAGAAGATAAAAGAAAAGGAGAAAAGACGATACGAACCGTATACAAATGGTGACACTCGTTACTGGATAAGTCGCTGGATCAACGAATGTAAAGAAGAAATCAAGATAACGGAAGCATTTCTTAAGGCGGCTGATAACTATCAGTATATCGTAGATATAATAAAGGATACTGACGATAACACGGAATTCTACGATAGAATGGAAAATGAATACGGTTTCAACCGTGAACAGAGCAGAACACTGAGATTTTGCTGTGCTAATGATTTTTCCAAAGGAGCAATAGAAGATAAGAAAAAGAAACTGGAGGAGCTGGAGAAACAGCTTGTCAGATATGAAAGAGATATTTCTGAACTCGATAATAATGCATAGGAGGACTCTATGAGACTATTGATTGATAATAAGAATGACCTCGATAGAGCTTATTTGTTGCCATGGGGATCGTCGCAACCAGACTTTAATTTCAGGGTGCCGGAGAAGTGTATTTTACCTGAAAATATTACTAAAGAAATCAAAAGACCGTCTTACGTTACAACGTTGGTAATTGATTGCCCGCTTGACGACTATGGGTTTATCCGACGCATGAAAAATCTACAACAGCTTTATATATACGATGGGGAAACACTGGATGATATCAGCTTTCTGGAAGGACTAACGAAGTTGCGACAGCTGTGTATTCTAGGCTCACATATATCATCACTTGACAGCATAAAGAAGCTGATCTTGGCTAAGGATGAACTATACAAAGTCGGTATTGAAGAATGCCCGGGACCATTTGAGGAGACGCGAATACGGTTTATGTATGGTTTTGAAGCTATATGTATCACAACAGATGCTTGCGATTCGGATCCGTCCGAATTACTCTATGATAACATTTGTCGTTCTGATATTAGAATTAATCGTAAGCACATCATGTAAAGGGAAAATGGTAAGGTAAATCAGAGGAGATTATAGAAAGATGAAATTGTATGAATTTGCTGAGAGCTTCGACAAGGATGTAGTTATGCGCATAGTAGATAAAAACGAAGACGTACTTTATGAAGGAAAAGCAGGGCTTCTTAATACATTGTGTAAAGGTTATATCAAAGAAAAAAGTGGAATAGTTGTAGATGGGATGGTACGGGTTAAATTATTATAATAGAGGTAAATTAGACAAAATCATTCTGGAGGGAGATACAGTGCTTAAAACTATTAACGGGAAAATGGTAAGCGTTGAAAAATGGAGCTTCTTATCAGCAATCTACCCTTTTGTTCGGGGTTCGCACCGTTTTTTATCAAATTGAACTAAGTCGCGTCCTGGTATAGTCACGTGAAAGGAAAAGAGCCGATTGCTGCGATTGACGAAGCGTTATTGGAGTACTATATATAACTTCCCGTCTGTCGGAATGATGAGACAGTAAGTTATATCGGATAGCACGTTCGCAAGAGAAAAACGAGCGCAGATGTCACATTACGAGGAGACCAAGCTATGAAAAAAGATTTTATTGAAGAGTTTATTCCATCGAAAGATACGAAAGCTTACCTGCATAGTATCCATCATGAATTTACTGACATGGAGAAGGCGACGATTGTTGCAAACCATATTATGATCTCATATGAGGAAAAGGTGAACTGGCTCATAGATTTCAAAGACGGGATTTCGGATGAGGGATTGAAGAAAAAGATCAATGAGGCGTTGGTACAAATAAAAAAAGATAAGAAATATTACAGAAAGAGTAAGACGGCATTAGGAGCATTGCCTTATAATGAATCTCTTTTTGATTTCGTATTTATTCCTCACGACTTCCGCCATGGAGATATTGTAAGAAGTTTATATGGGGATTGGGATACACATATTTATGATGAAAAAATAGGGATTATATTAGGCTATTTTGATGAGAACTATGATTTCTATAGAAAACTTCAAGGAGATTATTCAGATGTACAGGTCTGTGTAGACATAAAATTCGATGGAGTAAACTATCGGGGAGAGTTTGAGCATGAGCACATTAATCCGATATATATTGAACGAATGTCTTTACATGAGAATGATGAGCGAAAGACGTATTTGGATTATCTCACGAATACTTATATCAAGAAAAGGCATAGAACGGCGGCGGATAACATGCCAGAGTACATTGCTGATTCAATGACAGAATTAGAACAAAGGTATTTAGATGAGTATATTCCTGTTCGTGATGCGGAGACCGGCACTTGGTGTGTCCAGACAGGACATGGTTTTGAAAGTGGAGATATAGGGTATGTAACCGGTGAATTCTCGGGTACCGGTTTGATCTATCATTTTTCCAAGAACGGAGTGGACGATCATGTTCATGGTTTTGATGCTGTTCTGGAAGCTGTGTTGGAAGATCCGGAACACACGGAAATCATTAACGATCACGGGGAATATTCCGAACAGGAAATTCGTATGGTAGAAGGAATAAAGCGAGCAGCTGAATTTGTGCATTTGCATCGAAGACCGATGACAAATGCTGAATTAAGGGAAAACAGACATGAGTCGAAGTTATAAGCGTACTCCCGTACTCAAAATTTGTGGTAAAACAAAATATGCAAAGCGTCTTGTAAATAAGAAGTTAAGGCATGGTGCTAAGAATAATCCATATAAAGCGTATTCCGGTAAAGGTAATGATTATCGTAAAGAAATGGATTCGCGGCAATCATGATCAACTTCTGGCTGAGTATATTTATTCATAAGTCAGAACTTTATTTGTGGTGGGACTGATATCTCGGAGGTGATAAGTATAGCTACATATGTTATTTCAGATATTCATGGACAATACGATATGTTCATAGAATTACTTGATAAGATAAAGCTTAAAGATACGGATACTCTATACATTTTAGGGGATGTACTCGACAGAGGACCGCATCCTATAAAGACTCTTAGGAAGCTCATGGAAATGCCAAACGCAATATGTCTGGTTGGCAACCATGAGCTTATGGCGTTAGAATGTTTGGATTTTTTGATGAAAGAAATCACGGATATGTCCATAGAAGAACTGGATGAAGAAATGCTGGATAATCTGGTAACATGGCAATATAACGGGAGCAAATCAACGATTGATGAGTTCAGTCAACTGGATTCAGAGTCTAAAAGGGAAGTGATAGATTTTATTAAGAATTTCTTGATTTATGAAGAAGTATCTGTCAATGATAAAGACTATCTTCTGGTTCATGCGGGTTTAGGGAATTATTTGCCGGAAAAAGATATAGAGGATTATTCACTTCATGAATTAATATGGGTGAGAGCCGATTATGATGTGCAGTATTTTGCTGACGTGTATGTTATAACGGGTCATACACCAACGCAGAAAATCGAAGATAATCCCCGCCCCGGTTTCATTTTCCGACGAAACAATCATATAGCAATTGATTGTGGAGCACATTATCCCGGCGGAAGACTTGCGGCCATCTGTTTGGACACGGGAGAAGAATTCTATTCCACACCTAATGAAATGGAGGATAATGATTCATGATATATGCAATGAGTGACATTCACGGATGCATAGGAGATCTTCGTAATCAGATGAAACAGGTTGATCTCAGCGGAGAAAATCGTATTGTTTTTCTGGGGGATTATGTTGACTATGGTGATAGCTCATATCAGGTCCTAAAGTATATCTGGGATTTACAGAAGAAATATGGCGAAGAAAAGGTAGTAGTTCTCAAAGGAAATCATGAGCAGATGTTTTTGGAGTGGATTGAAGATTACAAAAATCCATATTCCGATGGCTCCGAAGACTATATGATTTTCAATGATTGGCTGCGTTCTGATTTTGAATATGGGGCAAATACCATAAGTACTTTCATATCTGACCAACAGATGGATTTTCTAAACCAGATTTCAAGAACCTGCTCCTTGGAAACAATTAGCAGAGAAGCCGTTCAAATGATTCTTTCTGAACATAAAGAATTGATCTGGTGGATAAGCAAGATGCCTTTATATTATGAAACTGAAAAGCAGATATTCGTTCACGCTGGAGTTGATGAAGAAGCAGGAGAATACTGGATGTGGGGCACATCGGATAGTATTCTTCTCGGCAAGTTTCCTGCGACGAAAGGCAAATTCTACAAAACAATAGTAGCCGGACACGTCGGTACCTGTACCAGGGATCTTGCAGATGATCGGAGTTATCACGATATTTATTTCGATGGAAAGAGTCATTACTACATTGACGGATCCGTATATAAAGGTGGGAAACTGTTGCTGTTAGCTTACGATGAAGAAAACGGAAAATATTATCAGGTGGAGAATGGGAAGATGATACTTATAAGACCTTTTAACAGGTACCGATAACAGAGGGGAGAGATACCAATGAGTTTTATTATTTCGGGCGATACGCACGGGACTTTGGATCTTGGTAAGATTGTGAAATTCTTTGATGAACACGAGGGTGAATATCAGGATGATGATTACCTCATAATATGCGGAGATGTAGGCGCGTGTGGATTTTCAGGCTCAGAAGAAGCAACCGCAAGAAATGTATTTAGGAATTTACCTGTTACAACACTTTTTGTTGATGGAAATCATGAGAACTTTGAGCAGTTAAACTCATTTGGAGAGGATATATGGAATGGTGGAAAAGTTCATTTTGTTGAAAGCAGATTAATCCATTTGATGCGAGGTCAGGTGTTTGAGATTGCGGGGAAGAAGCTCTTTACATTTGGGGGAGCCTACAGTATAGATAAACATTTACGCACTGAGGGGATTGACTGGTTTCCGGAAGAAATACCGACCTATGCAGAATATGAAGAAGGATGGATGAACCTCGAAAAAGCAGATTTTCAGGTTGATTATATTATTACGCACTCCGGCCCTCGCGAGGTTGTTGCTGCTATGGGGTATGGAGAATTGTCTGATGATGAAGTGAAACTGAGGCAGTATCTTCAGAGGGTAGCTGATAACACCGATTTTACAGCGTGGTATTTCGGACACTTTCATGAAGATACAGTCGTGGAGGATATGTTTTTCTGCTTGTACGATGAAATGATTATTATAGATTAAGCTTGTCCAATTCTTTACAAGCAACGTGAACTCTATAAGGTGCGATTTTGAAACGCACCTTATGGAGGTTCTCATGGTTTTTTTGGGGGCACCCCAATCCCCGTGAGAAAATCATGAAAAAATAAACTTGTGTCTAAAAATCCGCTCATTGTATATCTATTCACATATCCAAGCTTTTCAAGCTTGATCAGAGATGTTCTTATGCTGTCTTTACCATCAATGATGATAGAAGCAAGTCCTTTGACACTGAATTTCCATGAATCCGGAAGTCCAATTAGAGTGCAGAGAAGGCCACGATCCTTTAAGCTGAGTTCTCTGTTACGCAGAATTTCATTGCTTATTATGGTGAAATTATTTTGGGTTCTGTTTCTGAGTATTTGCATGTAGAATCTCCTTTCATCTGAAATTGGTAATTTGAAATAGATTTTAGACTTGGAGATTGATATTATTTCTGTTTTTTAATTGTATTAGAATTCTATTAGAATTCTTAGAATAAAACAGAGGATTTCCTAACTCTCAAAAGTCCGGAAACCCTCTGTTTTACTACGTTTTTAAGATGTCGGTGCGACGGGATTCGAACCCACGACCTCTGCGTCCCGAACGCAGCGCTCTACCAAGCTGAGCCACGCACCGAATTGATGTTTTTCATTTGAACACCTTAAGTAGTATCATCCAAACGGGCTGAGATGTCAAGTGTTTTTTGCTTTTCGTGATAGTGGGCTGATAGCCCACAGTCTTATGAGATTCTAAAATATTAAAAACGATATACACAAATAAACGCCAAAGGGCTTGATCGGTATAAACAAGGGACTTACGGTTATTGAGTATGAAGACATTGCAAGGATACGCAGAAAAAGAAAAAGTCATTCAGGGGAATTGCGTAGTAATAAAACCATAGACAAAAATGCAAATGATTTGCATTTACTAATTGACAAGATTGCAACCGGCATATATAATATGCAAATGAGTTGCAATTTTGCTATTTAGGAGAGAAAAAATGTCTACAAGAGAAGTTCCAATAGTTATAATTACCGGATATCTTGGCTCCGGAAAAACCACATTAATGCAGAATATTTTAAAGCAGGAGCAGCGTAAGATTGCTCTTATAGTAAATGATATGGGCAGCATCAACATCGATGCATCGATTCTGAATAAAACCGGCAACCGTGTTGCGCAGGTTGAAATGGTGGAAATGCAGAACGGATGTATATGCTGCACGCTTCGAGATGAATTTATGGCAGAGATAGAGAGACTTTCTGAGAACAAAAGCATCGAAGCGATATTTGTTGAGGCTTCAGGCATCAGTGAGCCTTCGTCCATAGCCGGAGCATTTCTGAATTACGAAGAAATGACGGAAGATACCAGAGTGTATCTTAAGAGCGTGGTTTCGGTGGTTGATGTCGACAGGATTTATAGAGAATTCCTTCATAATCTGACATCTGATGAGGATGCTGAAGATGGTGATGTGATCAATCTGATCATGGATCAGGTGGAATTCTGTAATCTTATGATACTGAATAAAACAGATCTGCTAACTGTAGAGCAGCTTGCTGAAGTAAAAGATGGACTGCGTGTTATACAGCAGGAAGCAGATATGATAGAATGTGTAAACGGAAATGTCGACCTTGAGCTGATTTTGAACCGTGAAGATTTTGATTTTGAAGAGGTAGAAGCCTACAGTGCTGTTCAGAAGGCGCTCAATAGCTGCGAGCATGATGACGAGAAGGCATGTGTCGATGAGTATGGTATTTCGTCATTTGTATTCGAAGAAAAGAGACCATTTAACAGAGATTCTTTTCAAAAGCTTATAGAGGATTATCCGGAAGAGCTGATCCGCACAAAGGGTTATATCTGGTTTTCGGATGATTGGAATCATGTACAGCTTTTTGAGCAGGCCGGAAGAAATGCTTCTGTAACCGAGCTGTCCGAATGGGTATCGGCATGGCCTGAAGAAGAGTTTGAAAAAGTGGTGGAAGATTATCCTGATATTAAAGATGATTGGGATGAGACCTATGGAGATAGATGCAATCAGGTTGTCTTTATAGGCAAGGGTTATGAAAAAGCAGAGATTGTGAAGCTTTTATATGATTGCGTTGAAAAAGTAAGTTAGCTTTATTTGCCCTTACAGAGTTTTATGTTATATTATATATAACAATATAACAGTATTACACTTATGAAGAGGGTTTTATGAATATTTATGTAGATTTTGATGACTGCCTGTGCGAGACAGCAAGGTCATTCTCAAAGCTTGTGGCTGAGCTTTTCGGTAAAGATGTGCCGTATGAAAATATAAAATATTTCAACCTGCAGAAAGCATTTTCACTGACACAGGAGCAGTATGAGCAGATAATGCTTGAGGGCCATAAGCCGGAGGTGCTTTTATCTTACGATGAAACGCCGGGAGCGGCCGAAGTGATTAACTGCTGGATCGACAAGGGGTACAATGTCTCCATAATAACCGGGCGCCCATACGGCGCGTATGATGCATCCCGTGCGTGGCTTGATCAGCACGGCTTTGAGCGTGTTGAGCTTTACTGCGTTAACAAATATGGTCGTGAGAATCTGATCCCTAACAGTAGATTCAGTCTGGAGGTAGAGGATTACAGGAAAATGCATTTTGACTTCGCAGTCGAGGATTCACCGGAAGCATTTCATTTCTTTGATCATTTGCCGGAGCTGAAGGTGCTGGTATTCGACCGCCCATGGAACCGCGAAGCGGTATTACCTGGAGAGAATTACAGAAGATGCATCGACTGGAATATGATAAGCAAATACTCCCGGGAATCTTTGCTTTAATGTCATGTTTCTATACAAAAGTTGCATTTTGTGATATAATATCAAGCATATTAGTAATTAAGAGGTGGGGGCGCATTGAAAAATGATAAGAAAACAATGAAACTTGCGCCGAGGAATGGTAAGTCTTCGAAGGCAGTATTTGTTTTTTTACTATTAATTTATTTCATATCATCATTTATGCTCATTATGGCATCACGCTCTAATGACAATGTGGTGATATTCGGACAAAGTATACGTTTTACAGCTTTTACAGGTGTTTTCTCAGCAACGGCAAATATCTGTATTATTTTTATTGTTGTCTTTTTTGGAAAAATCGGTTTTATCACGGCCTTATCTTTCCTGATAATCCAGTTTCCAACACAGATTATTAATTTCGTGGTTTTCCATATCGCAGCAAGTATTCCGGGCGCTTTTTCAAATCTATCCACGATTCTTGCGGTTGTTATTATATACCTTAGATCGAAGAAGGTAGATGAATACAGAGAGGCTGAGATTGAAAACCTTAAGAATCAGCAGATGGTTTCAAGACGTTTGTTTGAACAGACTGCAACAGCTCTCGTAAATGCGGTTGATGCCAAGGATCCGTATTCCCACGGCCATTCGCTTCGTGTTGCCGAGTATTCGACAATGATAGCCAAAGCTTATGGAATGAGTGAAGAGGAGTGCCTGAAGGTGTATTATGCAGCACTTCTCCATGATATCGGTAAGATCGGAATACCTATCAGTATCATCAACAAAAATGGAAAGCTGACTGATGAAGAGTATGACATCATAAAGCAGCATACAGTTAAAGGCAATCAGATTCTTTCAAGTATAAATGAATATCCTTATCTCAGTATCGGTGCACATTACCATCATGAGCGTTATGACGGCAAGGGCTATCCGGACAAGCTGAAGGGCGAGGATATTCCTGAGATCGCCAGGATCATTTCTGTTGCAGATGCATATGATGCCATGACATCCAACAGAAGCTACAGAACTGCGCTTCCGCAGGATCTTGTTCGTGAGGAGATAGTTAAAGGCGCCGGAACACAGTTTGATCCGAAATTTGCCGGGATAATGCGCAAGCTTATCGATATTGACGTTGAATATCAGATGAAAGAGAAGAATTCGGTAACTGAGCTTGCGGGTAAAAATGAACTAATTTGCGGTAAGCGTCGTGAAAAGATTTCAGACGGAATCGTAATAACAAATAATATCACTAAGATTCATATGAAAGCCAAATTAATAGAAAATGGTTCAGAGAAGGGCCGCGGACCATCGCTTCTTCTCTTTGACTCGCTTGACGGACGTTATCATAATGAGGAGAAAACTATTCGTGATCTTGTCTATAGTGAGTTCTGTGAAGTATGGCTTGACGGTGGATATGACAGCGCGGATGTCAGAAAGGTCCAGGTAAAAACATTTATGTCTGACACACGTAAAGAGCCTGCTGACAGGGACGTAAGAGAGTATAACATTGAGGCTGTTAAGTATAAGGACCACGTTCTGATAAGCATTGATGACGGACATAAGCTTATCGAGGTTACGGTAGCACTTTCTGACAGTTCAAGATATACCTACATCGGACTTACCGGTGAATACTGTCATATAAGTGATGTAAGTATCGAGAAGACTGGCAGAGTTATTACCAGCGACTATATTTCAAGGATTGAAGATAAGATCAGCTATATAGAAGGACCTGTCGGGGACATCCCGAATCTTCAGGTGGATGGTCACCTTACTGAATACACAGAAGGAATTCCAATCACCGATAGGCTTAATATCAACTTCCATACAATGAGTCTTCCGACTGCACGACTTGTATGGCATTGCCCATATCTTGTCATCTATTCGTCAAATGATGGAAGAGTCAAAGGACCGGGCTACAAGGAATATGTTCTTGTAAGACTTGATGGCGAGAACTGGGACGAAGAGGAAATGTCGGAGAATACTCTGATCGTTGACAAGAAGGCTGATTTTGAAGGCTGGGATGCATGGAAAGCATTTAATAAAAAAGGCTATGACTGCAATATAAAATTTGTAAGAAAAGGAAATATCATTACAACTGAAACTGAGAATTTCCAGATATATCTTAGGAATACTACCAAGATATTAAGCCACGATCCAAAGATTTACATTGCGCTGACAGGAGATCAGTGCGCACTGACTAATATTAAGATAGGAAAGTGAGATAGTTATGCTTATAGATTTGCTTCTACGACATATCATAACAATATTTATGATCATACTTTTCAGTATCAAGATATGGAACAGAAAATCATTCCGAAATATGGAAACCAATAATTTCTGGCTGACGATCATAAGTGTACTTGTGTTGGTCGTTGAAGATATATTGGAGAGCTATGCTGCAGAGAATACCGCATTATGGTACTGGAGAGTGCTCTTATCTATAATCGGCTATACATTCCGTTCGACAGCTGCACTCGGGCTTCTGTTTGTTATCGTTCCTAACAGAAAGCACAGCTTCCTGCTGTGGCTGCCGTGTCTGATAACGCTTTTTACATGCGGTACTGCATTTTTTACAGACATAGCATTCAGCTATGATGATGCCGGAAAATTTCACCGTGGACCTCTAGGATATGTTGTATTTATCGTGCCGCTCATCTATCTTATACTGATCGTTTGGTATACATTTTCAAGGATAGCTGACAAGAAAGGCGCAGAGAAATTCATCATTCCGCTTAGCGGACTTTTCTGCCTTACAGCTGCAATCTGCGATGCAAAGGTAGGCGGAACACGAATAAATGAAGCGTATTTAATAAGCAGCATATTCTTCTATATGTTCCTTTATTCAAATGATTACCGCCACGACGTACTTACAGGACTGCTCAACAGACAGGCGTTTTATGATGACTGCAAACAGTTCAGCAAGGAAATCGGAGCAATCGCTTCGCTCGACATGAACGGTCTCAAGGAACTGAATGATACGAAGGGCCACCAGGCCGGAGATGTCGCACTTAGAAATATCGGTGAATGCCTGAAAAGCTTTGAAGATCATAATACTCAGGCATACAGGATCGGCGGAGACGAGTTCATACTTCTTTTCTTCCATGATCATGAGGATATGATCGATATCATGAAACAGCAGATCAAGGATGACGTGATAAGGCGTGGATACACGATCTCCGTAGGACATTCAATGATCAGCCAAAACAGCAGCCTCGCTGAAACCGTAAAGGAATCCGACAGGCGGATGTATGAGGATAAGGAAAAATTCTACAGAGAGACCGGACGCGTTAGAAGGTAAGGAAAAGAGGGAATAAAACCCCTCTTTTTTATTTGAAATCATTGTATTTGAAAGCTGATTATTTTATAATTAAATATGGCGTATTATGCTTAAAAACAACCTGGGGGTAGATTGATAAAATGGCTGAAAAAACAAATGCAAATATCGGATTTGAAAAGCAATTATGGGATGCTGCATGTGTCCTCTGGGGACATATACCGGCAGCGGAATATAGAAAATAATTATAGGATTAATATTCTTAAGATATGGGTTAATAAGAATGATTTTTTTAGAGTGTATTTAAAAGATTATTCAAATCCTTGTGATGATTTTAAAAGTGTTTTTTCAGGACTGAAAATAGACGATTATCATTAATTTTGTTTTAACCAATAGTGAAGATGATAGCAATTGTTAGTAAGTGGACAGAGGAACTCTTTATTATGTAGCAAAGGAGATTATATTATGACAGTTATAAATGAATTAGATTCTACTTGTGGCATTTCTGATGAAGAACTGACACAAAGATTTAAAGAGTCAATAAGAATAGATGATGAAATTCGAAAGATTAAAGGCTTGCCTGTTGCGAGATATGATGATGAAAAGAAACAGGCGTATTTGGAGTACCCTGATGGGAGGCGAGAATATGTCGAATGATGACAAAATTAAGCTCCCGGAGGTTATGGTTTTTGCCGGCCCTAATGGAAGTGGCAAATCGACAATTACTCGTATGGCTAAGACTGTCGGATTTTATATCAATGCTGATGATATTAAATCAACTACACATTGCACTGACATGGAAGCCGCAGTTAAAGCTGAAGAATTACGTGAAAAGATGATAGTTGATAAGAATGATTTTACTTTTGAGACTGTATTATCTACGGATCGTAATCTGAAATTGTTACACAAAGCTAAGGAAAATGGCTATTTTGTAAGAGGAATATATGTTTTGACGAATGATGCCAGTGTTAATGTTGCAAGAGTAAATGTTAGGGAGGCTTTTGGAGGCCATGGGGTGCCTGAAGATAAGATTCGATCAAGGTACACAAAAGCTCTTGCATTGATTCCTCAGCTTGTTGAAGTTTGTGATATTCTGCATATTTATGACAATACAAAAGAGCCATTCAGGATTTTTAAAAAGAGAAAAGACATATATTTCCATTGGGACAACAAATACTGGAACTACGAAGATATTTCGAAACTTACAGGAATAAATGAATACGAAAACTAATGCAATCGACTCTTAGGCGGCGAGAGTTACAGGCGGAACAGCCGCCTCATATCGTTCTCTGAATAACATTAAAGGAGAAATGATATGAAACAGGAGTTTATTAACGGCATTATCCAGGGAATGCTCGGCACTTTGGATAATTCACAATTGATCCGCTTGAAAAGGATGCTTGAGCTAACACTCGATAATTATGAAATTAAAAGATGCGAACATGGTACCCGAGAAAATGACAGTGATCAGCTTTTGTCGAGATTCATAGCTGCTAAGCGAGTTGAAGGTTGCTCGGATAAAACGCTGAAATACTATCAATCTACAATTGAGATGATGATATCATCTCTTAAGAAAAATATTCGTCAGATTGTTACCGAGGATTTACGGTCATACCTGACAGATTATCAGAACAGAAACCAGTCAAGTCGTGTTACGATTGACAATATACGCAGGATTTTATCCAGCTTCTTTTCATGGTTGGAAGATGAAGACTATATAGTGAAGAGTCCGGTTCGACGTATTCACAAAGTTAAAACCGCAAGTAATATTAAAGAAACATATACTGATGAAGGGTTTTAACTGGATAAATATGTTATTAATAATTTAGAAGGTAAATAGATTTAGAAATATGTACATCAAAGAAGTGGAAGATTCAAAAGAAAAACAACAAATTACACGCAACATCCTCGAATCATTAAATGAATGGTTTGAGAATGTCGAAGGACGCGAAAACTATATCAGGGAAAGCGTAGAGCTTCCTCTGATAGCGGCTTATGATGAGGATAAACCTGTAGGTTTTATCTGCCTGAAAGAGACAGGGAAAGATACGGTTGAACTTCATGTAATGGGCGTACTGAAAGAGTACCATCGAAATGGCGTAGGTAGAGAACTTTTCTTGAAGGCAAAAGAGATTGCTGAGCAGGAAGGCTACTCATTCATGCAGGTAAAGACAGTACAGATGGGTAGATATGAAGATTATGATAGAACAAACAGATTCTATCTATCAGTGGGCTTTAAAGAGTTCGAAGTATTCCCAGATTACTGGGACGAGCTGAATCCATGCCAGATTTATGTGATGGCTATTTAGAAATATTATAGAGAGTTAGGTTTACAAGTTATGCAGTATTCAAAAACAATAGATGAAATGGTCGCTGACGGCAGAGACAAGAAGATCATAGATATACGTGATGAAGAGGAGTTCCAGAAGGGGTCATTTCCGGGAGCTGTAAATTATCCGTGGGCTGAATTTGAGTCTCATATAGATGAACTGAAGAAGGATGTTCCGGTGTATCTTATATGCTATTCGGGCAAAAGGTCTGAGGAAATCTGCGAGAAGCTGACGCCGGAAGGCTATGAGATTTACAGCATTCAGGGCGGCATTTATAATTATTATTTATATCTGATGAAGAAGCCGTTTTCTGATCCGGAGGCGCTTAAAGCAAAATGTAAAAGTATCGAGAACAGTATTATCAAGAAGTTCAGGCAGACCATTTGGAGCCAGTTTACCAAGGCACTTACAACCTATGAACTGATCAAGGACGGCGATAAGATAGCTGTATGTATATCTGGCGGTAAGGATTCAATGCTGATGGCCAAGCTTTTCCAGGAGCTGGAGAGGCATGGTAAGAAGAATTTTGAAGTTGTATATATGGTCATGAATCCGGGATACAATCGAATTAATTATGAGACGATCATAAATAATGCTAGACTTATGGATGTACCGATCACTGTGTTTGATTCGGACATCTTTGACGTTGTGGATAGCGTGGGAAACGGCTCACCGTGCTACCTGTGCGCAAGAATGCGAAGAGGATATCTTTACAGCAAAGCGAAGGAGCTTGGCTGCAACAAGATCGCTCTTGGACATCATTATGATGATGTGATCGAGACGATCCTCATGGGCATGCTTTATGGCGCTCAGGTGCAGACTATGATGCCGAAGCTCCATAGTACGAATTTTAAAGGAATGGAGCTTATCAGACCGCTTTATCTTATCCGCGAGGATGATATCAAAAAATGGAGAGATTATAACAATCTTAACTTCATTAATTGTGCCTGCCGTCTAACTGAAAGCTGTGCAAGCTGCGGCGGAACGGAGAAGGGCAGCAAGAGGGCTGAGATAAAAGCGCTGATCAAAGAGATGAAGAAGGACAATCCTTTTGTTGAGTCCAATATCTTCAGAAGCGTTGAAAATGTAAATACTAATACTGTAATATGCTACAAGGATGAGAATGGCGTAAAGCATCATTTCCTTGAAAAATACGATGATTAACAGCCTTTTACAGCATACTTTGGTGTGATGTCGCGGCCCATCTCGGTAAGCATTTTCTTGTCTCCTTCGATCGTTGAACCGGAGGTGGTGAGCATGTTTCCGGTGATGGTTGCGCTTGCTCCGAAGTGGAAGGCTCTTTCACCGGTTCCTTTCATAAGTACTCTGCCGGCAGCGAGACGGATGTTTGTTCGTGGATTGATAAATCTGAAGATCGCTATCGTGCGGAGTATTTCTTCTTCTGTGAGAATGCGATTCTTCTCGAGCGGAGTGCCCGGAATCGGTGTGAGTGCATTGATCGGAATTGATGCGATGCCAAGCTCTGAAAGTGTCAGAGCCATATCGATACGGTCCTCCCAGGTTTCACCCATTCCGATGATTCCGCCGGAGCATACATGGAGACCGGCTGATTTAGCACGCTTAATATTTTCAAGCTTATCATCAAATGTATGACTTGTGCAGATTTCAGGGAAGAAACGTCTGGAGGTTTCGATGTTGCAGTGAATGCTTGAAACTCCGGCAGCCTTCAAAGCCTGAAACTGTTCAAGAGTAAGAAAACCGAGAGAAGTACAGAGGTCGAGAGAAAGCTCCTTCTTCATGCGCGAGTAGCATTTGACAATGCGCTCGAAATCCTCAGCCTTAGGGCTTCTTCCGGCAGTGACTATAGCGAAGCGGTCAACGCCTTCATTTTGATTTGAGCGGGCTTCATTTACGATGCTGTCCTCGTCGAGAAGGTCGTAAACATCGCATTTTGTATTGTGATGTGCTGACTGCGCGCAGAACTTGCAGTTCTCGCCGCACTTGCCGCTTTTACCATTTATGATAGTGCAGAGGTCAACCTTGTCACCTCTGAAATGTTTTCTGATCATGTCGGCGCCGCTGCCGAGCTCTTCAAGATCACAGTCGATAAAAAAACTGAGATCATCATTTTTATTAAGGCGTCTGCCGTCGATAATTTCCTGTGCAAGTGATATAAGATTTATCTTATCCATTTTTAGTTTCCCCTTTTAATATTATTTTAAAAACGCGAGATGTTTTGGCATTTCTGTCATATTATAATTAGCTTATTGATGAATGTCAACTTGTAAAGTACATAAGGTTGACGTGTAATAAGCGGTAAAAGTATATCGCTAAGTTAAAGAGTGGAAGATGATATGCAAGCAAATATTATAAAAATTATTTTCTTAGATAAGAATTTGATAAGAATTTAATAATTCTTTTGTAAAGATGTTTACACGGAAGTTTTGTATATTAGCATTACAGAAAAACGTAAACGACAGAATCACATATATAAAATTATAAGTCGGAAGAAGAAGGAGTGTAAAAAATGAACGCAATACTTAGAGCAGAAAAGCTTTGCAAAACATTTTCAAATGAAGGATTACAGCAGCATGTTATCAAGAACCTTGATCTGAACATCATGGAAGGAGATTTTACTATCATCATGGGCTCGTCCGGTTCAGGAAAGTCAACGCTCCTTTATGCATTATCCGGAATGGATAAGCCATCAACCGGAAAGGTTTTCTTCGGAGATGAGGACATTTCAGGCTACAGTAATGATGAACTTGCATTGTTTAGAAGAAAGCATTGTGGATTCGTATTCCAGAGCATTTATCTTCTGGAGAATATGAATGTATTTGACAATATTATGACAGGGGCTCTCGTGGCGAGAAAGAATTCGCCTCAGCTTATAGAGAGAGCGAAGGAGCTTCTGAAAAAGGTTGGCATTGACGAAAAACTCTGGAAGAAATATCCGAATCAGATGTCCGGAGGAGAGTGCCAGAGAGTTGGAATCGTCAGAGCGGTTATAAATGAGCCGCAGATCCTTTTCGCAGATGAACCGACCGGAGCACTGAACTCATCATCCGGTCAGGATGTACTCGATGTATTTACAGAGCTCCATGAAAATGGACAAAGCATAGTGATGGTAACACATGATGTAAAGACTGCTCTTAGAGGCAGCAGAGTTTTATATCTTAGGGATGGCAAGGTTGAAGGCGATTACAGAATGCCTTCATATGGTACAGATGATCTTAAAGAAAGAAGAGATAAGCTTCAGAATTTCTTAGATGAGATGGGATGGTAATGAAATGAAAATAATCAGATTATCAATTGCAAATATTAAAAAGCATAAGAAAGAATCAATACTTCTCGGAATACTTATAGCATTCTGTACGATACTTTTTGCAGCAGCGCTTTCAGCATTTTCAGGTATTAAGAAGATAACACCTGATATGGCTGAAAAGACCGGATGCTTCAGAAACTTCGTGACCATCAATCAGAAGGACTATTCAAGCAGCTTCCTCGCATACTTCGAAGGGAATCCTGAGGTTGAGAAGTATGATCATGTGAGCATGGCAAATGGCTCGCTTAAGATTAATGATAAATCCGTTGATATGAGCTTTGTTTCAGTAAATGGAGAGAAAAAGCTTGAGAAATTCGACGTAGATACTACATTTTCTGAGGCAGAACTTGCAGAGCTTTCGCATCCGATATATCTTGACAGATCGAATCGTGATGAGCTTTCAGTGGATACAGGTGATACACTGACAGCTATGATAGGTAAGAAGGAATACAGCTACACAGTTGCAGGCTTTTATGATTCAGGCATCTGGGTGAGCGGTACCAAGGCAGTTGTTTCGGAGGATGATCTTGAGATCCTTCTGGACCAGCTCGGAAGAGCCGAGGTTATAGGCTTTAATACAGTTGATGGTACAGACAATAAGGCGCTTCTTAAGGATTTTACAGCTTATGCAAAGGACATTTCAGTAAATGATATAACAGCGTCGCTCGTCTGCTCGGCTTATGAAAATATACTTGAGACAAATAAAGTAAATATGTCGCTCCTTAGCATTATCATTATGATAATGGCCGGAGTTATCGTTTTAGCAGTACTTGTTATGATCCGCTTCCGTATCGTCAGCGATATAAATGAACAGCTGGTTTCAATCGGCGTTCTTGAAGCAATCGGCTATACTTCAGGAGAGATCACACTTTCATACATTTTTGAATATGTGCTTATAGCAGCTTGCGGCGTGATCATCAGTATAGTTCCTTCAGTGCTTATGACAGGCTTCCTTATGAAGAATGCAGCTTCAACGATCCATTACGGTGGAGAGATAAGCACAGCAGTATTACCAATCGTTCTGGTAGCTGTGGGAATACTTATCTTTGTAGCACTTATCGCAATGACAAAGGCACGTTCAGTACGTAAATATCCGCCGGTTCTGGCATTTAGAAAAGGCATCCGGGCACATCATTTTAAGAAAACATACCTTCCGCTTGAGAAGACAAGAGGAAATGTTCATGTAAGACTCGCTATGAAGGGCTTCCTTCAGAATGTAAGACAGAGCTTTGGACTTACTGTTTGTATCATAGCTGCAACTATTATGGTTGTAATAAGCTTTATGATCGGAAGCTTCTTCAGCGATGCAGATAAGATAGTAAATGGCGTCTGTGGACATGAGTTAAGCGATATCCGCATCGAGACAGCCGGCGGCGTTGACCATGAAAGCTTCAGAGAAGAGCTGCAGGGACTTGAGGGCGTGAAGAAGGTGCTCATGGTTGGCGGAGATATTGCAGTAACTTATCCTGATGAAAATGAACAGACCTCACTTGAGGTTTATAAGGATTACAGCGAAACAGAAAGCCTTAGTGTAACGGATGGACGTTTTCCAATCCATGACAATGAGGTGGTTGTAACTCTCCAGGTAAAGAAGAGATTTGGATTATCTGAAGGAGATACAGTCAGAATAGAGTATAGCAAGGTTGTTAGAGATTATATCGTTACAGGCTTTGTTAACTCAGCAATCGAGTCGAATACTTCTTACATGACTGAGGTCGGATTTAAGAGAATTTATCCTTCTTATACATCAAATACATTTGATATCTACCTTAAGGAAGGCGTTGATAAAGAAGCTTTCAGAAAGGTTTTAAATGAAAGATACGGCGAAAATGTAGCTGATATCGCAGACGGCGTGGCAGGCGGTGACAGCCTTGAGGAAAGGATCAAAAAGGCTGCAGAGATCAGAATGGCGAAATTCATGAAGGAAGAAGGCATAAGCTACATGGAGTATGCTGTCAAGGTCGGTGATAAGGTGATAAGCGGCAGCACAAGCATCATGAAGATAAAATCGATCACATATATAAGTGATGAGTATAAAGATGCAGCCGAGAGCATTACTTCTTCATTTTCGGTAGTTTCTATAGCTCTGATGATCGCATCTGCAATAGTAGTAACTATCATCTTTTCAATCCTTATGGCTTCAACCATAAGAAAGCAGTACAGAGAACTTGGAGTTATGAAGGGACTCGGATATACATCAAGAGAACTTAAATTCCAGATGGCTTTCAGAATATTCCCTCCGACACTTTTTGCAGTAATTGTCGGCAGCATTATAAGTGTGCTTCTGCTCGGAGTATTTGAAAGCTTTGTTGCAAGGATCACAGTATCACTTGCAGGATTATTAATAACAGATCTTATAATACTCTTATTCTGCTTTGCGTCAGCATATATAGCAGCCAGAAAGATAAGAAAGATATCAGTATACGAACTGATGACAGAATAAGCGGAGGAAAGAAAAATGAAGAAAAAATATATAATAGCAGCACTTGCACTTGCTTCAGGTCTTGCTCTGTCATCAAATGCTGTTAAGGCGGACAACACGGATAAGGCTTCCGGTGAAGGCGCAGATCATTTCTTAAATATTGGTTCAGTTAGTAAGGTTTATACAGTAACAGCTGTAATGCAGCTTGTGGATCAGGGCAAGGTTGATCTCGACAGCCCGCTCACAACATATATTCCTGAGTTTCGTATGGCAGATGAAAGATATAAGGATATCACTGTAAGGATGCTTATGAATCATACAGCAGGCTTTATGGGAACCATGTATGGCGGAGCACTTCTCTGTGACGAGGGAAGCACAGAGTATCACGATAGATTTCTGGAGAATCTTAGTATAGAGAGACTTAAATATACTCCGGGAGAATATAACTGTTATTCAAATGACGGCTTTACCCTTCAGGAGATACTTATAGAGAAAGTAAGCGGAATGTCATTTACGGACTATATCGAGAAGAATATATGCGAGCCGCTTTCACTCAGCAACACAGGAACAGTCTGGAACATGGATGATATGAATCGTCAGGTTCCGTATTATATTAACGGAAATATACAGATGAAGCCTGAGGTAATGATGATACTGGGCGGCGGAGGTCTGATGACTGACGCAGAAGAGCTTGTTTCATTTGGCGGTGCCTTCTTCACAGGCGATAATACCCTCATTTCAGAGAATTCCAAGAAGGAAATGGCTAAGAACTATGCGGCAGGAAGCCTTGGCGAAGGCTTCGGACTTGGCTGGGACATTGTAAGCAGATCTGAATATGATGAAAAGGGAGTTAAAGTATTAATGAAGGGCGGAGATACGAACTTCCAGCATACAGACCTTGTTGTTGCACCGGATGAGAAGATCAGTATAGCAGTGTTATCGTCAGGCGGCTCAAGTACTTATTGCGAGAAGCTTGCTTATGAACTGCTCGATATAGCACTTGATGAGAAGGGCATCACTGTAGAGCATCCGGAAGAGGAGCTTCCTGTAACAGTTGACAGCGTTCCTGAAGAGTTTATTGGTTATGCTGGTGTTTACGCTAACAAGAATATAATGATAGATATCAGCTTCCCTGAAGGAAGATATATGCTTCTTCGTACACTTACCGCAAACAGTAATATTGAACAGAAGTATATGTACACGGAGGAGGGCTCATTTGTAAGCGTATCCGGTGATGTTCTCTCAGGAAATGCATTTATAGTTAAGCCGGTAGAAAAGGCAGAATTCGTAACCGATAACGGAAGAGTATTCCTGAAGGAGATAGGCTCAAACGTAATAGCTGAGAAGATGCCTGAAGTAAAGATAAATGATGATGTAAAGGCAAAATGGGAAGAAAGAAAAGGCATGGATTATTACTACATAAGCGGCAGCTACAATGATATGTATTTCATAGCCGGTATGAGCTGCATGACGCTTAATACAAGTGATGAGGCGCCTGGATACGTAAATTCATGCACGATAATTGATGAAAATCATGCTGAGAACAGATTCGTAGCACCAGACAGCAGCTCGAGAGATATTTATGATATCGAGATGAGCGTTGTTGACGGAAATGAGATACTTACACTTGTCGGACAGAATGCGTCATACATTTCCGAGAGAAATATTCCTGAATTTACAAAGGATATTACAGAGGTAAAGACTAAGAAAGGCGCTGCCGGCTGGTACAGGATCAGCGGCATGAAGGATGAGACCGTAAGGTTTGATATTCCTGAAAATGCAGCGGTCTATGTCTATGATCAGTACGGTAACCTTAAATATACCAACTTCATGTCAGAATATGATGCTGGAATTCCACTGCCGGATTATGGTATGATAGTATTTGTAGGTGATACCGGAGCTACAATTGGTATAAACAGATAAAATTTATGATACGAGAGTGATGCTATGAATTATAAATGTCTGGTCGTTGATGACGATATTACGATTGCAGAAACCACTGCAGAATATTTTAATATGTTCGATACAAAAACCGCCTATGTGACAAGCTACGGAGAGGCTTTGGAGTTTCTTGATAAAAATGAAGTCTCTCTGATACTCCTTGATATCAATCTCGGAGACGGTTCGGGCTTTGAACTTTGCAAAAGGATCCGCGTTGAATATGATATGCCGATTCTTTTCATAAGTGCCAGAAAAAGTGATGACAATATCCTTACTGCGCTTAATATTGGCGGAGATGATTTTATAAGTAAACCGTATTCACTGAATATCCTTCTCGCAAAGGTAAAAACTGTATTAAAGCGTTATGAAAAGGCCGCAGAGGCAGCGAAAGCTGCCCCTGCGGTTGTTGTGTCTGCAAAGGAACCTCAAAATGACAGGATTACGATAACTCCTTCAATCTATCTGGACACAGCGACGCATAAGCTTATTAAAGACGGTGAAAATATCAGCCTTAAGGGGATGGAATATAAGATGCTTTTATACCTTCTGGAGAACAGCGGAAGAGTCATTACTAAGGACGAGCTGCTTAAGGTTGTCTGGGAGGATGAATTCATCGGAGAAGGAACTCTTGCGGTTCACGTTAGGCATTTAAGAGAAAAGATGGAGAAGGACCCGAAGAATCCGGAGATCATTAAGACCGTCTGGGGAGTCGGGTATATGATTGAAGAATGAAAGAATTTCGTAAATTCCTGATAGCCCAGATCCTTATCATTTCAGTGCTTTTGTCAGTTCTTTTCATAGTTGTCTTATCCGGCAGAAAGGAAAGCATAGATGTTGCAAAAGCAAATGATCTGGTTCAGACGGCGAAGGAAAACTGGGATGATATAGACATTTTAAAAGAAAAATACGGCGCCAGAGATATCCTTATATTCGACAGATTTGACAGACTGAAATACGCTTCGTCTGATAAGCTGTCTGATGAAGTGATATCTCCTTTTGATGCGCTGAAGAAGAATATGGTAGTTCTTCCTGTAAGTGATGATGACGTGTTCCTTGGCAGTATTATCTTTCGTGATCCGGCGAAGGGTAAATACGATAAAACCATAGAGCATGTACTTATAATTACAATTATTGTTACTGTAATCATTTTGCTGTCTTATGCGGCATTTTTTATCTACATCAACAGAAAGCTTGTTAAACCGTTTCAGCGTATGAAGAGGTACGCCGGACTTATCGCTCAGGGAAGGCTGGATGAGCCGGTGCAGATGGAGAGAGAAAATATCTTCGGCATCTTCTCGGAAAGCTTTGATACGATGAGAGAGGAGCTGCAGGCGTCAAGGGACAGAGAGACTGCGCTTAAGATCAAAGAGAAGGAGCTTGTTGCCTCTTTAAGCCATGATCTTAAAACGCCTGTTACCGGTATCAAGCTTACCTGCGAGCTGCTTCAGATCAAGGCTGAGGATGAGTATATCAGGAAAAAGATAGAGAATATCGATCATAAGACTGAGGAGATAAATGTACTTCTGAACAATCTTTTATCGTCTGCACTTGATGATCTGAACGAAATGAATGTAAGCTGCAGCGAGGTTACATCTGATATACTTGATCAGCTGATCGATGAGCATGATCCGTACAGGAAGGTCGGAAGCCACAAGGCTCTCGGATGCATACTGAATATCGATAAAAACCGTATCTCGCAGGTTATCGGAAATATCATCAGCAATTCATATAAATACGCCGGTACTGCAATCGACATTTCCTATGAATTCTATGAATCGTACCTTAAGATGGAGATCCGTGATCACGGTAAGGGAGTTGAACCGGAGGAGCTTCAGCTGATCACGCAGAAGTTCTACAGAGGTAAGAATAATACAAAGGACAAGGAAGGCAGCGGACTTGGACTATATATCTCCAGAGAGCTTATGGAGAAAATGAATGGCGAGCTTATCTGCAAGAGCGATGAAAATGGATTTGTAGTAATATTGATGATATCACTTGCGTAAAAAAATGATAAAAATTTGTACATTTTGCCCAAAATATCAATAGAATTATTTGTGTATATCCGATATAATTCTTAACGGGGGACTAAGTTTATCATATTTTATATTGATGTATTCGTAGTTTTTCGTGAGAGGTTTATTATATGAACAGGGAAGTATTAGATGGATACACATTTGCCAACATGCTGAGAAGTGGAGCAGCTGCGCTTGGCGAGAAGAGGGAAGAGGTTAATCTTCTCAATGTTTTTCCTATTCCTGATGGCGACACAGGAGACAATATGTTTATGACTATTGATTCAGGGGCGAATGAGCTTTCGGGCAAAACTGACGCCTCTATAGATGTTGTCGCCGCAAATGCTGCAAAGGGAATGCTTCTTGGAGCAAGAGGCAATTCCGGTGTTATCCTTTCGCGTATCTTTGCCGGTATAGCTCATGGTATGGAAGGATATGACAAGATAGATATCAAAGGCCTTGCTTCTGCGCTTGAATCAGGCGTGGATGAAGCCTACAGAGCCGTTTCAATGCCTGTGGAAGGCACCATACTTACAGTTTATAAGGATGCGGTAAGATATGCTTCGGCTCGTATAAATGAAAATAGTACATTTGAAGATTTCTTTGATGATTTTCTTAAAGAATGCCATTCATCGCTTGACAGGACTCCTGAAATGCTTGCAGTTCTCAAGGAATCCGGCGTTGTAGACAGCGGTGGAGCGGGATTTATCTATATTGCGGAAGGCATGAGAAGGGTTCTCGGAAATGACAGCATCAGCTATTCCGAAACCGCAGTCGTTCCGCAGAAAAAAACGCTCGATCTTGACCTCTTTGGTGAAGATACAGAGCTTGTTTTCGGTTACTGTACTGAGTTTCTTCTCAGATTACAGGAAGGTATGCCGGGTAAGGAAGCCTTCAGTTTACCAGTTCTTAAAGATTATCTGAATAGTATTGGTGATTCTCTGGTTGCATTCAGAGATGGTTCCATAGTTAAAGTCCATGTTCACACAAAGGAGCCGGGGGCAGTCCTTAGCTTTTGTCAGAAATATGGTGAGTTTCTTACGCTCAAGATTGAGAATATGACTCTCCAGCATCATGACACAGAGACTGCAAAGGTGGCAAAACCGGTTAATAAACGTAAAAAATACGGTATCGTAAGTGTAGCAGCCGGAAAAGGAGTGAAGGATATGTTCTATTCACTTGGCTGTGATGCGGTTGTTGACGGAGGACAGAGCATGAATCCTTCAGCAGAGGATTTTGTTAAGGCTTTCAGGGACATCAACGCCGATACCATCTTTGTATTTCCGAATAACAGTAATATCATACTTACAGCTAAGCAGGCGGCTGAGCTTTATACAGACTCTGTGATACGTGTGATACCTGCAAAAACCATAGGCGAAGGCTATGCTGCAATATCTATGTTTGATAATGCTGAGGACGCTGAAGATATAGTAAATGAACTGACGGAGATCGTCGGCGGAGTCGTAACTGGCGTCGTTTCAAAGGCTAACAGAGAAACTGAGAAGAACGGTGTTGCTATCAAGGAAGGCGATTATATCGGCTTTGTTGATGATACGATATATCTTGATGAGGCAGTCAGGACGAAGGCTCTTAACGGACTTGCTGAATCCATAAAAACAGGAGATTATGATGTAGCTCTTCTTATCGCGGGTGACGCTGTGCCTTCTGATGAGGCGCAGAAGATGAAGGAGGAGCTTGCAGATCTTTATAAACGCACCGAGGTAATACTTATCGACGGACAGCAGCCTATTTATGATTATATGCTTGTTCTGATGTGATAAGTGGTTTTGCTGCAAATGGAGGTTAAAAATGCTGATACTTTTTACTGATACCGATACGGATATCACTCCTGTTGAGGCGGAAGAGTTTGGCTACAAGCTTATAAGCATGCCGTACAGTATTGATGGGAAAACAGTATATCCGTATGAGGATTTTGACACCTTTGATGCGCATGAATTTTACGAGAAGCTTCGTACAGGAGTGCTTCCGAATACCAGCGCAATAAGCAGAGAAAAATATATTTCTTATTTTGAACCTTATTTCCGTGACGGAAATGATATTCTATATGTTCATTTTTCCAGAGCGATGTCTGCAACCTTTGATGCTATGGATCAGGCTGTGGAGATCCTTAAGGAAAAGTATCCCGAGAGAAAATTCTATGATATTGATACAAAGGGAATAACCATCGGAAGCCTGAATATCGTTAAAGAGATAGGCGATATGTATAAAAATGGTAGCTCTGTCGAGGAAATCCTTAAATGGGCAGAAACCGAGGTGGATAAATTTGCAGTATATTTCTTCGCGGATGATCTCAAGTTTTTCAGGCACAGTGGACGTGTTTCCGGAATTGCCGGAACCATGGGAACTCTTCTTGGCATAAGGCCTGTCATTTATATGACTCAGGAAGGCAGGATGGAAAGCATAGGCAAGGAAAAGGGCCGTACCAAGGCTGTTGAACGCCTTATGTATTTTGTTAAGGAGCTTGGCGAGGATATAACTTCTCACAGAGTGATCGTAGCTCATGCGGATGCTCCTGATATAGCAAAGGAGCTTGCAGATCTGCTCAGACAGGAATACGGAGAAAAGCTCCGCCTCGAGATCACAAATGTTAATCCGACGGCGGGAAGCCACTGCGGTCCGAATACTGTGGGAGTAAGCTTCCATGCAAAGCACAGATAGTAAAGCGGTTTAAGTATTTTTATATAGTGGGGTTAAATATGATAGAAGTAAGAGAAGTAAAAACCAAAAAAGAGAAGAAAGAGTTTCTGGATTTTCCTCTCAGACTTTACAAGGGAAATCCATATTTTGTTCCGCCTCTTTATGGAGATGAGAAAAAGATCTTCAATAAGGATTATGTTTATTTAGATACCTGCGAGGCGGTTTATTATAATGCATACATAAATGGCAAAATCGCAGGAAGAATCTCAGGCATCCTCCAGAAAGCGAGCAATGAGAAGCGCTCTGAGAAGAGGATACGTTTTACAAGATTTGATTCTATAAATAATGTTAAGGTTGCAAAGGCTCTCTTTAATGCTGTAGAGGAGTGGGGAAGAAGCAAGGGAATGGATACCATTTGCGGACCGCTCGGCTTTTCGGATCTTGAAAGAGAAGGACTTCTTATAGAAGGCTTCAATGAGCTTTCTACATTTGAAGAGCAGTATAATTATGAATATTATGCAGAGCTGATAGAAAAATGCGGCTACAGTAAGGAGGTTGACTGGGTGGAGAGCAAGATTTATCCGCCTGATAAGGATGACGATTCTCTTCGTAAGATAGCCGATTATATCATGAAGAGATACAATCTTCATTTTGGACCGGCAGAATCAACGGACGATTTCCTTAACAGATATGCTGAGCCGTTTTTTGACCTTCTTGACGTTGCGTATTATGATATTTACGGAACGGTTCCTTTTACTGAAGGTACCAAGAAAATGATTATAGAGAATTTTAGGCTTATTATCGATATAAAGCATGTAGCGGTTGTTTTAAATGAGAAGGATGAGGTTGTCTGCCTCGGACTTTGCTTCCCTTCAATGTCGAAGGCAGTTCAGAAATCCTACGGACACCTTACGCCGGCTGCGCTCTGCAGGCTTTATAAGGCTATCAGAAAGCCGAAGATACTTGATCTTGGACTTATAGCTGTTGCACCGGAATACCTTAACAGAGGCGTAAATGCCATTGTTACTGCGGAGCTGGTCAGAATGCTTAGGGAGGACGGCGTTGAATACGCTGAAACCAACCTTAATCTTGAAACCAATCATGCTATCCAGAATCAGTGGAAGAGATTTAATGCAGTCCAGCATAAGAGAAGACGTGCGTATGTGAAGAAGCTGGTATAAATATTGGAAAAGGCTTAAAAACTATGCATAAGAATTGCTGCATAAGAATTGCGGCAAGAGTTTTTAATAATTCGGAGAATATATGAAGATAATAATTGATTGTCTCGGGGGAGATAACAGTCCTAAGGCAAATGTAGAGGCGGCGCTTCTTGCATTAAGAAAGCACAGTGACCTTAGCGTTGTACTTACAGGTGATGAGACAGAGATAAAGAAGATAATAGAAGCAAGGGGTATGGGGCTCGACAGGATAGAGATAGTCCATGCACCTGATGTGATAACCGGAGACGATAAGCCGACAGATGCTATAAGACTTAAAAAAGACAGCTCTATGATGAAGGCTATCAGACTCCTTCGTGAAAATGATGATATGGAGGCACTTGTTTCGACAGGTGCTACCGGTGCTCTTGTTGCATCGACCATTTTAAGGATAGGAAGGATCGAGGGGGTAAGGCGTCCTGCATTTTGCCCTGTCATTCCCAATATGAAGGGCGGCGTTGTCGGAATATGCGACAGCGGAGCCAATCCTATGGTAACGCCTGATATACTTCTGCAATTTGCGATAATGGGAAGCAGATATATGGAGGCGGTGTATAAGATAAAGAATCCAAGAGTCGGACTTCTGAATATCGGAACCGAAGCAGAGAAGGGCGACGACCTTAGACGCGAGGCATATAAGCTTCTTTCTGAGAATAAAGAAATATGCTTTGCCGGAAATATGGAAGCAAGGGAGCTTCTTTCGGGCGACTACGATCTTGTTGTCTGCGACGGCTTCTCGGGAAATGTTCTGGTAAAGTCGGTCGAGGGAACGGCTCTTCAGCTTATGAAGAAGATCAAGGGTGATATCTATTCCAAAAAGAAGTATAAGCTCGGTGCTCTCTTCATGAAGAAGATGTTTGAAGAAGAGAAGGAATTCATGAACTATCAGAATTACGGCGGAAGTGTTATGCTTGGCGCTGAGAAGACTATAGTTAAGGGGCATGGCAGCAGCGACAGAAAAGCTGTATTAAAATGTATTGACCAGGCTTACAGAATGGTTAAGATAGGACTTAATAAGAAAACTGCCGAAAGCATCAGGAAAAGTATGCCGGAGGAGTAAAGAGGAGGATATAAAATGTTCGAAGAGGTAAAGAATATACTTATTAAGCAGCTTAGACTTAAAAATGTTGAAGTACTTCCTGAATCCAGGATCAAGGATGACCTTGGCGCGGATTCTGTAGATATTCTTCAGCTTCTTATGACTATAGAGGAGGAGCGTGGGATAGTTATTCCGGATGAAAGACTTGCTGAGTTTGTTACTGTTTCAGATATCGTAAACTATCTTGAAGAGCAGAAATAAATGGTGGAAGAACTGAAGAAGGATTTCGGATATTATAAGGGCTTTAAACTGAAGTATATTACTCAGCCGAAATACAGGCATCTACTGATGATACTGTTCTGGCCTTTTTATCTGATAACATTTTTTACAATTGAACACTTGGCGCTCAAGGATTATCATGTGATACATTGTGCGCTTGATGATATCATACCATTTAATGAGTATTTTATAATTCCTTATGTGATATGGTATCCGTTCTGGATATGCATGCTGTTTTATACGGTATTTTTTGAGGTTGAAACCTTTAAGAAGACTATGAGATATTTTATTCTTACATTTTCAATCTCGCTTTGCATATATGCATTATGGCATACCGGACATAATATGTGGCCTACAAGCTTTCCGAGGGATAATTTCTGCATCTGGCTGGTGAAGAGGATTTATGCGGCAGATTGCAATACCAATATCTGCCCATCGGATCATGTTATAGGCGCATTTGCCGTAGTCTTTGCGGCTAAGGATTCAAAGAGACTGTCTAACAGGACTGCTATGACAGTCATAATAACTATTGCAATCCTGATATGCTTTTCAATATGCTTTATCAAGCAGCATTCTGCTTTGGATATACTCGGTGCAGCTCCGGTTGTACTGCTTGGATATTATGTCTGTTTCTTTCGTAAAAAGGGAAACAGAGATGATTTATGATGATAATACTCTCTGCATTTTACCTCCTGATAAGTGTAAAATGTAGAGAGTATTTTTGCCTTTTCCTTGTATAATATTATATTTTTTGGTATAATAAGAAAAGCTAGTTATGGGTATGGCTGACAGTATACTGAGAGGCCAAGGCGGTATACTTATGAGGTGTGTAATATGTATACATTAGAACAATTATCTAAATATGATTATTTCAGAGATAAGCTTAAAGAAAATGGGCTTAGTCATATTCTTGATTCACTTACAGGTACAGTTACAAGACCGATGATCATAGGTTTTGTACGAGAGATGATAGATAAGAAGGTTCCTTTTACAGCGGCTATTATCGATCTGGATAATTTTAAATCTATAAATGATAATTATGGCCATGATCAGGGAGATGTGGTACTGAAGAAGGTATCAGACGACTTGATGAATTATATTGGCGACAGTGGTCTCCTTGGAAGAATCGGAGGAGACGAATTCCTTATGATCAATTTTGATTATCTTACATATGATGATATACATGAATTCTATGAGGGCATGTGTATCAATGATACTGTGTTCAGAAAAGCTCTGCAGCTGAATGGAGGAAAAGCATATATTTCTTCAACCATAGGAAGTGCTGCATTCCCGACAGATGCAGATAATTATGATATGCTCTTTGCCCTTATGGACAAGACTCTTTACAGAGGTAAGTCAAAAGGACGTAACTGCTACATCATTTATGTTGAGCATAAGCATAAGCATCTTACTGTGCAGAAGCTTGCCAAGCATAGCATATTCCATACGATGAGAAATCTTGCAAATGCTTTCGACTGCGGAAGAGGCTTAAAGAATAAGCTTAACCGTGTTAATCAACCGCTTTGTGCAGAACTTCATATATTGGATTGTTACTATATAGATAAAGAAGGAGATATGGTACAGTTCAGTGATTATAAAAATGTTGGTAAAGCAGATGATATCGGTAATGTTATGGAGGATGTATGTTATCATACTGATGATTTTACCGATATAGAGAAGCTGTGCCCGAACACATATAAGATCATTAAGGAACTTGAATTTGAAACAATCCTTGTTGTAAATATAGAATATAAAAATGAAAAATGCGGCTATATATTATGTCCGGGTGAATATATTAGAAGACTCTGGCAGGAAGAAGAGCAGGCGCTTGCTTTCTTCGTTGGAAGAATGATAGCTGAATATTTGGAACGGAAGAAAGAAAAATGAACTTTAAGTTAGAGTGGAAGAAGATATTTATATGTTTTGCAGCAGTAACCGGAATGGGATTTTTTCTTTCTTTTCTGATCCTTTGTAATCTAGGCACGGATCCTTGTACATTTATGAACAGGTCGATAGCGGCAAGGCTTGGTATGACATTTGGCAACCTGCAGCTTATCGTAAATATAAGCATACTTATCGTGGTATTTCTTATTAAGAAGTCACTGATAGGATTTGGTACTCTGTTTAATATGATACTTATAGGATATTATGCAGATTTTTTCTGTTGGCTATGGAAGAAGACGATACCTGATCAGGCGTTTACAACTCCAATCGGAAGATGGAGTATTTTTTTTGCGGCACTTATCTGCTTTGTGTTTAGTGCAGCTATCTATATAAATGTAGATATGGGTGTATCACCTTATGACGCACTTCCGGTTATAATTACCGACAAAGTAACGAAGAAATACCCGGCCTTTCCGAAGACACTTATAAGGATACTGTATGATGGCTCTGCAATCATCATTGGTATGCTTGTCGGTGGAGTCCCTGTAGTAGGAATAGTCCTTATGGCGCTTTTCCTTGGACCGGTCATAACGCTGGTCAAAAAGATGTTTACCAAAATGTAAAATCATGATCAGAGCTTCTGAATTCACGTAAATACGTGGTTTTTGGAGGCTCTGAAAATTTTTTTAAAAAATTTGAAAAAAGTACTTGCATTTCTATTTCATTTGTATATAATAGGACAAGTGCTGTGCGAAACAGAACGTCAACGAAAAGAGTAAGAGAGCAGAAAGCCGGTCGTGGTCATTTCAATCTCCGAAAAAAACTTTTAAAAAAATAAAAAAAGTTGTTGACAAATGAGTCGCCCGGTGGTAATCTATAAAAGCTGTCGCTGATACAGACAACAACAAAGACGAGGCATCAAAAACAACGTAGAAGCGGCTTTTATATTGCACATTAACAACTTAACAACATGACAACCCCGAAAATTCTTTAAAGACATTTTCATTCAGAAATGGATGAAATGAAGCAGAAATGCTTCAAAAGAATATTCG
>Ga0256404_1003212_pt1 | contig 33935 bp, 27 predicted proteins | sample RumenRJG_01DNA_FD_185990 | JGI IMG/M metagenome (GOLD analysis project Ga0256404, IMG submission 185990) | Bovine rumen microbial communities from Lethbridge, Alberta, Canada - RJG_01 | ecosystem: Host-associated > Mammals > Digestive system > Stomach > Rumen | place: Canada: Alberta | collected... | reverse complement strand
TGAGGGGTCAAGGGGGGCAATCAGTTGATGGCTTCGTAGCGGTCGGCGATGATGTGCGTGGCGGCGCGGTTGAACAGGTCGAGCAGTTTGAACTCGACGGTGTGCTCGCTGTAGCGGGCGTCACGGCTCAACCGGTTCATCTCGGCCTTGAACACGTTGTTGTCGACACTCTTGCGTCCGAACAGTCCTTTGCGCGTGGCCACAGCGGTGATGGCGCGGTTCATGTCGGTCTCGCCGAGGCTGAACAGGCTCACCGATCGGTTATTGTCGTGCATCTCAACCAGCCAGTCGACGTAGGCTCGCATAAAGTCGTCGGTGAGCGTGCGGTAGAACTGCGAGTTGAGGAAGTCGCTCTTGATCTTGGGTGCGTCCTCGGTGTAGCCCTGCCCCACCTGCTCGCGGAATCCGGTGCGCAGATACAGGAACAGCAGGTGGAATCTGACCAGTGGCTCATAGATCAGCTGGCGCGTGGCTGCACGCAATGTGAGGAAGTTGATGTCTCGCTCGTCCTTGGCCAGGGCAAACTCATAGGCCGTGGTGGGCAGCGGGAAACCGTCGGGCGAGCACAGGCGCTGCTGGGGCAGGCCCAGGAACTTGAGCGGTGCCAGGGCACCGACCATCTCGACCAGATGGGCGCGGTTGCGCTGTCCGTGCTCGCCGGGGTCGTAGGTGTAGGGCTTGCTCACCTCCTGGTCACCGACATAGAAGATGGCGTTGACGTTGGCATCGTTGGCACCGGTCATAGTGTCCTTGTAGTAGTAGAGCGCGCTCTGTGTCTTGACCACAAAGTCGGCCTTGTTGATGCGTGTGTCCTCGCTGTGCTCGATGTTGAAGTAGGGCAACACGGTGAGTCCGCCGATGGGCGCACGGCGCAAGGCGTCGCGGTTGTTGACATCGAGGTCGCCGGCGCGGCGGATGTTCTTGACCATGATGGGGAATCCGGCTGCGCCCGTACCGCCAAAGATTGAGCTGACAAAGAAGATGCGGTCGCCCTGGTTGAAGACGTTGGCAAATGCCTTGAACTCGTCACTGTCCTTGATTTCGTTGAGCGCCACCGAACCGATGTTTGGCGAGCCGACAAAGCCGATGTTCATTTTGTTCTCGAGCTGGTAGTCGGCAAACAGCAGCGAGGTCAGTGCCTGGTTTGCCTCGTTCATGGTGTCATAGCCGATGAAGTCTCGGAACTTCTCGCGCTCGACGGCCCCGAGGTTGAAGATAAACGTGTCGTTGAGCTGTATGGTGCCTTCGCTCATGATTTCGCGCAGGGTGACAAAGCGCGTGGCAAAAAATCCGTCGGCATTGACGGCATTGCCATAGAGGCGCTCACGCAGGCTGCGGTAGGCATTGAGCAGCGCCTCGGTGCGCTTGAGGTCTTCGTTGCTCTTGTGCGGGTCGATGATGATGGGGACGATCTCGACATTTGGCACGGGGTGGCCGTTCTCGTCGACGGGGCGCACGCCCGCCGCCGACAGCATGATCAGTGACTTGAGCACCCTTGATCCGGTGCCGCCTATTGCAAACAGAAATAATCTCATCTTCCTTTATTTTTTACCGCGAGATTCTCGCGAAACTTTATTTAACCGCGAATTGCGCGAAAAGTTTGTTTTGACCGCGAATTGCGCGAAGGTTTATTTTTGAACCGCTACCTCTCAGTCTTGCTCGCTGATGCAAATGTTGTTGTCTCGAATTATCGAACAATCGAGCAGTCGAACATTCGATTTTTTTCGGGATTCGCGGTTTGATGCGAGAAGTTCGCGGTTACTGGGGGAAAGGGGTGTGACGGCAGTTGGTGCTCCACCATCGCATGGCGAACGACGCGATGACATAGATCACTGCAGCCCAGAGCATGTTGACCAGCTCGAAGGTGGCCGACTCGGTGCCATAGCTCAGTCCCATGTCGCTGAACACACTCTGGTTGACCGAATAGGCGATGATGGGTGTGAGCAACGTCGAGATGCCTCCCACCAGCAGCCAGTGATACCAGCGGTCAAAACGCACCGAGTTGATGGCGAAGTAGTAGACGGCGGCCGCGGCCCATGGCACGGCGATGGTGATGAGCGGAATCATGTCATAGAGCCCCGCGTTGTAGAACTGGTCGCTAAACCCGGGCACCGAGTAGAGCGCCTCGTAGGCCTGCACACGCAGCACATAGAAGAGGATGGTGGCTGCGATGCCCAGTGCCAGATAGATGTAGTGTTGTTTCTTCATATTTGTTATTAAACGAGTTTTCGAGCAATCGAGCAGTCGAGCGGTTGCTGACTTTTCAGTTCTCGAGGTTGAGGGTGATGGTGGTGTAGTTGCCGCCTGTGCCGAACGCGGCGGCGATGCCGTCGAGAAATTCCTTCAGGCCCAGCGTGGTTGTCGAGAAGCCGGCGGCAGCGGTGTTGGTGTCGTCGCGCGAGGTGCTGTGGCCAATCCATGCCGGCAATTCGTTGGGCAGACTGACGGTGAGCTGGTCGCGCGGTCCGGCGAACTTGCCTGTGAGCGTCAGCAGGTGTGTCTTGCCGTCGAGATATGCCTTGTTGTTGCCAGTGACCATGTCGGGCGTGATGGGTGTCACGCGCAGCTGAAATCCGGTGCCCGACTGCACGCTATAGTTCTTGTCATCGGCCAGAAAAGCGGCCTCCTTCTGCAGCCCGTCGAGGCGTGCTGCAATGGTCAGGCACAGGATGCCGGTGGTCTTGTCGCCCTGGCACTTGACCAGTCGCGAGTGGTCCTTGTGGTCGACGCGGAAGCGTCCGGCATTGTCTTTCCAGTCGGGCACGACGCAATAGTCGACCTGCGCCTCACTCTGGTTGAAGCGGTAGCTGTTGCGCACAGCCGCCGGGTGCATCAGCTCGGCATATTCGGGCTGTGCCGCCATGCGGTCCATCACGGGTGTGTCGGCGATGACCAGCAGGTAGAACGGGCGCATGCCGCGGAACTCGACGGGTCTGTTGGTGTAGGGATAATACTTGCCGTTGTAGTCGCCCATGAGCTGGTGGACGAGCACCGATTTGCCCTTGTACTGGCGGAAGATGCTCGTTGCCAGGCTGTTCTCCTCGTTTAGGATTTTGTCGATGCTCACACTGCCGGCATCGGCTGGCGAGTAGATGAGGTCGGTGACCACGACACTGACGTTGGTGGCGTCCTGTGCCTTGAGGATGGCGCCGAAGATTTGCTGGAAGTCGGTGAATGCCGAGTTGCCCACTCCTGCCGTGCTGGCATAGATGTTCCGGTCCTTGATGAACTGGTCGACAGTGCCCTGATAGGGATAGATGCCGTCGTTGACGATGTTGATGCTCACCTTTCGGCCGGGGAATCGGTTGATGATGTCGTTGACCGCCTTCTTGAGCTGGCCGCGGTCGCCGGCGTTGTCGTATGGCACCATCGATCCGCTGCGCTCAAAGTAGATGGTGAGCGACAGCTCCTGCTGGCCATAGCGCGCGATGTCCCAATGCATGGGCGGCCGCAGGTCGCCGCCGATCTGGTCGAACAGTGCCTGCAGCTGAGCCACATTGACTTGCCCCTGGTCGTCAAGATACTGGCTGTATCGGTCGGGGTTCTGACGGATGATGGCGCAGATTGAGTCGAACTGCGCCTGTGTGGTGTCTTGCTGCACCATAGCGCGCTTGACTGCCTTGTCGAGCGGCGAGCTACCGCACGATGTCACAGTCATGGCCATTGCAGCCGTGAGCACAACGAGTGTTATGAGTAGTTTGATTTTCATTGCTAGAGGTTTTAACCTACAAAGGTAATGCGATTTTTTGGGACTGCTGCATTTTAGACGCATTTTTTAAGAAAAAAGTTGCGCCCCGGATGGTAAAACCAGGGGGCAGTGGGGCTGGTGGGTCTAGAAAATCAGGAAAATCTAGAAAAACTAGAAAATCTAGAAAAAAATTGCAGTATTAGCAAAATATTGTTACCTTTGCAGCAATTATTGAGCCCCTATCTCCCAGCAAGATGGCTGCCTGAGGCATCACAGTCTCGAAGAGACTAGGTTTTAGAAACCCCAGGCAAGCAAGCCTCGCAGAGGCGCGCCGCCTGGGGGAGAGCCACCTCCTAAGTTGCGCGCATCGAAGATGCGCCGCGACAACCGCACTATGAGCTATGTAACAGCGACATATCACATCGTCATCAACACTCGCCACCGTCAGATGACACTCCCGCTAGAAGCTTGCGAAGAGTTATATCGCTACATCAGTGGCATCGTTGAGTCGAACGGCTGCAAGCTCTATGCCATCAATGGGATAGAGAATCACATCCATTTGCTGATAGATTTGTCGCCCTCGTTGCCACTGGCCAAACTCATGCAGGAAGTGAAAGGCTCATCCAGTAAATGGCTGAAATCCTCACCACAGTTTCCGCAGTTTGCGGGATGGGGCAAGGAGTATGCAGCTTTTAGCTATGCAGCACGTGACCGCGACATGGTTTGCAACTACATTGCCAACCAGCGAGATCACCACAAGCATAGGACATTTGAGCAAGAGTATCGCCACCTGATGGAGAATGTTGGCATCCCATGGAATGAGCCCTATATGCTCACTTGATGCCACGGCGTGTCTCCGACACGCGTGTGAGGGCTGTGCAGTCCCCCAGGCTGCGCGCCTCTGCGAGGCTTGCTTGCCTGGGGTTTCTGAAACGTTGCCCCGCTGGGGCAGCTGCGTCTTCGACGCCAACCCAAATGCTGCCAACGCTGTGTCACTCACACTACTTCGTGGATGAGCACAGCGGAAGGCTGAAACGTTGCCCCGCTGGGGCAGCTGCGTCTTCGACGCCAACCCAAATGCTGCCAACGCTGTGTCACTCACACCACTTCGTGGATGAGCACAGCGGAAGGCTGAAACGTTGCCCCGTGGGGCAGCTGCGTCTTCGACGCTAACCCAAATGCTGCCAACGCTGTGTCACTCACACTACTTCGTGGATGATTACAGAGGAAGGCTGAAACGTTGCCCCGCTGGGGCAGCTGCGTCTTCGACGCCAACCCAAATGCTGCCAAAGCTGTGTCACTCACACCACTTCGTGGATGATCACAGGGGAAGGCTGAAACGTTGACCCGCGGAGATAATGCGGCACAACAGCAGGAACAGCTGACGACACAGAGACAAACCAATTATATTAACTTAAATTTCAAACAATTATGAAGAAATTTCTATCATTATTGACGCTCATGCTACTGTGCACGACAGCGTGGGCAGCCGAGGTGGCAGATACGCTGACTGCCACTGGTATCGGCAACAGTGGAAAAAGTGCATATGCAGGCTGGACGAACAAACAATTTGGGTCTGCCGCTGTTTACGCTGGCAACACATCGGGTGGCAATGGTGCTAGTAATGCATGCATTCAAATGCGCGCAAAAAACAACGAATCAGGCATCGTAACTACCACCAGTGGCGGATATACTGTGAAGAAAGTCACTGTGTCTTTTAACACTCAAACTTCTAGTGGTACACTTCAGGTCTTTGGGAAAAGCACTGCTTATGCAACAGCGGCTGACCTCTATGACGAAAGCACACAAGGAACCCTAGTGGGTGAAATCACCTATGGCCAAAGCACCGAGCTCACTTTCTCGAGTAACGATACATATCCTTACATCGGTCTGCGCTCAAAAAGCGGCACTATCTACATTGACCAGATTGTGATTGTCTGGGATACTGAGGCATCAACCGCCACGGTGGCTGCGCCTGTGATTACGTTCAGCCCGGCGACGGCTTACGAGGGTGACGAGGTGACTTGCAGCATCAGCTGCGCTACTGATAGTGCTGTCATCCAATACTCGACCGACGGTGAGACCTATCAGGAGTATAACGGCGAGTTCACGCTGAACGCCACCACCACCGTCTATGCCAAGGCTATGCTCAACAACGAGGTGAGCGAGATTGCCCAGAAGACCATCACCTTTGGCAAGGCTGTTCAGAACATCGCCGAGTTCAACGATTTGGAAGACAACGAAACCTTCAAGTTCAACGGAACAGTGACTGTTCTGGGCCAGAAAGGCAGCAACCTCTATGTCCAGGATGCCAACAATGGCATGCTCATCTACGGTACCACTAGCCAAACATACACTTTCGGCGACATTATTCCCGCCGGCTTCAAGGGCACAAAGACCACATTCAATGGTGCCCCCGAGATGACGAATCCCGCTGATTTTGCAGCCGCCACTGAAAATGTTAAGCCTACCGCTATTGAGATGACCATTGCCGATGTCACTCTTGATAATTTCGGCCGCTATGGTGTCATCCGTGGCGCAACCATCAATGGCGACAGTATCGTTGTTGGCAATGCCAAGGTTGCATACTTTAATCGCTTTGATGTTGACATCCCCACCGACGATGCCACCTACGATGTTTATGGTGTGGCAAGCTATTACAATGGTAATCAGTTCCTGCCCCTGAGCTTCAATAAGGTTGAGACTCCGGTTGAGTTCGGCATTCAGGTGACCCCCGTGGCCGGCGAATATACTGAGCCTGTGACTGTGGAAATCTCGACCACCGGTCTTGCAGAGGGCGAAGTGGCCACTATCACCTACACCATCGGCGATGGCGAGCAGCAGACTTACACCGAGCCGTTCACGCTGTACAAGAGCGCAACTGTCACTGTGATGGCAGAATGTGGCGACAAGTCAGACATCCAGGAGTATACCTACACCATCAACCTGCCGGCTCTCGCATTCACGATGACTCCCGAGCCCGGCACCTACCAAGGCGAACAGAATGTGACCATCGCTTGCACCAATGCAGTGAGTGACCTTACTGTGGTTTGGGCTTACACTCCCGAAGGGGGCAATCCCATCGAGGGCAACGAGACCAACATGACCTTCACCGCAGCCAAGAGTGGTGTGCTGACCATCATGGCCGAGGAGGCGAACACCGGTCGTGAATACAACACCCCCGATGAAGGTCTGACCTACACCATCACCGAGCCCATTGAGCTGGACGGCATGATTGTGTTCAAAGATAACGAGAACGATGGCAATCAAGTGCTGACAGCCGAAACCTACGCAGGGCAAATCGCCACGGGTGGTAACTATGTTGAGAGCATTAGCGAAGTCAGCAACGTGTATGCAGGCAAGACCGGTCTGAAGTTCTCGTCGAGCAAGAATAACGGCTCGATGACGCTGAACCTCACGAACACCTGGAACGCCACCAAGATTTCGTTCATCGCCAAGAACTATGGCAATGACGAGGCCACGATGACCGTGGGCGACAGCACGTTCACGCTGACGGCAGACTTCGCGCTCTATGAGTTGCCTTTCGAGAGCGCCCAGCAGATTGATGCCATCACCTTCGCCGCCACCAAGCGCGCCTACCTGAAGGTCGTCAACATCGAGGGCGAGCAGGTGGCTCCGCAACCCAGCTACGAAATCGCGCTGACCCCCGCTCCCGTTGCCGACAAGGTGTATAAGGCCGGTATCACGGTGACCGCCCAGGTGACTCCCGAGCTGCCCGAGGGTGCCAGCCTGAAGTATGTCTTTGCCGAGACCGGTGCCAGCGAGGAGGCCGCCGAGGCCGACTATCCCGAGGGTGGCATCAAGCTGTCGAAGAGCGGCACGCTCACCATCATCGCACGCGACGCCCAGAACGCCGAGCTGGCCCGCACGAGCGGCGACTACAACTTCGAGCTGGTGGGCGACCTGAATGGTGACGGCGTGGTTGACGTTCAGGATGTCAACTATCTGGTCAGCATCATCCTTGGCAAGATCAGGTTTGAGTAAGCCAACTCGCAGTGCCCGTTAGCCGGGCATAGTGACCGAAAAAGTTCGGCCGGGGCAGTTGCCCCGGCCGAACTTTTTTTGCCGCGAAAATGCGACATTAGGGACGGTTCTTTTTGACGCATTTTTCGCAATTACGCAACATTAGGGACGGTTCTTTTTGATGCATTTTTTGCAATTATGCATCATTAGGGACGGTTCTTTTTGATGCATTTTTTGCCTCAGGGCTGCTGTCTGCCGCCCTTTCAGGGCTTGGAGGCAGGGCGGTCATCTGCACCGGGGTTGCGCTATCGCTCCACCCCGGCCTGTGGTCTGCCAGCCCTTCGGGCTTGCTGTCGGACGGTAATTATGAATTGAGATGGCAGTGTTGCGGGCAACCTCCTCCAGACTCGTAATCGCAGAAGGGTCACCCCGGGCGAGCGGGGACGGCAAACATTCTGTTGTTGGCCCTCTTCGAGGACCGAAGTTACTCTTATAGCGTGGCCCCACGTCGCGCTAGTCTTCGACCAGCACGACGTGGGGTTAATACAGTTCGACCCCCGTCGGGGGTCGTGCTGGTCTTCGACCAGCGGTCCGCACGGTCGGCAATGCATCATTAGGGACGGTTCTTTTTGTTGCATTTTTTGCTTCAGAGCTGTTGTCTGCCGCCCTTTCAGGGCTTGGAGGCAGGGCGGTCATCTGCACCGGGGTTGCGCTATCGCTCCACCCCGGCCTGTGGTCTGCCAGCCCTTCGGGCTTGGTCGTGTCGATGTGGGAGCCGTCGATTCGGCTCGGCGCTGACGTGGCATGGCAGGCATCTGCCGTGAGAATGGCGGTCGCCGCACGCGCTCCCCTTCGTTGAGCCGTGAGTTGCGGCATGAAGAGGCGACGCATGCGGCGGCCGCCAGTAGTGAAATCGATGAAACAGTTGAGGTTTGTCAGTACTCCTCGGCATCGAAGAAGAAGTCATCGTCGGTGCTGGGATAGTCCGGCCAGATTTCCTCGATCGACTCGTAGGTGTCTCCCTCGTCCTCAATCTCCTGCAAGTTTTCTATGACCTCGAGCGGTGCGCCACTGCGCACAGCATAGTCAATGAGTTCCTCCTTGGTGGCTGGCCAGGGAGCATCCTCTAGTTTCGTAGCCAATTCTAGTGTCCAATACATTGTCTAATTCAGAATTAAAAATTAAGAATTAAGATTTTCTTCATTATCAGGATTGACATTCCCGTCATGGGGATGTGTTCAAAAAAGTGCGCAAAGGTACAAAGGATTTTACACACTACGCATTTTTGTCCCAATAAATTTCTTCGAATTGATGCGCGACATTGTTAAATCTTGCTAAAACGAAGAAGAAGTCGCTCAATCTGTTGAGGTATCGCAGCACGAGCGGGCTGACCGTTGCCTGATGGCTGAGCGTGATGACGCGGCGCTCGGCTCGGCGTGTGACTGTGCGGCAGATGTCGCACAGTGCGCTGAGGCGGCTGCCTCCGGGCAGGACGAACCCGCGGAATGGGGGCAGCTGCGCATCCATGTCGTCGATTTTGTGCTCAATGTCGGCGATGTCGCTCTCGCCGAGTCCATAGACCTTCTCGCCGTCGTTGGCATTCTCGGTGGCCAGGTATGCCCCGATGTTGAACAGCTTGTTCTGTATGCGCCGCACCAGCTGTGTCACTCCCTCAAGGTCTTCGATCTGTGGGTCGTTAGCCAGCAGGCCGATGTTGGCATTGAGTTCGTCTACAGTGCCATAAGCCTCGACCCGAGTGTCGTCCTTGCTGACGCGTGTTCCTCCGACGAGCGACGTGGTTCCCTTGTCGCCGGTGAGTGTATAAACTTTGCTTTTCATATTTGGTTGAGTTTTTCGATAAGTTCTTGTCCGTTGGCCACCACGACATATCGCTGCAGGTGCTTGTCGCGCGCAAACGGCGATTGCGCCATCTCGTCGAGATAGCGCAGCAGTGCGTCATACATGCCATGCAGGTTGACGACAACGATGATCCGCTGTTCGTCGCCGCTGACCACCAGCTGCGACAGTGTTGCAATCCACTCGTCGGCAGTGCCGAGCCCTCCCGGCAGCACGACAAAGGTGTCGGCCATCTGATACATCTTGGACTTGCGCTGGCCCAGGTCGTCGGTGTAGATGACCTCGTCGACAATCGGGTCGGTGCGGTGACGGAAGTTCTCGACGTTGACTCCGACGATGTGGCCACCGGCATCGTGGCAAGCCTGTGCCACGGCATGCATCAGCCCGGCATTGACACCGCCGTAGACCAGTGTATGGCCCTGCTCGCCCATCCACTTTCCGAGCGTTGCTGCCAAGTCATAGCATTCCTGGTCGAGCGCGCGTCGCGAGCTGCAATAAACTGCGATTTTCATTGTTCGTTTTTTCTTAAGTCAGTAACATCGTTTGGTGCCAGTGCAAAAGCCACCTGTTTGAAAGCATAGTGGTGGATGTCTCGGTCGGCTGCATGACGCAATGCCAGCATGCCATCGGGAGCGACATCGACAATGGTGGCTGCAAACTGCGTGCCATCTGGCATCAGAAACGTATGTGGCTGTCCATCATTGCGATAGAGTGCTGACAGATAGTCATGATGCAGTGCCGTGGTTCCCTGCTGCTCGACCCGCGCCAGCAGCTGCTCGAAGCGTTGACACACCAGCCGCATCACCTGCTCGACATCGTGGTCGCGGCCAGTGACCAGCGCCAGCGAGGTGGGGTTGGGTGCATAAGGGTCAAACTCGCGCTGGTTGATGTTGATGCCGATGCCAATGACCGAGTGGGCCACCCGACGTCCGTCAAGCGAGTTCTCGATGAGCATACCACAGATTTTGCGGTCGCCATGATAGATGTCGTTGGGCCACTTGACGGTGATGCGCTCGCCACTGAGCTGCTGCAGCACCTGGGCCACAGCCAGCGCTGCTGCCTCGCTGATGCAGAACTGCTCGCGTGCGGCGATGTCGTCGGGCTTATAGAGATAGCTGAATGTTGCGTTCATGCCGGGCTGTGCTAGCCATCGGTTGCCTTTCTGTCCACGGCCTGCCGTCTGACATGGTGTGTAGATGACCGTTCCACCGGACAGTTCGCCTGCCGCCGCCAACAGATAGGTGTTGGTCGACTCGACTTGCGCCAACTTGATAAATCTAGCCATAACAACGAATTATCTTTCTTTTAAACAACGAATTCACTTCCTTCTTCTTCAAAACAACGAACTGGAACGAATTGAACGAAATCTGCTCCCTTTATTTCAAAACAACAAACTGGAATGAATTGAACGAAATCTGCTCCCTTTATTTCAAACAACGAACTGGAACGAATTGAACGAAATCTGCTCCCTTTCTTTCAAACAACGAACTGGAACGAATTAAACAAAATCTAGTGGACACAAACTGGTTCGTTTTGTTCGTTTAAAGTTCGTTGTTTGGAAAAACAGCCAGCAAACTGGTTCGTTCGAGTTCGTTTAAAGTTTGTTGTTCGAAAATTGTCCAGAATTGGTTTAGAGTTTGTTGTCGGGGCTGGGGGAATTGAGAAATTGTTTCATTCGTCTGTAGGGCGGGAATAATCGCATTCGGTTAAGTTCTGTTTCACCAAAATTAATCAGATAGCCCAATTTGAGTCCACTTGCAGCCAAATAGCTAATCAGCTGAGCCTTGTGCACATTCAATACTTGAGCGACGGCCTTTACTTCGACAGCGATCGTCCCATAGCACAAAAAGTCAACGTAGAAGTCATGCCTCAAGACATGGCCTTCGTACTCAACTTGGAACCTTTTCTCATGCACAAAAGGAATCCCGCGCTTGGCAAACTCAATCGCCAAAGCCTCATGATAAAGCTCTTCGCCAAAGCCGCAGCCCAGCACGTCATGCACATGCATCGCAGCCCCCACGATGGCATAACTTTCTTCCTTATACAATAATTCAGCCATATTGTCACCTATTTTTAAACAACGAATTAAGTTTGCTGCCCGTTTCTCAAAACAACAAATTCATTACTTTTTCAAAACAACGAATTGAACGAAGTACTCTTCATTTTTTTCAAACAACAAACTGGAACGAAATAAACGAAATCTGCTCCCTCTCTTTCAAAACAACAAACTGGAACGAATTGAACGAAATTCTCTTCCCTTTCTTTCAAACAACGAACTGGAACGAATTAAACGAAATCTTGTGGAAATATACTAGTTCGTTTTGTTCGTTTAAAGTTTGTTGTTCGAAAAAACAGCCAACAGACTGGTTCGTTCGAGGTTTGTTGTTACTCGGGCAGGGTCATGGTGAGCAGGCGTGTGTCATCGTCGCGGACGGTGATGTCGACGCGCACCATGTCGTCGGGCAGCAGGCTGTCGATGCGTTCTGGCCACTCAATGAGGCAGATGGCTCCACTGTCGAGGTAGTCCTCAGTGCCGATGTCGATGGCCTCGGCCTCATTGTCGAGCCGATAGCAGTCGAAGTGGTAGATCAGTTCGGCCGTTGTGTCGCTTCGGTACTCGTTGATGATGGCAAACGACGGCGAGCCCGTCATGTCGCTCTCGACGCCCAGCGCTCGGCAGAGTGCGTTGATAAACGTTGTTTTCCCGGCTCCCATCTGTCCGTAGAAGCCATAGACTGTGTAGTCGCCCATGTGTGCCATGAACTGCTGGGCCGCCTGTTGCAGCTGGTCGAGCGACGGGATGTTGATTTCGATTTTCATAAGTCAAGAATTAAAAAAGGGGCTGACCCGCTAAGGTGGCAGCCCCACTATTTGTTCATAAGCGACATGGCGTCATGTCTCACTCGCCGGCCATAGCCTTTGCTCGCTCGATATACTTGTCCATGTTGACTTGATAGATTTGCTCGTACTGCGGGAATTGTGCCTTGATGGTCTCATAGATTTTGACCTCGTCGGCATACTTCTTCTGTGCATGTAGCACAGTCGCCTTCTTCAGCATGAACGTGGGCGCATAGACCTCGTTGTCGCCTGCCAGCTTGATAGCCTTGTCGAATGCCGACACAGCCTTGTCATATTGCTTGAGGTTGACATAGCAGTCACCGAGCAGTGACTGTGACGCCGGCCCGACGAGATTTCCATCCGGGTCATATTTCTCAAGATACTGCGCAGCCTCCTTGTTTTTTCCTTGCTGGTAGAGGATGATTGCTGCGTTAAGCGCAGCTCTCTCTGCAGGCTTGTTGCTGTAGGTGTCGACGACCTTCTCATAGTCCTTGAGTGCGTTGACAGTGTCTTGCTGCAGCATCTCCAGGTCGGCCTTTCCGATGAGTTCTTTTGCCTTCTTGACATTGGGGTTGTGGATGCCGTAGACATATCCCGCCACCAGCAGGACGAGCACAGCAGCAGCTCCCAGAGCCCAGTAGATGTACTTTTTGTTGTCTTCGAGACGTTGTGCTGCGGTCGAGAGCGACTCGGTCACTTCCTCGACAGTGGTGCGCACAGGTTCATTGTTTTTCTTTGCCATTGTTCTATCTTAATACTATTATTTTCGGTGTGAGTTGTCGAAACGACTTGCAAAAGTAGTAAAAACTTGACAACTGACAATTAATAAATGCCAAATATTTTTGTTTTGGGGCATTTTTTAGATTTTTTTTAAACCAAAAAGGCTCTTATTCCGAATTTTGGCAGTAACTTTGTGGTTTGAAGGCTCTGCTTTGAAGGCTTTCGGTTCTGTTCTGACAACACTCAACGAACAATCGAAATTGGAAACAACGTGTCCACAGTGCGGCAAGGTGATGAACGTCTCGCTCCAGGAACTGGCTCAGCGGGACGGTGTGGTGGTGTGTCCGCAGTGCCTGAGCGCCTATCAGGCTGTGGACGCTGGCACCTTGCCAGCTCCCCCGGCCGCGGTGCCGGCCCGTCAGCACTACTGTCCCCACTGTGGCGAGGACATCGGTCAAGGCATCAACTTCTGCCCCTATTGCGGCGGCCGCCTGCATGACACCGCCAGCGACACCCCTGCCCCACATGCCGTTGCCAGCACACAGCCGTCACAAGCCTCGGCCGAGACCAAGCGCCGCGACAGCTCGAGCGGCTCTCGCCACAGCAGCAACCACCACCGCCAGTCGTCACGTCGCCACAGCGACACAGACAGTGCCGATGCCGAAGCGCCGATGTTCGACTGGAAGCCAATGATACCGAGCTACCGTCTGGCGCAGCACCAGCGCCACGAGCCTGCCAGCCTGGGATTTCAGGCCTTTGCCATCGCCATAATCATAGCCCTGGTGGCCCTGCTGGTGTTCATCATCTACCACGCCATGCTGCTGCAGTGACCCCCGAGGCGGCCGCACATTGCCGCCACACCGATCGTGTGCCCTTGGCAACAACCCAACTACGCAAAAAACAACCAAAAGAATATGAGCAAAATCACCATCCTCTGGGCCGATGACGAGATTGACCTGTTGCGCCCACACATCATGTTTCTGAACAACAAGGGCTATGACGTGGTCACGGTCACCAATGGACGCGACGCGCTCGACGCCATCGAGGGTCAGCACTTCGACCTGATCATCCTGGACGAGAACATGCCCGGCATCAGCGGTCTGGAAGCGCTGCAACGCATCAAGATCGCGCAGCCCACGGTGCCAGTGATCATGATCACCAAGAGCGAAGAGGAGAACATCATGAACCAGGCCATCGGCAGCGAGATTGCCGACTATCTGATCAAGCCCGTCAACCCGATGCAGATTTTGCTGTCGATCAAGAAGAACCTGCACAGCACCGAGCTGGTGACCGAGAAGGTGACCGGCGACTACCGCCAGGAGTTCATGAACATCAGCCAGCAGATCGGCACAGCGCAGACCATCGAAGACTGGTATGCGCTCTACACCACCCTGGTGCGGTGGGAGCTGACGCTGAGCGCGACCGACACCGGCATGGCCGACATGCTGCGTATGCAGAAGGAGGAGGCCAACGCCGCCTTCTGCAAGTTTGTGCGCCGCAACTATGAGGCATGGGTCACCACCGACAATCACCCGCTGCGCAGCAACGACGTGTTCAAGAGCCGCGTGCTGCCGCTGCTGGACCAGGGCGAGAAAGTGTTCTTTGTGGTGATTGACAACTTCCGCCTGGACCAGTGGAAGACCATCAGTCCGCTGCTTGCCGACCACTATAACATCGCGCGCGAGGAACTGTACACCACCATCCTGCCCACCGCCACACAGTATGCCCGCAACGCCATCTTCTCGGGCCTGATGCCAATTGACATCGAGCGTATGTTCCCCGACCTGTGGGTCGACGAGGACTCGGAGGAGGGCAAGAATGTCAACGAGGCCCCCTTGATTCAGACCTTCCTAGACCGCTATCGCCGCAAGGTGCACTTCTCATATAATAAGGTGAACGATGTGGCCAGCGGCGAGAAGCTGCTTCAGAGTTTCAACTCGCTCAAGAGCTTTGACCTCAATGTTGTGGTCATCAACTTTGTGGACATGATGTCGCACGCTCGCACCGAGAGCAAGATGATCCGCGAGCTGGCCAACACCGACAGTGCCTACCGCTCGCTCACCGAGTCGTGGTTCCGCACGAGCTATGCCATCGAGCTGTTTAAGCGCATGGCAGACATGGGATATAAAGTGGTGGTGACCACCGACCACGGCACCATCCGCGTTGACACCCCTGTGAAAATCATCGGCGACAAGAACACCAACGCCAACCTGCGCTACAAGTTGGGCAAGAACCTGAACTACAACAGCAAGCAGGTGTATGAGATTTTGAAGCCGCAGCGCTATGGTCTGCCCTGCCCCAACGTGAGCACGGCCTACGTGTTTGCCCTGAACCATGACTTTCTGGCCTATCCCAACAACTACAACTACTACGTGTCCTACTACACCGACACGTTCCAGCACGGGGGCATCTCGATGGAAGAGATGCTCGTGCCGCTGATCACGCTGGTGCCGAAGTAGAGCGAAGGCTCCTTGCAAACGGAAGAAAAATCAGCCCGGCTGCTCGTGGTGCAGCCAGGCTGTGTGTTGTTTCAGGCATCGTGCGTGTGTTGTTTCATGCGGGCTTGTGGGCCGTGGCGCTACTTGCCGAAGTAGTCCTCGCTCGACTTTTTGAGGCGTCGGCGTTTCTCGTCGATCGAGGCGCACGGCTCGGCCATGCATGCCATCACCTTGCTGGCCCAGGACGCCCTGTAGCTTTTCTGGCGCATAAACATCGCGTGCGTACCCGCTTCGGTCTTGTCAAACTGCATGGCGTTGTCGATCGAGAGGCCGAAAGCCACAGCCTCGACATCATGGTCAGCCCCGATGTAGGCAAACAGCCAGCCTTCTTCCTTGTACTGTTCGATGAGCGCCTTGACCGTCTTGTGCGAGTATTCGCGCGACGCGTTCTCATATCCGTCGGTGATGATGGTGACGGCCACGGCACTGTCACGCTCGTCGATGGCCTGGTGGATGCGTGTGATGGTCTCGCCGACGGCATCGTAGAGCGGTGTCATGCAGCAGGGTCGGTAGTCGCGGTCGCCGAGGTCCTTGACATCGGCGATGGGCACCTGGTCGTAGATGAGTTTGCGCTCACAGCCGCAGAATGCCACCAGTGTCACATAGTTGTCTTGCTCGGGGTTCTTGAGTTGCTGGCTGCGTATGCTGGCCAGTGTCTCGTTGACTCCACTCACTGCCTGGCGAGCGATACTGCTCATCGACCCGCTCTTGTCCAGAATCATCACATTGTAAATCTTGGTCTTCATCGTTGTGTGTATTATTTGGGGTTGGTAACTGTGAATTGTTGTCCCTGACGGCGCGGCTGCGACACGACTGTCGTCCGCGCCCGATTGACGATGCAAAGATACAACCACCTGAAAACACTCTCTAGATTCTGCAACCTTGCAGTTTTTTAAGTCAGCAAAAAATGGCCATATCTCGGTTTTTTTAGCGAGATATGGACAGTTATGATGCATGGTGGGGCTGTGGTGTGCTGAAGGTCTGCACCTCGGCTATGGTGCCGACTTATTCACGGAACAAGTCATCCATGACGACCTCGTTCTGAACGACGCCCGAGTGTAGCCCGCTCACGATGCCATAGGTGGTCACCATGGTGTTGACCAGACTTTTGCGTGTGTGCGTTTCGGCACGAAACAGTGCCATGCGATTGCGCAATCGATCGGCGTATGCCTTTGTGATTGTATATGGCTCGACAGAGAATTTCATCTCACACAGGTTGATGACGCGGTCAGAACGGTCGATGACCAGGTCTACCTGCGTTCCTGGAGCACTTGTCGTGCCCAATATTCTCCACGAACTGGCAGTGGTCGCAATACCACTAATGCCCAATTTCTGCTTAATCTGGCTGAGATGTGCCAAGCAGATGGTCTCGAAACTGAACCCTTGCCACGACTCAACGGAATGCGAGTTCATGTTGTTGGTCCACCAATGCTCGTCCTTTGCGTTGTTGGCCATGACAAACTTGAAGTAAAACAACGAATATGGGTCACAGACGCGATAAAGCGTGTTGCGCACTGATGAATTGAAGCGTGCATAACTCTCAACAAAATCACAGCGCTCAAGATTTTCAAGCACCCTGGTGAGCGCACCGCCCGACAATTTGGTTTTCTGGGCAATCTCCGACCGAAGCAGACCGTCGCGCCGCTCAGCCAAAGCACGCACCACACTGACATACTTGTCGGCTTGATTGAACAACGCACCGAACAATTCGTCGAACTCCTCGCGCATGGGAGCGTTCTTTGCAAAGAACATCCGGTCGATATTCTGTGCCAAACTTTGCGACGGGTCCAATAAACTCATATAAAAAGGTACACCTCCCATCGCCATGTAACACTGCATGATAGTGTATCGATCCCATTGGCATCCAGCGGCATGCAGATATTGCTCGCACTCGGACAGTTTGAAAGGCCGCAAATAGATCTGCTCAGTGATGCGGTTGTATAATCCTCCCCGGTTGCGGATGAGTTTGTTGACCATCCACGACGTAGCCGACCCACAAGCGATGAAGAGGATGTCGTCGCGCTGTGCCGCCCAAGCATTCCAGAAATACTCTAACGCCTCGACAAACGCGCTGCGAGGCGAATCAATCCAGGGCATCTCATCGAAAAAGATGACCTTACGCTGCTGGCTAGGTTTTGACTCGATGAGCAGACGCAACTGACTGAAGGCATCGTCCCAATTGGACAACGCCGGAGCAAAAGCAGAACCACTGTAGTCCCTTAATTGTTCGGCAAACCGCTGCAATTGTTTCTGTGGTTTCTGTTTACGGGCACCAACGTATGTGAAAGTGAACCTGTCGGCAAACACATGATTCACCAGATAGGTTTTGCCAATGCGGCGACGGCCATAGACAATCACAAATTCAGACTTGTTGGACCGATATTTCCGCTCCAGCAAATCGACTTCTACGGTTCTTGCAATAATTTTGTTCATATTCATCATTTTGGGGACAAAAATACAAAAAAAATGAGATATGGACAAATATAATTCGACAAAAGTGGCCATATCTCGAAATTTTGGCGAGATATGGTCAGTTATAACTCAACAAAAGTGGCCATATCTCGAAATTTTGGCGAGATATGGGCAGTTATAACTCAACAAAAGTGGCCATATCTCGGTTTTTAGTTGAGATATGGGCAGTTTTGAGGCATGGCAGGGCGGTGCCTATGGACGCTGAAAAAGTAAATGACCGCAAATTGCGCGAAACTTTTTTTGAACTGCGAAGTACGCGCGAAGTTTTTTTGTTCTTGTGTTCTTTTGTCCTTTAACCGCAAAGTACGCACAAAACTCTTTTGTTCATGTGCTCTTTTGTCTTTGACCAGCCAGATTTGAAATCAGACCGAACGGGTGGTTTTTACATAGGTGTCAGTTGCGACAAGGCTAGAGCCAGAGGTCGAAGTGCTCGCGGGGGATGGCGGGACGGGCGACAAGGATGGCGGTCTTGTGGTTGGTGTAGCTGTGGCCGTGGGGCATCATCGTCTTTGCCTCGTGCCACAGTTGGTTTATCGCTGTGTCGCGGTGCAAGTTGCGGATGATGATGACACACTCGCCCTGCAGCCACTCGTCGAGCACACGCTGCAAGATTGCGGCCCGTTCGGGGTCGGGCAACGCATTGATGACAACAAAGGGCAGCTTGGGGCGGTCAATGAATGCCGCCATGTAGTCGAAAAGGGCTATCTTCAGCTCGACGTAGGGCAACACGCGGTCGGCTAGTTTGCCGAGCTGCCCCACGATGTCGTCCAGTCGCTTTTTGTCGCCGCAAGTATATGCGTCGGTCAGGCTGGAAGGCATCAGCATTGCGGCAATGGTGAGCGCACTGTCGGCCCCGACGAGCAGAATGTGCTGTGGGGCGAAGTGGCTCGTGATGCGAAACAACAGCTGTGCATCATGGTCGCTGATGAGGTTGTTCTCGCCGCTGTCCAGCAATGTTTTGCGCAACCGCCGCAGGTCATCGTAGGCATAGTAGGGCAAACGTTCGCCCAGCACCTGTGTTACAAAGCGGTAGGCCGACGGCGAGTGTATGCCGAAGCCGCGGCTGCGGTGGTGCCTCGCCAATGCTGTGCGGTATCGTTTGAGCAGATCCACGTCAGTGCTTGTTATCGTTGTCTCTGCCCCGTGCGATGCGCCGCAGCTCGTGATCGATGGCAAAGCCGACATACATCATCAGCGCCGCACCTGCCATGAGGAATGCCACCCAGTTGGTGCTCCACTCGGTCTGCCCCTTGTTCCAGAACATGACCGCCGAGGCACAGAACATCAGTGCACTGACGATGTTGATGCGATAGAGTCGCCGGATGCGCAGGTTGTCGCAGTCGCCCAGCCTGACGGCCTGTGCCACCCTGACGGCCAGCACGACGATCGCTGCGGCGGCAAAGGCCCACCGCATCCACGGCTCGGCGACATTGAGCAGCGGCAGCAGCGCCATGGCCAGGATGACTAGCATGCCCAGCATGAGTGCGATATTGAGTGTATTGTCGTTCATTATTGCCTGTTTTTTTAGTTGTTAGTTTTTAGTTGTTAGTTTTTAGTTGTTAGTTTCGAGTATTCGAGCAATCGAGCAGTCGAGCAGTCGAGTTAACGGCTAACGGCTAACGGCTAAAGTCCAAAAACTAACGTCATCATGGGATGTCGGTGATAAAGACTTCCTCGTTGGTCCGCTTCATGCCATATTGCTCTCGAGCAATCTTCTCGAGTGTCTCGCGGTCGGTGTGCAGCTCGTTGAGCTTTGCCTCGTAGATTCTGGCCGAGTCCTGGTTGTTCTTGATTTCGACCTTGAGATCATTGATTTGCTGCTTGTAGCTGTTGATGCGCATATAGTTGTTCTCGCCGAAGAAGAGCAGCATCAGGATGAAAGCCACAAAGATGACGAATGGCACGTTGAGCCATCGCGGAATCCATTTGGGTCGTTGAAATTGCATAGCTGGGAATACTTGGATTTCTGGGAATTTTGGGAGATCTGGGAGGGCTGGGAGTCAGCCATTAATTGGCTATTAACCAACAAAACTACTTGAGGAGGTCGGGGCGTAGGCGGCGCGTTCGCTCCAGGGCCTGCTCCATCTTCCACTCGGCAATCTTGGCATCGTTGCCGCTGAGCAGGATGTCGGGCACTCGCCAGCCATTGAACTCGGCCGGGCGTGTATAGACCGGCGCCTCGAGCAGGTTGTCCTGAAACGAGTCGTTGAGGGCACTCTGCTCGTCGCCAATGGCTCCGGGGATGAGCCGGACGATGCTGTCGGCGATGACTGCTGCCGGCAGCTCTCCACCAGTGAGGACATAGTTGCCGATTGATATCTCGCGTGTGACCAGATGCTCGCGCACACGGAAGTCCACCCCCTTGTAGTGCCCACAGAGGATGATGATGTTTTGGCACAGCGACAGACTGTTGGCCATGGGCTGGTCCAGTATGTCGCCGTCGGGCGAGGTGAAGATGACCTCGTCGTAGTCTCGCTCGCTTTTGAGCTGCTCGATGCATCGGTAGATGGGCTCGATCTGCATGACCATTCCCGCCTCTCCGCTGAAGGGGTAGTCATCGACCTTGCGGTGCTTGCGCAGCGACCAGTCGCGCAGGTTGTGTATATGGAACTCGACCAGGCCCTTGTCCTGCGCTCGCTGCAAGATGGAGCAGTGCAGCGGCGAGTCGAGTGCCTCGGGCATGACGGTGAGGATGTCTATTCGCACGAGATTAAGAATTAAATAATCATTAAGAGTAGTCTAGAGGGTCTAGATTGTCTAGAGGGTCTAGAAAAAGCCTACAAAGTTAGTGTGTTTTTTTGAGATTATGGCGAGTTTATGGCAAAAAAGTGGGGGCAACCCCTAAAAGTTGCCCCCATGTGCGGCCAGCGCGTCGCCAAGCGATCAGCGCACGACAATCTTCTTGCCGCCCTGGACATAGATGCCCTGGGGCAGAGAGGTGGTGTCGTGGCCCATGACGCGACCGTCCAGGCTGTAGACTGTGGTGTCGGCAGCATTGCCGGCAGTGCGCACGTTGCTCACACCGGTGTTGACGCTCTCGTCGACGGCGATGTCGTCAACGGCCAGCATCATGTTGTCGGCGTCGCTGATGGCGTGGATGCCAAAGCGGTAGTTGCCCTCGGTCGAGATCCACACATCGCCCTTGAGCTCGATGAAATCGCCCGATGCGACCTCGGTGGGCTCGATGACGACGGTCTGCAAGGCCTCGGCAGTGGGCTCGGTGCCCATCATCACCTCGATGCGCTCGGGCATGGTGGCGGTGAAGCTGCGTGCCTTGACGGTGAAGGTGTAAGCCTTGTCGGCCGGCATGTGGATGGCGGGTGTGATGAGCCACTCGTCGGCGGCGTTGGTCATCGACCAGTTGTAGTTGACATATCCGCTCATCGTGTTATAGACCCAGGTGGTGCCGTCGTTATTGGCGTCGATGATGGTGTAGTCGGCCATCGACGTGCTCGAGCCGAACGACTCGAGGTAGGGCACCTCATAGGCGCTGCCACTCTTGCTGCGCGTCAGGGTGAAGTCGCTGATGGCCTGCATCAGATAGACGGTGCTCTTGCTAGTGTTTAGCAGGATGAACTGTGTGTCGTTGCTGAATGTCTCGGTGGTCTCGTCGTAGGTCAGCACCAGCGGCTGGATCTCGCTGGTGTTCATGCGGTTGACCGCCACCATATAGACAGCGTTGCCAGCCAGCGTGCCCAGATATTGTCCGCTCTCGAACGTCACGGTGCTTCCCTGACGCGTGCCCTTGATCCAGGCATTGGGCATGTCGGCCAGAATGCCCTGGACATACATGTCGTTGCCGTCAAAGGCCACGTTGGTGTTGTATTGCAGCTCACCGCCCTGATACTCAGCCCCCTTGAACTTATAGACCTCGGTGGTCAGTCCGTCGGGCAGCACCACGGGCTCGTCGGTGATGGCGGGGGTGTAGACACTGCTGTAGTCGGCAAATCCAGCCCACTCGTTGCTCTCGGCCCAAACGGCCCCCAGGCAGAGGTACTTGCCAGTGCCATTGAGCGTGATCTTGTCGTCAGTGATGGTGTAGGTCACCTGCGTTGTCGACAGCACCGAGAACTCCTCGTAGTCCTCGTCATACTCCACCATCTTGATGGCGATGGGCTGCCCAACCTCGGTGTCATACTGGATGTTCTGCCCCAGAGGCAGTGTGATGGTGGTTCCGTCGTCGCTCAGCGTTCCCTTGACCCAAGTGTTGACGATGAGTTTGCTGAGCGGGTCCTTGATATAGACCTCGTTTCCGTCGGCAAAGACGACATCCATCGTTCCTGTCTGCGCTCCACGGCGCGGATAGTCGCTGACCACATAGTAGGCATAACCCGCACGGTCATAAGTTTTGAGCTCGCCAGCCGGCTGCTCGGTGATCACACCATAGTCACTCAGTGCGTCGGCCCAACCAGCAGTTGCCGCCATGATCATGAGTGCCGAAAGTAAAAATTTCTTCATAATCAATTGTTAATGGTTTTGTTGATGAATAAATAAGAAAAACATGGCACAAAGGTAGTGCAAATCATGTTATCGTAAATTTAAAAAAGGTAAATTATTCCAAAACGGCTTAAAGTCTCAACCAACGGTTTATCGTCTAAAATTGTGCGATAAAGTGTGTTCAACCAGAAAAAAAACACCAAAAAATCAGTTTTTTTGGCCCTATCATTGTGGGAATGGGAAAAAAATTGTACTTTTACAGACTTTTTTGAATACAAGCTAATTTCAACAATAACTAATTAACTTTACTAGCAAGTGAAGACACTGTACATCGAAGATCTAGAGAAGATTCGTAAGAGTGCCCAGGCGGCCCTCTTGCTGAGAGAGCAAAGTGCTTCTGAGACCTCCGAGCAAAGTTGTGGTCTGGCTTGCGGCACTCCCCACCTGCAGCTGCTGTGCTGCGGTGGCACGGGCTGCAAGGCCTCAAACAGCCATAAGATTGTGGAGAATCTGCAGAAGGCCATCGAGGAGAACGACATCGCCGACAAGGTGGATGTGGTGACCACTGGCTGTTTCGGTTTCTGTGAGAAGGGCCCGATTGTCAAGGTCATCCCCGACAACACGTTCTACACCCAGGTGACTCCTGAAGACGCCGAAGAGATTGTCAAGTCGCACATCATCGGCGGCAAGCGCGTCGAGCGACTGCTGTATGTCGACCCCAAGAGCGACCAGCACGTGAGCGACAGCAAGCACATGGACTTCTACCGCAAGCAGATGCGTATCGCTCTGCGCAACTGCGGCACCATCGACCCCGAGAACATCGAGGAGTACATCGCCCGCGACGGCTACCAGGCCCTGGCCAAAGCCTTGACCAAGCAGACGCCCGAGGAGGTGATTGAGATCATCAAGAAGGCCGGTCTGCGCGGCCGCGGCGGCGCCGGTTTCCCGACAGGCATGAAGTGGGGTTTTGCCCGCACCTATCAGGCCGAGAAGAAGTATGTGGTGTGTAATGCCGACGAGGGCGACCCCGGTGCCTTCATGGACCGCTCGATCATGGAGGGCGACCCCCACTCGGTGGTCGAGGCAATGATGATCTGCGGCTACTGCATCGGTTCGAACAACGGTCTGATTTATATCCGTGCCGAGTATCCTCTGGCCGTGCATCGCCTGCGTGTTGCCATCAAGCAAGCTCGCGAGCTGGGTCTGCTGGGCCGCAACATCTTTGGCACCGACTTCAGCTTTGACATCGAGATTCGCTATGGTGCCGGTGCTTTTGTGTGCGGCGAGGAGACCGCTCTGATCCACTCGATGGAAGGCAAGCGCGGCGAGCCCACGCTCAAGCCGCCTTTCCCTGCCGAGAGTGGCTATATGGGCTACCCGACCAACGTCAACAACGTCGAGACGCTTGCCAACGTGCCAGTGATCCTGACTCGTGGTGCCGACTGGTTCTCGTCGATTGGCACCGAGAAGTCCAAGGGCACCAAGGTGTTTGCTCTTGCCGGCAAGATCAACAACGTCGGTCTGATTGAGGTTCCGATGGGCACGACCTTGCGCGAGATTATCTATGAGATTGGCGGTGGCGTGAAGGGCGGCAAGAAGTTCAAGGCCGTTCAGACGGGTGGTCCTTCTGGCGGTCTGCTGACCGAGAAGCACCTTGACACTCCCATCGACTATGAGAGCCTGACAGCAGCCGGTTCGATGATGGGCTCAGGTGGCATGATTGTCATGGACGAGGACGACTGCATGGTGTCGGTTGCCAAGTTCTACTTGGAGTTCACCTGCGAGGAGTCTTGTGGCAAGTGTACGCCTTGCCGCATCGGCAACAAGCGCCTGCTAGAGACGCTGACTCGCATCACCGAGGGCGATGGCACGATGGAAGACCTCGAGACGCTCAAGACGCTGGGCGAGACGATCAAGGACACGGCTTTGTGCGGTCTTGGCCAGACGTCTCCCAACCCTGTGCTGTCGTCGCTCAACAACTTCTATGATGAGTATGTCGAGCATGTGAAGAAGCACATCTGCCGTGCCGGCCAGTGCAAGGCGTTGTTGACCTACACCATCTCGCCCGAGAAGTGCAAGGGCTGCGGTGCCTGCAAGAAGAACTGCCCTGCCGACGCGATAATGGGCGATGTTCGCAAGCCTCACGTGATCAACCCGTACAAGTGCATCCGCTGCGGCATGTGCAAGTCGCGCTGCAAGTTTGATGCCATCCAAGTTTACTAAATAAAACCTCCGACACATCATGGAAGAGAAAAAGATTCAACTGACCATCGACCGTCACGTTGTCGAGGTCAATCCTGATATGACACTGCTCGAGGCCGCCAAGACCGTCGGCATCGAGATTCCGACGCTGTGCCACATGGACCTCAAGGGCACCTGCGTCCAGAACAAGCCCGCCTCGTGCCGCCTGTGTGTGGTGGAGGTTGAGGGCCGCCGCAACCTGGCTCCTGCTTGCGCCACCAAGGTCATGCCCGGCATGGTTGTTCACACCAACTCGGGTCGCGTGATCCGTGCTCGCAAGACCATTGCCGAGCTGATATTGAGTGACCACCCTAACGACTGTCTGACTTGCCCGAAGTGCAGCGACTGCGAGCTTCAGCGCCTGGTGATGCGTTTCAACATCCGCGAGATGCCGTTCAACGGTGGCGAGCAGAGCGTGCGCAAGAACGAGCTGACGCTGGCCATCAAGCGCAACATGGACAAGTGCATCTATTGCCGTCGCTGCGAGAGCATGTGCAACAATGTTCAGAGCGTGGGTGTGCTGGGTGCCGTTCGCCGCGGTTTCAACACCACGATAGCCCCGACGTTCGACAAGATGTTCACCGACACCAACTGCACCTATTGCGGCCAGTGTGTGGCGGTTTGCCCCGTGGGTGCGCTGACCGAGCGTGACTACACCGACCAGCTGATGCACGACATCACCGACCCCGACAAGGTCGTCATCGCTCAGCCCGCTCCCGCCGTTCGCTATGCGCTGGGCGAGGAGTTCGGCATGGAGCCTGGCACTGTTGTCACCGGCAAGCTTGCCACGGCCCTGCGCGACCTGGGCTTCGACTATGTGTTTGACACCGACTTTGGTGCCGACCTGACCATCATGGAAGAGGGTGCCGAGATACTTGACCGCCTGCAGCGCCATCTGAATGGCGACAAGGACGTCAAGCTGCCCATCATGACCTCGTGCTGCCCGGCATGGGTCAACTTCTATGAGCACGAGTTCCCCGACCTGCTCGACTATCCGTCGAGTGCCAAGTCTCCGGCTCAGATGTTCGGCGCGATCGCCAAGACGTACTGGGCCGATAAGATGGGCATCCCTCGCGAGAAGCTGGTTGTGGTGTCGATCATGCCCTGCTTGGCCAAGAAATATGAGTGCGCCCGCGACGAGTTTAAGGTCAACGGCAATCCCGACGTGGACTACAGCATCTCGACGCGCGAGCTGGCCCGCCTGATCAAGCGCGCCAACATCAAGTTTGCCAACCTTCCCGACGGCGACTTCGACTCACCGCTGGGCGAGTCGACCGGCGCTGGTGCCATCTTTGCCGCCTCGGGTGGCGTGATGGAGGCCGCCCTTCGCACGGTGTATGAGGTGTACACCGGCAAGACACTGCCCAAGATCGAGTTTGAGCAGGTGCGTGGTCTTGAGGACGGCATCCGCGAGGCGACGATTGACCTGGGTGGCTTTGAGCTGAAGGTGTGCGTTGCCCACACGCTGAGCAACGCTCGCAAGGTGATGGACCGCCTGCGTGCCGGCGAGCTCAACTATCATGTTGTTGAGGTGATGGCTTGCCCCGGCGGCTGCATCGGCGGTGCCGGCCAGCCCTACCACCACGGCAACATCGAGATTCTCAAGGCCCGTCAGCGTGCCGTCTACTGCGAGGACGAGGGCAAGAAACTGCGCAAGAGCCACGAGAATCCCGACATCCAGAAGCTGTATGCCGAGTTCCTTGGCAAGCCTCTGAGCGAGAAGTCTCACCACCTGCTGCACACCACCTATCACGACAAATCAATCCACTAATTTATCAGAACCGAGATGCAAGAATCAAGCGACACGAAGCGAGATGTCTAGTCTCAATTCTTACAACTTCATTCTGAATTCTCAATTCTCAATTTGAATAAAGATATGGCAAAAGAAATAAAACTGGCTTGTAACGTGATTGAGCAGGTGGAGGCCATCTGCGACAAGCACGGCAACCAACCTGGCGAACTGATCAACATCCTGCACGAGGCTCAGTCGCTGCACGGCTACCTGCCCGTTGAGATGCAGCGCGTGATTGCCCGCAAGCTGGGCATCCCAGCGCAGAAGGTCTATGGCGTGGTCACGTTCTACTCGTTCTTCACCATGACGCCCAAGGGCAAGCACCCGATTTCGGTGTGCCTTGGCACAGCATGCTATGTCCGTGGCTCCGAGCGTTTGCTCGACGAGATCAAACGCGTGCTCAACATCGAAGTTGGCGAGACGACGCCCGACGGCAAGTTCTCGCTCGACTGCCTGCGCTGTGTGGGTGCCTGCGGTCTTGCCCCTGTGGTGATGATCGGCGAGAAGGTCTATGGCCGCCTGCAAATCTCTGAGGTCCGCAAGATTTTGGACGAGGTATCGGCCAACGACTAATCATTGCATTTAGAGCCAAGTACCGGGTCTGGCGAACACAAAAGTGTTCGCCAGACCCTTTGTTCAACCACTATTTAGTGCCGAAAATGTTGTCGGTGTCGGCAAAAAGCAGTAATTTTACACCCCGAAAAGCTCGAGCATGAGTGCTCGTGATGTTCCTCATGCCATTAACCAGGTCACGTTCAGCGCATTTGACCTTTAACAACCAGAATAATCAGAACACAATGAACAACCAACCCTCACAGCAACCCGTGGCGCCCCATGTTGCGTATGGCCTTAAGGCCAACGACCATGTGCAGATAGTGTGCTGCTCGGGCAAGTCGTGCCGCAAGCACGACAGCGAAAAAATCATCGAGACTTTCAAGATCATGCTGCATGCCCACGGCATCGACGACATGGTGGATGTGGTGACCGCCGGATGCCTGGGTTTCTGTGCCAATGGTCCGATCGTGCGCATTCTTCCCGAGAATGTGACCTACACGCAGGTCAAGCTTGAGGACGTGAATGTGATCGTCGAGAAGCATGTGGTTCGCGGCGAGCTGGTCACCGAGTTGTCATACGCCCATGTCACAGCCCACCACATCGAGGTCGAGTCGCAGCACTGGAGTTCGTTCAAGCGTCCGGTTTCGCTCGACTCGATGCTTCACAACTACATCTATGAGATCGGTGGCAAGCGCTTCCTGAACGTGCTTTCCTACGCCATCGATGCCACGAAGTGCCGTGGCTGCACAGCATGCAAGCGAGGTTGCCCGGTCAATGCCATCATGGGCAGTGTCAAGCAACCTCATGTGATCAACCCGTATAAGTGCACCGTGTGCGGCAAGTGCAAGTCACGTTGCAAGTTTGGCGCCATCGATGGTCCCATCGGTGTGCTGGACGAGCGCAACTCGATCAACGATGTGCTGGCCGACATTGCCGACACCGACAAACTGGTGGTCGCTCAGACCGCCCCTGCCGTGCGCTATGCGCTGGGCGAGGAGTTCGGCATGGAGCCTGGCACTGTGGTGACAGGCAAGATGATCACTGCCCTGCGCATGCTGGGTTTTGACTATGTGTTCGACACCGACTTTGGCGCTGACTTCACCATCATGGAGGAGGCTACCGAGCTCATCGAGCGTCTGGACCGTCTGATCGCCGGCGACAAGGATGTGAAGTTGCCGATGACCACGTCGTGCTGCCCGGCATGGGTCAACTTTTTTGAGAACGACTACCCCGACTTGCGCGAATATCCGTCGACCTGCAAATCGCCGGCACAGATGTTCGGCACCATCGCCAAGAGCTACTGGTCTGAGAGCATCGAGATTCCGCGCGAGAACATCTCGGTCATCTCGGTCATGCCCTGCCTGGCCAAGAAATATGAGTGCGCGCGCGACGAGTTTATCTACGACGGTGTGCCCGACGTGGACTGCAGCATCACCACGCTGGAACTGGCCGAGATGATCAAGGCTGCAGGCATCGACTTTGCCTCGCTCGAGGACGGTGAGTTTGACCAGCCCCTGGGCGATGCGACCGGTGCCGCCTCCATCTTTGGCACCACGGGTGGCGTGACCGAGGCCGTGTTACGCACTGTCTATGAGAAGTTTACCGGCAAACCCCTGCCCACCATTGAGTTTACTGAAGTTCGCGGCATGGACGGCATCCGCGAGGCCAGCATCGACCTCAATGGTTTTGAGCTGAAGATTTGTGTGGCCCACACGCTGAGCAACGCGCGCATCCTGATGGACAAACTGCGGGCTGGCGAGCTGCAATATCACATGATTGAAGTGATGTCGTGCCCCGGCGGCTGCATCGGCGGCACCGGTCAGCCCTACCACGAGGGTAACATCGGTGTGATCGAGGCACGCCAGCGGGCGATGTACAACGACGACACGCGCCACCGTGTGCGCAAGAGCCACGAGAGTCCTGCCGTGCAGCGCGTCTACGACGAGTTCCTGGGCCTGCCTGGCAGCAAGCGGGCGCACAAGCTGCTGCACACCCGCTTCCGCGACAAGTCTATTCTATAGTTCTGGGAGAGCTGGGAGAACTGGGAGTTCTGAGAGAACTGGGAGACAAACAAAGCGGCGGTGCGTCCCGACTGTGGGGCGCACCGCTGCATAGTGTAGAGAGTAATGTGTGTTTTTCTTTTACTTTGAGGGCTCGGTGGGTGCCGCAGGGGTATCCTTCGGTCCCTCGTGCTTGCGGACGATGCTGGCCAGGTCGACACCGACGGCGCTCTTGACCGTGTCGTTGACTTGGGCTAGCACCACTGGCAGTGTGCCGGTGATTGAGCCGATGCCCGTGCCCTGGTCTCCGCCGGTGCTGTAGATGTTCACGCCCTGGATGGTGGACACCTGCTCGGCGATGTTGCGGGTGATCTCGGGCAATTTCTCAATGACCATCTGTGCCACAGCTGCGTCGTTATACTTCTTGAACGCTTCGGCCTTCTTCTCCATAGCTTGTGCCTCGGCCTCGCCTTTCTTCTGCACGGCGTAGGCCTCTGCCTCTCCTCGTGCCTTGATACCCTCAGCCTCTTGCAACATTGCAAACTTCTGTGCCTCAGCTTTAGCGCGGATGGCCTCAGCCTCCTGCTCGGCCTCGTAGCGTTGTGCCTCAGCCTCGCGTTTGCGTTTCTCAAGGTCAGCCTCGGCGTTTTTCTGAATCTGGAACTTCTCGGCCTCGGCTTGGATCTGCAGCGAGTAGCGGTCGGCATCGGCCTGCTTGTTGACCTCGGCCAGCAGCTGGTTCTCGCGGATTTTGATTTGCTCGGTTGTCAGGTCCTGCTCCTTGCGTGTGCGCGCAATTTGTGCCTCGACCTCCTTCTCGTTGAGCACCTTCTGCTGCTCCTGCTCCTGTATGCGATAGGCCGCGTCGGCCTGTGCCTGCCGTGTGTCTGCCTCCTGCTTGAGGTCTGCCCTTCGGATGGTTAGCTCGTTCTGCCGCTCGGCGATGGCCGTCTGCGATGCCACGGTGGCATCGTTGGCCAGTTTTTCGTTCTCGGCCTTGGCCTGGGCGATGTCCTTCTCGGCCTGCGCCTTGGTGATGGCGGCGTTCTTGCGGATGGTCCAAGTGTTGTCGGCACCCAGGTTCTCGATCAGTCCCAGTTCGTCGGTGATGTTCTGCACGTTGAAAGCCAGAATCGAGATACCCAGCTTGGCCATGTCGGGAGCGGCCTTGTCCATGACCTGGTTGCTGAATCCGTCGCGGTCGACATTCAGTTCCTTCAGCCCCTGGCTGCCGATAAGCTCACGCAGGTTGCCCTGCAAGGTGTCCTGGAGCTGTGCCGAGATGGTGCTGGCATCCATGTTCAGGAAGTTTCGTGCAGCCAGTCGCACTCCCTCGGGTGTGGGTGTGACAGCGACCTTGGCCACGGCATCGACGTTGACGTTGATAAAGTCGTTGGTCGGGACACTGCGCTCGGTTCGGATGTCGACCGTGAGCTGGCCCAGATAGACCTTGTCCAGACGCTCGAAGATAGGTATCTTCACACCGCCGGCACCGATGAGGATGCGGGGCTCGCGCTTGATTCCCGATATGACGTATGCGGTGCTGGGGGGCGCTTTGACATAACATGTGAGCAGAATCACTAACAGTAGCACAATGATAACGGCGGCTACTACACCTATTTCAAATAGTCCCATATAGTTGTTAGTTTTGAGTTGTTAGTTATCAGTTATCGGTGCGCGCTTTTATGATTTTATTAGCAAAAATCATGCCAATCAATATAAAAAGAGAGGGAAAAAGCATTTTCCACCCTCTTTGGGTTTATCTGCCCCCTTCCCCTGCAAGGGGAGGGATTCTTGTAGTAAAGTAGTAGGGTATAGGGTAGTAAAGTAGTAGGGTAGTAAAGTAGTAAAGCCGTTACCTTCGCCGGGTGACTTGGCGGTTGAACGGGGGAGCTGGTTACCAACTCTGACGGTCAACCCCTCCCCTCACCCCTCCCCTGCCAGGGGAGGGGAAAAGAGGAATTCTCACTCCCCTGCCAGGGGTGAATCGCTGAAGTGGGAATTATCGACCAGGTTGTTGGCCACCTTGACCGCCCTGCTGGCCGCCACCAGCACTGCTGCCACCCACCACATCGTTGTTGTCGATGGTGGCACTGGTCTTCTTGACCTGGGTGCGCAGCGACCCAAAGCGGTAACTGACCGATATGCCGAACGAGCGCGAGCGATAGCTCTGTCGCGCGAATCCCGTGTAGTCGCCCTGCGTGAAGTCGCTCTGCCATGTGCTGTATCGGCCCGAGAACGGGCGCTGTGCATTGAGCCTGACTGTCAACCGGTCTTCCTTGAGGAACGAGCGCTGCAGCCCGAAGCCATAGAACCATGAGGTAGTTCCCTTGCTGTACAGGCCATCTCCGCCTCCGGTCCACTCGCCCACGTTGGCCGTGAGACGCAACTTCCACGGCAACTTTTGTGTCAACTGGGTGTAGAAGAACGAGTCCCAATATTTGTTGGTCAGGTTGAGGTCGCTGCTGCGCAGGTGGTTGTACCCCACATTGCCGTTGAACATCAGGCTGGTGCCGTCGACCACCTGCCATTGCACATAGCCGTTGAGGTTGACATTGCGGCTGCTGAGCGTGTTGGCGTAGGTGGTGTGGTCGATGCCGTCGACTCGCGACTGCACCTGCGTGATGCCATTGTTGCTGAACGAGCATCCCGGCACGATGTTGAAGGTGACCTTTGGGCTGATGAACATATAGGTCAGGCTGAGTGAGTAGTTGCGGGCACTGTTGAGGTGCGAGTTGCCGTAGGTCATGGTGGTGGGAGTCTCGATGACTGCCGGGTTCAGATAGTTGATGCCCGGTCGGGAGATGCGTGTGGCAAATGCCAACTTGAGGCTCTGCATCATGGTGATCTGGTAGTTGACGCTGGCACTGGGCACCCAGTCGCTGAGGTTGGTGTGGAAGTTTTTCTCCTTTCCATCGGGGTACTTGCCGCTGAGGTGACTCCACTCATAGCGCAGTCCGGCACGTGCGCTCCATTTGCCCTTGCGATAGGTGTAGCTGGCGTAGGCCGAGCCGACCTGCGTCAAGTGGTCGAACAGGGTGACTATCGGGTCGATGCCCTCGCTGTCGTAGGCAAAGCGGGTGTTGCTGCCGTTGGAGCGATAGATATACTTCAGTCCGGTCTCGATGGTGTTGTACTTGGCAAAGGGGCGGGTCCAGTCAAGTTGCAGGGTGTGCTCCCAGAATTTCTCCTTGCCGCGGTTGAAGGTGCCGGGATAGTCGACGGGCATGTCGACCTTGTAGAGGTAGACTGTCTCGCTGGCCGAGCGGTTGCGCGAGGTCGAGAGCATGTAGCTCAGCGTGAATGCTTCACCCTTGGTGTGCGTTTTGTGCTCATAGTCAAAGCGGCCGTTGAAGTTGTAGTAGCTGTTGAGCGGCATGTGGCTATGCTCGGTGTAGCTGTACATTGGGCTGCCGGCTGCATCGGTGGCGCGCCACCACTGGTCGGTGTCGCCGGTGTAGTTGTAGTAGTAGCCACCAAACGACAGGGTGAGCAGGTTGAGCGAGTCGGCCTCGAAGCTCGACTCGATGTTACCGTAGTGCACATTGACCCGCGAGTCTCCCTCGCTGTTCATGGCCAGCTGGTGCCCGTCGGTGTAGTTCTGCTCGCGCATTCCATGGCTCTTGTTGCCCGAACGGTTGCGGTGGTGCATACCGTAGTTGACGCTTGTGACCCATCGTCCGACCTGGGCGGTGACGTAGGCATTGGCGTTGGGCGATCCGGTGTCGTCGATGCCAGCGCTGACAGTGCCCGTGACACCCTTGACGGCAGTGTTGTCGTTGAGCACGATGTTGAGGATGGCTCCCACGCCCTCGGCATCATACTTGGCACCGGGTTCTGTGATGACCTCGATGCGCTTGATCATGCTGGCAGGGATGGCCTTGAGCACCTCCTTGGGGTTACTCGAGATGCTGGGGTCAGGGTGACCGTTTTTGTAAATTTTGAAGTTTGTGGCTCCCTTGACGCGGATGTTGTCCTCGGCATCGACAGTGACTAGCGGCACCTTGCGCAGCATCTCGAGCACAGTGCTGGTCTTGGCATCGCCGTCGGCCTGCACGTCGTAGGCCAACCGGTCAATCTCGGCCTTGACCAGCGGGCGGATGGCTTTTACCTCGACCTCGCTCAGGTGCTTGAACGTGGTGTCGTTGAGTATGGAGTCGATCTCGGCCTCGGTGAATCCGCCCACATCCTGTCCATGTCCTGCGACAGCAGCCATCAGGCAAAGTGTGAGCAAAAGAATCTTTCTCATAGCGTTGTGGTTTAATTATTTTCGTTTTGATATATAGACGCACAGCACCGCCGAAATGTTTCATCAAAAAGTGTTAAGAATCTCAAAAAGTCACGACAAGTCAGCGCCTCCGTTCGGCGGAATTTCCTTGTTCGTTCGGGCACGAGCACCGTGGGGGGTCACGATTTTATCACGAATTTTAGATGCTAGGCGGGCTGCGTGATGGTCACGATTTTATCACGAATTTGAGCTGATAGGCGGGCGGCGAGGCGGTCACGGATCTTATCACGAATTTGAGAATTATCGAATTTTGCATGGACTGACGAGTGCAGTCAAGATCATCCAAACCCCACCCCTCACCTCTCCCCTTTGGGAAAGGGGAGGGGAACTAGAAGAAGCACGCTTGACCGAAGGAACCCCCTCCCCTTTGGGGAGGCTGCTGAAAAAAAGGCCTTAAATTCTCGGCCAGAGTCTATTTTTCACACTTGTTCACACTCCATCCTGTGCCCAACTCCATGAGGTTGTGATGTGTTTTTCCAGGCATGTTCGTTGTGATAGATGCCATTGTCACGGGGTTGAGTTCAGCCTGTATGTTGACATGTGGCAAAAAGGGGCCTTTTACCCC